>Ga0210386_10000233_pt1 | contig 49737 bp, 44 predicted proteins | sample IncBWH32OmetaG_FD_160091 | JGI IMG/M metagenome (GOLD analysis project Ga0210386, IMG submission 160091) | Forest soil microbial communities from Barre Woods Harvard Forest LTER site, Petersham, Massachusetts, United States - Inc-BW-H-32-O ...
GCAGCACAACTCGCGCCCGTTCCACAACTCGCGCAGGCAGAGAACGTCCTCGCGCCATCCGCTCCAAGGTCTGTCTCTGTTCCGGGTTCAGTTCAACTGCGGCCGCCGTTCGCATACTGTGGTCCGCACTCCACAGTAATGGACGCATCCAGAATATAATCGTTATCACTTACGACGCACTACACTAGCTACGCAATGTGCTTGGTAAATTTCTGCGGGGCAAGCCTGATTTTGTGCCCAAGCATGAATGGAAAACGCGCCGAGCGTGAGGAGGAAAAGTAACTTATCTGCCATTATGATAGCCTCCGGCAAGCATTAAATTTCGCGCTCACTGTATAGCGAGAGTTAGATAATGTTAAGTTGTTAGATGGGATGAGAAGGTCGATCATCCCCGATCAGGGATGGCGTTAAGCTACCGGTGATCGACGCACTCTAAGGTGCAATCACAGCGGAAAAGGAGATCGACCTTGAAGGAGCATAACAATTCTGCAAAGAAGAGTGAACCGGCAGGAAGGCGGGCAAAGGCCAAGGGCCCGGTGCAGCGGGACACGAATGAAGTGCTGGCTGAGTTGGTGGAAAACTGAAAGAAAGGCTGGGGCCGCCGAGTGCGGTACAGGCAATCGCCGGAGGAGAGCATTCGCGAGGAGGACTCCGCCCCAATCTGGACCGTCTGACGGTGGGCGTGGATCTGGGAGACCAATGGAGCCACTACTGCATTTTGGACGTGGAGGGGGAAACGCTGGCGGAAGGACAGTTGCGGACGACGCCGCAGGACGTTGCTGAATTTTTTCAGGCACTGAATGCAGCGCGCGTGGTTCTCGAGGTGGGGCCCACTCTGCCTGGGTGCAGGAAGTCATCTGCAGTTGCGGGCACGAAGTCCTGGTAGCAAACCCGCAGTTGATGGACGGATCGAAGCGTCGCAAACGGAAGAATGATCGGATCGATGCGAACAAGTTGGCACGATTGGGGCGTGTGGATCCGCAGTCATTGCACCCGATGCCGGGGCAGTCATTTTTGGCACACGCCCAAGGCCGGAGGCAAGGTGGACCCGCATCGGGTCACGCAACTGGGCCGGGCGCTGCGCGATCTCGGTGTGCCGATGGCCGCAACCGCAGCGCAACCGGCTGTTGAAAAGCCGCTCCGTGGAAAAGTCCAAAAAGCGACTTTCCCACCTCGCTTGGAAATCCCGCAAACTGCGCGGGATTCCCACTTTCCAACAGCCACGACTGCGGCGGGATGAAACATAAAACCGGACATTTCACGTGCTACGAAAAGCGGACATTTGCACTTGCTAACAACAGTTGAATAGAAGAATACTCATTTACATTCTTGGTCGTATACAAGGAAGGGATTATCGCGGAAGCTTCGAGTTCATGAACGTGACCCACCGCATGCGTAGCGTTGAATTGGACTGGATATCGCCAGGATCTATTTTTTGGCTGCTCGCCCCAATTCGATGCTTTTGTTGATAGCGGCGTTCTTATATAGCGTCCGAGCGACAAAATGACCTCGAACAGCCATGCCGTCCTGCGACAAGAGGTTAGAATCAATCCATCGCATGTCGCAGCAAAATCTCTTTTCCGCTCAGGCGCCCATCACTCCGCCCCCTGGGCTTGCCGTGAGCTCGGCGGAAAGCGCAAAGCCTCCGCGCCAGTCGCCCCGCTGGCTGCAGCGTCTTGATCTCTTCGTACGCGTGATCGTGCGCCTTTATCTCGGTCTCATTGTCGTGGTCCTGCCCTGGATGCACTTCTGGGATGAGAATCGATTGCTGGCGCTGATCCCGCATCTGGCGCCGGTGGCCCTGAACGGCATTGTGCGGGGAGTCGTCTCCGGACTGGGGCTGCTCAATATCTGGATCGCCATTCACGACGCCATCCATTACAAAGAGGGCTAGATCTCATGCGCAAGACGCCCAAGCAATTGGAGAGTGCTCCGCTCGCCTACGAGAATCACGCATTCCTTAATAGTCCCGACGGCCGCATCATGCGCATCCTCGCGGAGTACTCCGAGCCTCTGTCGCGCTTTCGCCGCGAACGCATCCGCGACACAGTCGTCTTTTACGGTTCGGCACGCTTCCGCGCTCTCGACGAGGCTCACCAGGAGCTTCAGCTGCTTGAAAACACTGGCTCGGTCGAGCCCGCTCCGCAGGAAGAGCAGCCCGCAAGTCAGCCTGAGCTGGATCAGGGAACCGCCAGCGAACTGCGCCGTCGCCGCGCCGAGGCTGCCGTCGAAATGGCTCGTTACTACGAAGACGCCCGCCGGCTCGCCTTCCTGCTGACCACCTGGTCGAAAGGTCTGAGGTCGCGCCGCCATCGCTTCGTCGTTACCTCCGGCGGAGGTCCCGGCATCATGGAGGCCGCCAACCGGGGAGCCTACGAGGCCGGAGGCAAGACCATCGGGCTCAACATCCGGCTGCCGTTCGAGCAATATCCCAACCGCTTCGTCACGCCGTCGCTCAACTTCGAGTTTCACTACTTTTTCATGCGTAAGTACTGGTTTGCCTACCTGGCCAAGGCGCTTGTCGTTTTTCCCGGCGGCTTCGGTACTCTCGACGAGATGTTCGAGGCCCTTACCCTCGCGCAGACCCACAAGCTCGCCAAGAAAATGACCATTCTTTTCTACGGTTCTGCCTACTGGAACCAGGTTCTGAACATGGATGTTCTTGTTGACAAGGGCGCCATCTCGCCGCGCGACCGCGAGCTCTTCCAGGTTGCCGACACTCCAGACGAAGCCTTCGCCCTCCTCCGCGACAACCTCACCCGCGACCACCTCCAGCCCGAAGGCGCCCGCACCGATACCGACGACGAAACCTCGCTCGGGCCGGAGATCGTTCAAACCCGCTCCTAGCCGATCTCCGCGTATCTCCCTCGTGATGTTGCCTCTTTTGGCACTGGGATCCAATTTGAACTGACATTCTCCGGCCCGTAATGCCACATTCATGGTGCAAACCGATACTTACATTAAGCAGAGCTCTCCAATGGAGGCGACTCAATGGCCGGTTTGCGCCGCATCTCTTACCTCTGGAAAGATGCCGATTCCGCACGTGAGCACTCGACCGGCGTCTCGCTGCACAGCCACACCAACCAGTCGAAGGAAACACTGGATTTCCTGGCCAACTTTGGGAACGACTACAGCTGGGTATGCAAGGTCATCGCCCTCGCGGAAGCCCGTGCTCGCGAGGCATATCAGATTTCCATCAATTACGCTGCCAGCTATTGGACTCCGCCACTGACGCCTCGCCTGGCCTTCGATCTCGAAACCCGGCAGATCGAAGAGACGCTCGACCTCATGCCGCTGGTCTCGATCACCGACCACGACAACATCAACGCACCGATGCTTCTGCGCACCGTAACCGCTGCCCGTCACATTCCCGTCTCTGTTGAGTGGAGCGTGCCTTTCGGCTCCGACCAGTCCTTTCACCTCGGTGTCCACAACCTGCCCAGTGACACCGGCGCCGACTGGATGCGCACCTTTGAGGAATTCACCGCCAACCCCTCCGAGCCCCGGCTCACCGAGATCCTCGCCGCTCTCCATGCCTTGCCCAACGTGCTCATCGTTTTCAACCATCCCATGTGGGACCTCTACATCATTGGCAAGGAGAAGCATCGCCAGCGAGTCCACGACTTCATGGCCGCCAACGGCGAGTTCATCCACGCGCTGGAACTGAACGGCCTGCGCAGCTGGGAAGAGAACCGCGAAACCAAGCAGATGGCCAAAGCGCGCAACATGTTGCTCATCTCTGGTGGCGACCGTCACGGTCTGGAGCCGAACGCCAACGTAAATCTTTCCAGCGCCGCCAGCTTCACCGAGTTCGTCCACGAGATCCGCTACGAGGGCCGCAGCCACGTTCTCTTCATGCCGCAGTACGCCGAACCCTGGAAGCATCGTATCCTGCAGTCCACGCTCGATGCCATACGCAACTATCCTGATTTTCCGCAGGGATCGCGCCGCTGGGACGAGCGCGTCTATCATCCTGACTCCACCGGATCCGTTCGCCCCTTGAGCGAACTCTGGCCCGGCGATGGACGCGCTCCATGGTACCTCAACGGGGTGATTGAAGCTGTGAAGATGATGGGCAGCAAGCCCGTCTCTGGCAGCCTGCGGATCGCCTGGAACGAGTCGCATGAGCTGCGCTTCGCGCTCGGCGAAGAAGCGTTTTGAAAGCAGCCATTAGCCATTAGGGATTAGCCTTTAGCCATAAGCTGAAGAGATCAGGGATTGGAACTGCCCTGGAAACCGATTCCGGTGAAACCGAACTAATGGCTGTCTCGATGAGTGCACCGGCCCCGAGGGTCGCCTACTTTCCCGACTCTTTCCACGAAATCAACGGTGTTGCCCACACCAGCCGCCAGTTTGAAGCCTTCGCGCGGCGCCGATCTTTGCCCTTTCTTTGTGTACGCGCTGGAAATAGCCAGCCCCGCCTGCTCGTTGAAGGACAGCTTCGGACCCTTGAACTGCGCCGCGGTTTCCTGTCTTTCTACCTCGACAAAGGTCTCACCTTCGACCCGGGATTCATCCGCCACCTGCCGTTGATCGTGCGCTCACTCAAAGAATTCCGTCCGGATATAATCCACATCACAGGGCCAAGCGAAAACGGCATGCTCGGCGCCGCACTCGCCAATCACCTGCACCTGCCGCTCGCAGCGTCATGGCACACTAATGTGCATGAATACGCAGCCAGGCGTTCCGAGTGGCTGCTGCGCCACTTTCAAAACCGTCACGATGCCGCGCAGGCCATAGAACGGCTGACGCTCTTCGCCAGCGCTCGATTCTATTCGCTCGCGCGGATCCTCTTCGCACCCAATCCGGGACTCTGCCGCCTGCTTGAAAAGGAAACGGGACGTCCCTGCCGCCTCATGCAGCGTGGCGTCGATGCGCGGCTATTCTCACCTGCGCATCGTCAACGCCGGCCGGGAGACGACACCTTTGTCCTCGGCTACGTCGGCCGCTTATCGGTTGAGAAGAATGTCGCCCTCCTTGCGCAGGTCCAGCAACAGCTCACCGCGCGCGGCATCCCCAATTTTCGCTTCCTCATCATCGGCCAAGGTGCCGAGGAGTCTTGGCTGCGCCAGCATCTGCCCGGAGCTGAATTCCCCGGTGTCCTGTGCGGCGAAACGCTCTCCCGCGCCTATGCCAACATGGACCTCTTCATCTTCCCGTCGCATACCGATACTTTCGGCAATGTAGTCCTCGAAGCCTTGGCGTCCGGAGTACCCGCCGTCGTTACTCCCGACGGCGGTCCACCCTCGATCATCCGTGAAGGAGACACCGGCCTCATCGTGCGCGACAAAGACTTCACTGCCGCGATCGCCGGCATTCTCGGTGACCCGCTCGAGCACGCCCGCATGCGCCAAGCCGCACGCATGCACGGCCTCAGCGCCTCATGGGATACCGTATTCGAGACCGTCTACGATGGATATCGCGCAGTGTAAGTTTGTTCTATCGAGATTGAGTGTGTTGGTTTACCGAGGACCGGGCGCGCCGGTGAGATGGGCCATAGCCGCATCGTATCCGCGCCGGAAGCCCTCGCGATAGTCCTCGCGGTCGGCTTTCGATACGTGGGGATGCCGGTACTCGTCGCGGTTATTGACGTCTGGCATACGATGGTTGTCGAAGTCCTTCTTGGCGCCCTCGATGCCGTCGTGGTAGCCCTGGCGCTGAACTTCGCGGAATTCCCGCGGAGGGGTGTCCCAGTCATCGTGATGGTCATATTCCTGCGCGAAGGCCGGAGCGGAGGATCCGTTGAACCGTTGATAGGGGCCGTGTGCCTGCGCGACAGCAATGCCAGAGCTACTCAACGCAAGAGCAATAAGGGGAAGTGTACTGCGATTGAATTTCATTTTGTGGGTCTCCCTTGTACTTTCTGCAACTTACGGATTGGATGAATGATTCTTTCCCGTTGTTGTCCAGGGAGCAGTCAAACCTTCGAACGACGACATTTTCGGTAATTTAGCCAGCCGTAGTCGGCATGGTGTAAATTGTTGCGCTGTTGACTGAAACTCTCTCAAAGGGGTCTTGTCATGCGTACTTTCCCCCGCCTTCTGGAGCTCTCTGTCTTTTTGGCAACAGTATCCGCATCCATCCTCACCGCCCAGACCTTTCGCGGAACCCTGCTCGGTACCATAACGGACCCTACAGGAGCCGTGATTCCCGGGGTGTCGATATCGGTGAAAAATATGGATACCGGCATCGAACGCATGACCCAAAGCAACAGTGACGGCGCGTTCAGGGTTCCCGAACTCCCCGTCGGCCGCTACAGCGTGACGGTGACCATGGCGGGCTTCACTCCGTACCTCGCGGAGGACGTAGACGTAGCTGTAGCGGGCGAGGTGACTCTCAACGTGGCTCTGCAAACCGGCTCGCAAAAAGAAGAAGTCGTTGTAATTGGCAATGCGCTCCAGGTGGAGACCACTTCGAACACGCTGGGCGCGACGTTGACCTCGAATGAAGTGAAGAACCTTCCCGTGAACGGACGAGATTACACCAAACTCATCTACTTGTCGCCGGGGGTGACGGGATCGCCCGACCAGATCAGCGATTCTCCGGGCTCCTTCGGCACGTTTTCTGTGAACGGAGCCCGCGGGCGCTCTAACAACTTTCTGCTGGATGGCACCGACATGAACGATGGGTACCGCAACGATCCCGCGATCAATGAGGCAGGCGTCTTCGGCACTCCAGCGACGATCCTGCCCATCGACGCCGTCGCAGAGCTGCGCGTGCTGTCGAACTATGAGCCTGAGTATGGCCGGAACGCGGGCGGCGTTATCAATATCGTGACCAAAAGCGGCACAAACGATTTTCACGGAACGGCTGTGGAATACTTCCGTAACAACGCTCTGGATGCGCGCAATTACTTCAACCCCGTTGGGCAGACGCAGGCGCCATTCCACAATAACCAGTTCGGAGGCTCGATCGGCGGCCCCATCATTCGTAATCGCACCTTCTTTTTCTTCGATTACGAAGGCCAGCGTGAAAGCGTGGGGACGGTCAGTCAGGCATGCGTACCCGATCCCGCCTATATTGACAGTCTTGGAGGTGCGACTAATCCAGTCATCGCCGCCCTCCTCGCGCGTGACCCTTGGCCTGCTCCGAATCTTAGCGGCGCGACAACCAGCCAGACGGGGTGCAGCGCGCCAAATGCCGCTGTGATTGCCCCTTCCAGCAACAACATCACCAGCCTCATCGCAAAGATCGATCACAGCATTAACAAGAGCAACATGCTCAGCGGCCGCTACTATTACGGCGACAGCACGCAAAGCTTTCCGCTTGCGCTTTCGGGCGGCGGCATTCTGCCCGGCTTCAATACTGATACGCCCACACGCGTGCAACTGGTGTCGATCTCACTGGTTTCGATTCTCTCTTCAAACAAGGTGAATGAGGCCCGCATGGGCTGGAATCGATTTGCCGAAGGCTTCTTTCCCGAGGACCGCAGCTTTCAACCAGGCTCCATCGGTCTCAATACGGGCACCAGCTTTGCGGATGAAGGCTTGCCCGTTATCAACGTAGGCGGCTATGCACCGATCGGCGCAAGCAAGTCCGATCCGCGTCAGCGCTTCGACTCCAACTGGCAGGGGTTCGACAACTTCTCGTGGACGGCGGGTAAGCATTCGGTGAAGTTTGGCTACGAATTCAGACGCACCAGCATTACTCAGTTCCTGGGCACGAATTACCGGGGACGCCTAGTTTTCAATACGCTTGACGACTTTCTGGCTGGCACCGTGGACGACGGAACTCAGTCGCTCGGCTACTCGCAACGCCACACCTACCAGAATAACCACGGGCTTTACGCGCAGGACAGCTACCGTGTGATTCCAACCCTAACGTTAAACTTCGGCATGCGCTGGGACTACTTCGGCGTCTTCCACGAGAAGAACAACCTGCTGAGCAATATCACTGCGTTCGACCCTGCCGCCGGCACGCTGACTCTTACGCAGGTGGGCCAGCCGGGGCTGGGCAGCCTGTACCAGCCCGATTACAGGAACTTCGCCCCGCGCGTCAGCTTCTCCTTTGACCCATTTGGCAAAGGGAAGACTGTGATTCGCAGCGGGTTCGGAGTCTTCTTCGATGCGTTTTCTCAGGATGTCTTTCTCGCGCACCTGCCCTACAACAGCACCTTCGATCCCGGTCCGGCCTACAATCCCTTCGGCCCGGCGCCCATTTTCTCAGTCAGCGCCAACGGCGGGACTATCGTTTCCGGCCAGCCCGTCTTTGCCGCGCCCGGAACGACCCCCGCGGGTGACATCTTTTCCATTGATGGCGACAGCCGCACGCCATACCTGATGAACTTCAACCTTAACGTGCAGCAACAGCTCTCGGAGCACGCACTCGTGCAGGTCGGCTACGTTGGCTCGCTGGGAAGACGTCTGCTGCGCTTCCGGGATATCAATCAACCCAGCCAGTCCACCATCACGGCGACTGACATTGCCTTCGCCCAGGCCAATACCTACACAAATGCCGCAGGAAACACCGTGGCTTGCTATCCCGGCGGAGGACCGGGTTGTATTCCTACTTACAATTCGGCGAGCCGTGTCTACCTCAACAATCCTTACGGCGCGTTCTACATCAATCAGGAAGAGGCAACTTCTTACTCCAACTACAACTCGTTGCAGGTGAGCCTGCGCGTCTCCGAATGGCATGGCATCACCAGCATTCTGAACTACAACTGGTCGCACTCCCTCGACAATGCCAGCGACAGCGAAGACTTTGTGCCGAATGCTGCGCAACCAAACAACAGCACGCGCCCCGATCTGGAATATGGCGACTCAAATTTCGACGTTCGCAACCGCTTTACATGGATCTTCGGCTATCAATTGCCGACGACGAAAGGAAGCATGGCGCAGCTGCGCAATGGCTGGGGATTCGACAGTACGGTCACACTGCAGGACGGGCAGCCCTTTAACCTGAACTACAACTTTGAAGACGACTACAGCGGAAGCGGCGAAGGGTTCGACCGACCCGACATCCTTGCATCGCCGAAGTACACCAAGAACCCTTCCCAGTTCCTCAATCTCTCATCATTCGCCATCCCCTGCTCGCTAACATCGTATGCGTTAGTAAATGGCATCACCGGAACGGCGCAGGATTGCATTCCGGGCACGCGACACTTCGGCAGCCTGGGCCGCGATTCTCTGCGTGGGCTGGCCTACAAGAACTGGGACTTTGCCCTCTACAAGACCACTAATTTCAGAGAAAATTTCTCAATGCAGCTGCGGGCCGAGTTTTTCAATATCGTCAACCACCCCAACTTCGCCAGCCCGTTGCTTCCCGCATTCATCGCCGACGCCGCTCCGAATGGATTCGCCCAAAACGGCTCGCGAGAAGTAAGCTCCGGTTTCTACACCATCAACGCGACCGGAGACGTTGGCATCGGCAATCCATTCCTGGGCGGCGGCGGCCCCAGAGGCATTCAGCTGGCCGCAAAGTTCACGTTCTAAGCCGCTTTCACTCCGAACTTCGCGTTAGTCGACTCGCTCCCAGCTTTTGTCGGGATTGAACTCCGTCATTGCAGCCGCAAGGTCTGCGGTGCTCGAACCGAGGTCCTTTTGATAGACCACACCGTCATGGTTGACGATGAAGGTCATGACGCCGGAATTGCGGTACGTCGCGGGATAGGCCACAAAACCGAAGCCTCGCGTGAGCTTGCCGCCAACCAGGTAGTCGCGGGCGCCACCCTTGGCTGCAGCTCCCTGTTTGGTCAGAATGCGGTAGTAGTAGCCGTGGAAGGGCGCTTGCTTGCCCTGCTGGTAGCTATAGCCTTTACCGGCCGCGGCAACGATCTGCGGTCCAATCGGGCTCGGGTCCTGGTCGTCGCTCGTCTTCCAATACAATCCGTCGTGCTTGCCTTCAGGGCTAATGAACTTCAGCGCGTAGTGTTTGGTGTCGCCATCGCGTGGCTCGGAAGCATATTCGCGCTGGGCGTCGACCAGCCCATGCAGGATGTCGATAGCGTCGTTCTCATTAATGCCTATCCGCCGATAAAGAATTTCCTGCTTGCCAGCCTCGGTATCGAAATACCAAGCGCCGCTGTTGTTCTTGACGATGGAAATGGGAAGCGGCCAGTTCTCCGCACCAAGATAGAGCGTCGCGGTCTCGTCGGGTTCGATGACAACCCGATGCATCTCCTCGTAGCGGCGAATGAAATCTGCCGCCATGTTCTTATCCGCAACGTCGTCTCCGGTCTGGAGAATGTCACCGGCGTTAGATCCAAAGATGTTGCCCAGCGCCTGGTGGTCATGTGATTTGACGGCGTTGTAAAGAGCTAGAACGGCATCGCCCGGTGATGCGAACGTTTTTTCGTATCCTTGCTGGGCGAAAGATGGACTGACGCCCGTCACGAACAGGAGAAGTGACACGGCAAACGCGAGGGGTACAAACTGGCGCGCCATAACACCGGCGCGAGAACAAAGCGGGATCCGGATTTGTTGCGTTGATTGCACGAGAAGCATCTCCTGCGTTAAGTCGATTGGCACTCCACTACGAACACACCAGCCTATCTGTGCCGCGCCCCGCCACCCCCGCCGCGTGCCTGCGGCTGCGGCCGAGAACCGCCTCCACCGCCGCGATTCCCGCCTCCTGCCTGGGCCCGATTCCCCCCGCCTGCGGCCGGTTGAGAGCGATTCCCCTGGAGACTCTGTTGTCCGCGGGCACTGTTCGTCCGGGCGTTGCCACCCGGGCTGTAATTGCCAAGGGCACTGTTGCTGGCGCCTCGATTCGCCTGTTGTCCATATCCTCGCGATGCGTCCCTCTGGGGTTGACTGCCACCGCCGGGACGGCTCTGATTCTGGCCGGCGCCAGGTCTATTTTGTTGATTCGTTCCGGGGCGGTTCTGCTGATTCGACCCCGGCCGATTTTGTTGATTCGTTCCCGGGCGATTTTGTTGATTACCGGCCCCGGGTCGTTGACCGTTATTCTGGGCCAGATTCCCACGGCTATTTTGTGCCTGGTTTCCCCGATTGTTCTGAAACTGAGACGCGTTGTCTTTTTGATTGAACTTAGGCGTGGTGTAGTCGGAGTTTCGCCCGTTGTTGTTGAAGTTATTTGTGCGATTGTTGATGTTGTTGCGGTTGACGTTACTAACATTGTTTCGATTGATGCTGTTAACGTTGTTGCGGTTGACGTTGTTGATGTTAGTGGTATTGATGTTATTCCGGTTGTAGTAGTTATTGCGGTTGACGAACGTGTTTGATGTGGAGATGTAGGTATTGCGGTTATAGGTCACGCTGGAGTTATGCCAGCCGCATCCCCATGAGTTATATCCCCATCCGCAACAACCTCCGCCGCTGATCGCCGCGCCAACCGCCAACCCTACCCCGAATGAAATCAGGCCGGTGGCCACCATCGCGCCCGTCGAATAGACGGGTGCCACATAGCCGGGATACACCGCCACAGGAGCTCCGTACACAACCGCTGGGTTGTAAGTCGGAACATAGACAACCTCTGGCTGGGCAGGCTGGATGATAATCGTCTGCGGCGGAGGCTGCACCACTGTGACCTGCGGCGCGCCCGAAGACGTTTCCGGTGGCGGCGCCGCTCCGGGTGCCTGATTTTGAACAGTCACATTCTGTTGCGGAGTGCTCTTCAGGTTGCCGGCTTGCTGGGCGCGTTGGCGCATCACCTGCACGGCGTTCATCACGCTCTGTGGAGTATTGAAGTAGGCGTCGCCAAGCGCGGAGGTCCACGACAGGTTCGACGCCATCTGGCCCAGCACATCGGAAAACTGCGTCAGGCCCTTCACGCTGTCATCCCAGGATTGCTGGTTCACTGCTTCCATGAGCTGCTGGCCCTTGAGGCTGGAGTTCTGCTGGAGCCACTGTTCAGCCGCAGTGATCTGGTCAGGATATGTGGAGCCCGCCAGAACCTGCGCGACGAGATTGTCGGGAAAGAGCGCGATCGGCGCGACAAGCTGATAGAGCTGATCGGGCGTAGGCGTGGCATACGTCGTCGGGGGTGCCTGCTGTGCCTGTGCCTGCTGGGTTGCGGGCTGTTCCTTCTTGCAGCCATCCAGGCCGATGCTGCTGAACGTGATGCTGACGGAGAGAAGAATAGACAGAGACTGTTTCCAATCAGGCATAGAGAAAACGGCTCGCCGAGTGTAAGACTCTGTATGCATTTTGACGTCTCTACCCCGCTAAGAAATATGACATCGAAAACGGCAAGCTGAGGAACAGTCGAGATGACTGCCACTACAAAGTTGAAAACCTGAGGCCACCATCCACAAGCCATGGCATTCCTGGACGGGTTTCTTTGCGCGCATGAAGTATATCCCCGAATCCAACTCGTGCGCATCTTTTTGGACTAAATATCGTTCAGTGCAAACCCAATTACGCTGTCACGACGAATCGAGGCAACGCAGACGAAATCCTGAGGAGAACGCCAGTTGTTTTTCTGTGATTTCCAGCAGCTTTGAGATATAAGCGCGCTATTTGGTGCCGAAGAAGGGACTCGAACCCATTATGTTCATAAGTTATTGATTAAAATAACATATTCATCTTTGCTTACCCTATTGTAAGATTTTTCGGGGACGACGGCGTCCGTGGCAAACAAAACAGTTGCAATCGTACTGGTCGCGAAGACGGAAAGGGGATGGCGTCGGCTACCGCCCGCCTGGGGCAGGAACGGCAAACTCAAAGCCCAACACGCACTGATCGACGGCCAGCCCGTCCACATTCCCAATTCCTACTATGCTTTGAGGACCTATGAGGGTCGCAAGACCGTCTACCGTTCCGTCGGCCCAACGCGATCGAAGCAACGAGCGCGTTTGGTAAGGAGGAACGCCGACTGGCCGCGCGTGCCGCTGCCACTGCGGCGAACACCACGCTGGCGGATGGGGAGCTCAGGCGTCTCGATCTGCAGGTCTTGAAGAAGAAGTGGCTGGAGCGTTTCGAATCACGGGGTAAGTCGGAGTCAGTCATCGCGATGACAACTGCATCGACCAATTCTTGTCCGCCACGGGCCATCGTTACTCAGACCAGATTACCGATGAATCCATGATCACCTTTTATCGAGCACTTCGGAACCGGGGGAATGGAGACCGCACGATCTTCAGCGGCCTGCGGCGCTGCCATCTGCGGGGACGGGAGAACATTCTGAAGCGGCAGTTGGTGCATGTCGGCGCGTTCAACCTGAGCCTGGTTCTGCGCAAGATGCTCGGCGCGGGCACTCCGCGGGAGCTGAGAAACCGCTTCGGCATGCTTATCGTGCGCATCTTCTTGCTGCTCTGGCACGGAAATGGTCAAAACCACTCTTGTAGAAGCCGTGTCGCCGCGTCGGTTGCGAAATACGTCGTACCATCGCGCACCAGGGGCCGCCGACCGTCTTGCAGAAAATCAGCTAGTTGCACCACGGGCAGCTAAGAGCAACGCCAGGCTTAACAGATTACATTCCACGCATGGTGGACCCCGGTGGCAGCCGCCAGTTATATCAGAGCCACTCACCTAAAACAGATGAGTATAGTCCGAATCGCTTCCGGGGAGCGTACGAATAAATCGATGGATAATTAACAGTAGTCCCGCAGCTACATAGCTCTTTCGTGATCTTTCATAAGCTACGCTTCGTGAACTTGATTCTCCGCCTCGTTATCGTCCCCTCAGTATTGATGGGCTTTAACTAGCGGATTCGGTCAGGTCAGTGTCCTTTGTTTCGCGAATGAGGAGTAAGCCGAGAAAGGTAAGGATAGCTGAGGCGGCGAGATAGTAGCCGACGTATTGCAGTCCATAGGTTTTGGCGAGCCAGGTAGCGATATAGGGGGCGAGCGACGCGCCTAGAATACCGGCCATACTAAAGGCGAGGGAACTGCCAGTGTAGCGAACGGATGTGGGGAAGAGCTCGGACACGACCGTGCCAAGCGGCCCGTAGGTAAGGCCCATAAGCGCAAGACCCAGGGCCATCATGACGGCGACCCCCGCAGTACCAGCGGTGAAGAGGGGTGCGAGTACAAGGCCAAATAGAGCGATGAGCGTGGTGACTCCGAGCATGACGGGCCGCCGTCCGCGTTCGGCGAGCAATGCGGAGACCGGGATCGTGAGCGCGAAGAAGAGGATGCCAAAGAGCTGGATTAGTAGGAAGCTCCCGCGACTGTAGTGGAGGGCGGAAGTTCCCCAGGAAAGTGCGAAGACCGTCATCAGATAAAAAAGGACGAATGTAGCGAGGCAGACGAGAATGCCAGCCACAAGCGCATGAGTGTGTCGGCGTGAGACGGTAAGCAGGGGAAAGCCGACCTGCTCGTAGCGCTGGACTGAGGCTTGGAAGACGGGTGTTTCGGTGATCTTTAGGCGAACGTATAGCCCGAGTAACACCAGGACGGCGCTGGCAAGGAACGGCAGCCGCCAGCCGAAGGAGAAGAACTGCTCATCGGTAAGCCACCGTGAGAGCAGGAGGAAGGTTCCTCCGGAGAGAAGGAAACCGATAGGCGCCCCGAGTTGCGGGAACATGCCGTAGAGTGCTCGCCTGTTGGGAGGAGCGTTTTCAACGGCGAGCAGGACAGCGCCGCCCCATTCGCCGCCGAGCCCGATGCCCTGGCCGAACCGGCAGAGAGCAAGGAGCAGAGGTGCCCCCAACCCGATCGCACGATAGGCGGGCAGAGCGCCGATTGCGAAGGTCGACAGGCCCATCGTCGACAATGCGATCACCAGCGTCTTCTTTCGCCCGATGCGGTCACCGAAGTGCCCGAAGAGTGCCGAACCAATGGGGCGTGCGAGAAAGGCGACGCCGAAGGTTGCCAAGGAGGCCAGTGTGGAGGAGGTGGGATCGGATGACGGGAAAAAGAGGTGTGGAAAGACAAGTACCGCTGCCGTGGCATAAATGTAAAAGTCGAAAAACTCGACGGTGGTTCCGACCATACTGGCGAAGAGGACTTGACGCGGCGTATTGATCCGCTTTTGTGGGGTTTCGTCTGTCATTGACCTGAAACGAGAATTCTATTCGAATGGACAAGGCGTAAATCTTTGCACCCACATCAACGACCTTTACTGTATCAGTTGTGGCAAGCGCTCCCTGTCCTACCAATGACAGACTTCGATTGATACGGTCGACTCCATATCTCCTCTACACCGGATTTGAGCCGAACCAGGCGATGAGTTCTTAGACGCCTTGACAGTCCGGCGCGAACTTTCGCATCGCTCCCGAGGTATCCAATCGCGTTTACGAGGATCTATCCTGTTGTCCCCGTGCAAGCCGTCCCCAATGAGCGCATTGGCGAGCCAGTTGTGTCGAGTCAGTCCGTTTGCTAGTTTGACATGCATGCCGCCGAATGTGCCCGAAGATCTGAGCGGGATCATAGAGACTCTTTACCGCTCTGAATCGGGCAGGATACTGGCTACGCTGGTGCGCCTGCTCGGCGATCTTGATCTCGCCGAAGAGGCGATGCACGAGGCCTTTGCGGCCGCTTTGGACAGATGGCGTGAGGCCGGCATACCGGACAAACCGTGCTCCTGGCTGATTTCAACCGCACGCTTCAAGGCCATTGACGGGATGCGCCGGCGGGCGCTTCGACGGAGCACAGAGAGATCTTGCGCTGTACATTGAAGCGCGCATCAACGAAAGGGCTGAGGAAGCGCCTCAGGAAGAGGAGATCGAGGACAATCGCCTGCGTCTCATCTTCACCTGCTGCCATCCCGCTCTGCTACCGGAGGGACAGGTTGCGCTCACACTGCGTGAAGTCTGCGGCCTGACAACCGAGGAGATTGCTCGGGCATTTCTCGTTATGCCGGCGACACTTGCGCAACGCATCGTTCGCGCGAAAGCCGTCATCCGCGATAAGGCGATTCCTTACCAAGCGCCCGTGTCGCAGGAATTATCGGCAAGGTTAGGAGCCGTACTTCAGGTTGTGTACCTGGTCTTCAACGAGGGTTATCCGGCGGAGGCAACAGGAGCCGAACTGAGCCGCGAAGCGATCCGTCTGGGTAGACTGCTCCTCGACCTTCTTCCGGAATCCGATGTGATGGGCCTGCTGGCGCTCATGCTGCTGCAGGAATGGCGCCGCTCCGCCCGAAGCTCTGCAGAGGGAGAGCTGATCCTGCTCGACCGGCAGGATCGCTCTTTATGGAATCGAGGCCCAGATCGCCGAAGGCATCGCGCTCACCGAGAGCGCTCTTCGATCGCGCCGTTTCGGTGCCTACACCCTGCAGGCGGCCATTGCGGCAGTTCACGCCGAGGCTTCCTCGGCGGCGTCCACGGACTGGCGCCAGATCACGCTGCTCTACGACCGGCTGATTCGTGTTCAGCCATCTCCGGTCGTGGAACTCAACCGCGCATTTGCCGTCGCCATGTGCGAAGGTCCGGAGGAGGGTCTTCGTCTCATCGATGGCTTGCTGGCGCGCGAGAAACTCGCCAATTATCACCTCGCGCACTCCGCCCGTGCGGATCTGTGCCGCAGATTAGGACGGCTTCCGGAGGCCCGTGCTTCGTATGAGAAGGCGTTCGCCCTGGATCGGCAGGAGCCAGAGCGCCGCTTCCTAGCGGGGCGGCTACGCGAATTGAAATAAAACTAGGCTCCGCCGTCGATTTTTCCCACGCCCGGCGACTATAGGGTGAACGATCCAGCGCGCAAGGCCTCAGAGTCTCATAAGCACTGGTACATAAAGGGGGGCAGGACAATCAAATGAGAAATGTAATCTTCGCAATCAACATCACCCTGGATGGCTGCTGCGACCACACCAAACAATTTGTCGATGAAGAAAAACTTGAATATTTCACTCACCTCCTGCGAGAGGTTGACCTGCAGGTCTTTGGGCGAAAAACCTATCAATTGATGGTTCCCTATTGGCCTGAAGTCCTCAAAAACCAGTCTGAGACAAAAGCAGATACCGAATTTGCTCGGGCATTTGTCTCCATCAACAAAATTGTTTTTTCACGATCATTAGACGGCGCTGAAGATAAAAATACGAGAATTGTTCGTACGAATCTTCGCGACGAAATACTTAAATTGAAACAAGAACAAGGCAAAAACATTCTTGTCGGTGGGGTAGATATTCCTTCACAACTTATAGAACTGGGTCTGGTTGATGAATTTCGTTTTGTCGTTGGGCCAATCATTGCAGGAGAAGGGAGACGGTTGTTGGAAGGTGTTAGCCTGCCGGAGAGATTGCAACTGAAACTTGTTGAGTCAAAGATTTTTAAATCAGGAGGTGTTGCGCTTCGTTACTTGAAATAGTGACAGAAAAATCTGCAACCGCTGCGCCCACCAAGAGGAGAAGAACAATGTAATACATCTGTTTGGGATACTACGACCCAGCAAAACACGCGGCCATGACCGAGGACGAGCGGAACGCAATGTTCGACGAATGCTTTGAGTACGACGACCATTTGCGCGCCAACGGGCACAGTGTTGTGGGAGAGGCTGTTCAGCCTGCTGAAACCGCGTTGACCTTGTATTGGAAGAACGGCAAAGTCGTGACAACCGACGGTCCCTATGCGGAAACCAAGGAACAGCTAGGCGGCATTGGCGTGCTTGAGGCGCGGTGTATGAATCATGCCATTCAGCTCATGTCGCAGCATCCAGCCCTGAAGTATGGGACGTTGTGGGAGACACGTCCAGTCGGCGATTTGAATGAAATTATTCAAGCGAGCGACCTGCGACGGCGAAAGAGCGCCGCGCGATGGGAAAGATTTTTCTCTTGACATTCCCTTTTATAGGACTTGTCCGATAAACCGGGCATCTCGGACAGTTGGCGAACCGGGGCAAGTGTACGAGTTGCCGACTTCACGGCCAAGTGACTCAGTGCCGCGTTCCCCCGACCGCCGCCAAGTGGCCACATTCCTCAATTTCTGCACCCGCCAAGACGTAGCGTTCCTTATCTTCGCTCGATCATCTGCTCTCTCCCACAAATGTTAACCTGACGCTGAGACCAATATCGCATGGGATTCCTGAGCCATCTGCTATACCCATGGGGCTTGCTGCTGCAGGGATTGGCGATCGTCCACTTCATCCGGCGACGACCGGACATGTATTGGATCTTCATCATCCTCTTTTTCGGTCCCCTCGGCGCACTCGTATATATTTTCATCGAGGTGCTTCCCGACATTGGACTGCTCCGCCAGTCCTTCAAGGTTTTTCCGCGGCGCAAGCGCATTAGCGTACTCGAAACCATGGTTCGGGATAATCCGTCGGCAGGGAATTACGAAGAACTCGGCGACCTGTACATGGACGACGGCAGGCTCCAGTTGGCACGAGCCGCGTTCGACAAGGCCATTGCCGCCCGCGCTGATACGCTCGATCCGTTTTACCGGCGTGGAGTTTGCGCCCTCCAGTTAGGCGATGCGGCATCCGCGTTACCTGACCTGGAACGAGTGGTCGGAGAAGACGCCGACTACGATTTTCATCGTGCGGCTGGATTGCTCGCCCACGCCTACGCGCTAACCGGACAGAAAGAAAAAGCCGACGCGCTCTTCCGGCAAGCAACCGTCAGGTCGACATCATCGGAGACGTACTTGAATTTCGCGAATATGCTGGCGTCTGAGGGGCGCAACGCCGAAGCTCGCGAATGGGCGCAGAAAGTCCTCGATAAGAGGCCGACGATGCCCGACTACCAGCGCCGTCGAGAGAGACCGTGGTTCCGGAGTGCACGTGAGATGTTGAAGCGGCTGCCCGCGTGAAGATTCAGCATTTAACTGGGATTTAGCTTTTGACTTGTACGAGTTGCCGACTTGAACGAAGCCGCTACAAGAGCGGCGGACGCATTCGCGTGTAATTGACCGAGGTGGGTTGCGGTGAGCTAACGTGTACTGATGAGCCAGCCTCCGCTGGAGCTGGCTGACATCGTTCGCTGCGCCGGTTCGTGCTTTGTGGAACGCAGTCGCCGATGGATCACCTGGCAACACCAGAAGGTCCTGCTGGCGATCGCACGCTGCCGCAGCGCTGCGCTGGGCGAACATCGCGATCGCTGCTCCGACTGCGGACATACAGCCATCTCCTATAACTCGTGCCGCAACCGGCATTGCCCCCGATGCCAGGCGAACGCACGCCTGCGCTGGCTTCAGGCGCGGGAGCGGGAACTGCTGCCTACCCACTACGTGCATGTCGTCTTCACCCTGCCGCGCGAACTCGCCCATCTCGCGGACGAGGCGTCTGTCATTCCCATTTGCCCGGATATTGTCGAACGGCCGCATGAATACTAATTGTGAGTGTGGCGGTGTAAGTCTTCGAACCGGCGTTGGTAATATCCACAGCCAGCAAGAGCCCGGATTGTTCAAATGGCATACGCAAGGTTGTGAGAATGCGCACGTTGTCCAGTGTTGCTCTCCGTTGGATCTGGTATGGACACCATCGGAAATCGTTGGCGGACACCAAGCCCCCATTCATTGCCAGAATTGCCATCTCGCCGCCCTGAGCATACGGCGGAATCGTGAAGTTTTGAACACCAAGAACGTTGCGAGATGCTTCCAGGCTTCCGTGAAAGTTCACCAGCGCGGGCGTTTGCTCGATACCGCCGCCGGGCATCCAGTCGCCAGATAACTCGTCCAGATCGGGAATTTCCGGAGAATCAGAGATGGCCCGTAAAGCACGAAGCATTTTGTTCTGCCTGTGAGTTCGGCAAACACGGATTTAACAACGCGCTGCCCGCCGCCGCAGCGCTCTTGATGAAATCGCGACGTCTCATTGAGGCATACCGGCTTCTGTTGGCTTTTTCAGTGTCGCGGTGAAACAAGCAAAACCGCAGCTGGAATCAGGCAGCCGTGATAATAGGCTTGGCTTGGAGCGAAGTCCTCACCACGGTTGACGCTCTTCTCTACTCAGTTGACATGCGATTAAGAAAAATACTTCAGACGCCACAGAGCCATATAAAATTATGGCGAATGCCGTGATTCTCCCGGATGAGGAACCCTGTCGTACGGAACATAGGCTTGAAGTGAGAAGACTCTCCGTAACTAGAGCGCTTATCCTTTCGATGCTACTCGGAAGGACAATGTGCCTGTTCCCTTATCAGCTGAATACATCAGTCCCCCCCGACTCTCCGCTCCCAGCGTCTAGCGAAGCCGACTGCAATGAGGCGCGCGCCAAGGCTCGTAGCTTAGCCGAGAATTTGGACTCATCTCGCGCTGCCGTTCTCTTGGCCGACGTCTTCGCCAAGTGTCCCACATACGAGAACGGGCGCGATCTTGCAGATGCCGAGATCGTGGTGGGTCAATATGCGAGCGCAAAAGCGCTTCTGGAGACGATGATGGAGCAGCAAAACCGTGCTGAGCTCCATAGCTTGCTCGGCAAAGCGGAAGCGGCACAGAAAAACTACAAAGCTGCAGCGATTGAGTATCAGAAAGCTGCAGAGATGGAGCCCACCGAAACTAACATTTTCGACTTCGGAATGTCTTTGTTCCGTCTCGACCACAATTCAGCAATTACGATCCTCCGCTATGGAGTCCAAAAGTATCCTCAATCGGTAAAGCTTCATGTAGCTCTGGGAACGGTTCTCTATGCTGACGGGAAGTCGGTTGAAGGCGCTGAACTCCTCTGCGATGCTGAAGACTTAAATCCCTCCGATCCGCATCCCATGGAGATACTCGCCGATACCGAGATCGTCCCTCCAGCGCTTGCGCCCAGAGTTACGTCGCTTTTTGCTGAGCTTCATCGAAAATATGAGACTGACGGCTTGATCCTCTTCGATTACACTATGGTCGAGTCTGGAAGATGGTCGAACGACAGAGACGCGGAACCTCTACACTTCGCAGACTCTCTGAGAGCTGCGCTTCGCTTAAATCCCCGATTGCCTCAAGTCTATTACCAGTTAAGCCTGATCTCGGCGCAGCAGCGAAACTATCAGGAAGAGGTTCAGTTTTTGAAGAAAGCCATTTCAATGGATCCTGGTAAGGACGAGTATCACTATCGCCTTGCATTCGCTTACAAAAAATCCGGAGATGAAGCGAAGTTTCGCGAAGAACTAAGTGAGTTCGAGAAACTTCACAATGCAACCTCCGATGGTCAATAGGACGTTGGCCCGAGCTCTGTTCCAAACCACGCTGTGGGGCGCGCTGTTATTTGTCCGCTGCTTTGAAAGCATCCACGGTCAGCAAGTTAAACCTCAGCGATCGCCCACCAATCCGGGAGCCGCCAGCAATCGCAACGCATCACCTTCACCTACTCCCCGTTCATCAATCGAGTTCGACAACGTCATAAAGAGCTCCGGGATCGGCTTCAGACTCATGAACTCGGTCAGCCCGCAGCGATACTCCATCGAGACTATGGCGGGGGGAGTCGCGGTGTTTGACTACAACAATGACGGGTTGCTCGACATTTTCTTTGCGAATGGCGCCAGCATTCCCTCTCTCGAAAAGACGAATCCTGACTATTACAACCGTCTTTATCGAAATAACGGCGATGGTACTTTCACCGATGTTACTGAAAAGGCAGGCTTACAGGGGATCGGTTATTCGATGGGCGTAGCTGCCGGAGACTACGACAATGATGGCTATGTGGATATGTATGTTGCGGGTGTGAATCGAAATCAGCTCTTTCACAATAATGGCGACGGTACATTTACTGACGTGACCGCTAAAGCGGGCGTTAGCGGTCTAGTCCCGAATCGTGGCAAGGCGTGGGCAGTTACAGCTGGATGGCTCGACTACAACAATGATGGCCTTCTTGATCTCTTTGTCGTGAATTATCTTGATTACGATGTCAGGACTGCCAAGCAGTGCCGCTTCGAAGCATTTCCAATCTATTGTTCACCCAATAACTTTCGAGGAACACCGAACATCCTGTATCGCAACAATGGAGATGGAACCTTTACTGACGTTTCGGAGTCCTCGCATATCTCTCGATATGTCGGGAAGGGGATGGGTGTCGCATTCGCGGATTACGATAACGACGGGTTAACGGACATCTTCGTATCAAATGATACTTTTCCCAATTTCCTGCTTCACAACAACGGCGATGGCACTTTCACCGATGTGGCAACGGCTTCCGGCGTTGCATACACAGAAAGTGGCAAGGTGGTGGCTGGAATGGGCGCAGATTTCCGTGATCTAGATAACGACGGCAAGCCCGATATCTTTCACACGGCAATGTTTGGCGACACTTTTCCCCTCTATAAAAATGTTGGCGGGAGCCAATTTGAAGACGCCACATCCGAGGTCGGACTTACCGTGATTACCAGCCGCCTCACCGCCTGGGGAACGGGTGCCTTTGATTTCGATAACGACGGATACAAAGACTTGTTCACTGCCAATTCCGCAATTCTGGATAACTCCATGGAAGTTGAGCAACGACCGTTTGCTTTAGCAAACAGCTTGTTTCGCAACAAGGGCGCTCTCATATTTGAAGACGTGAGTAAAAAAGTTGGAGCAGATTTCGCAGTTCCTGCTGCACATCGAGGAGCGGCATTTGGCGATTTTAATAACGACGGCAAGATTGATATTGTGGTGACCGTGCTGAACGGTCCGCCACAGCTTCTTATGAATTACTCGGCCACTCCTAACCACTGGATCATCCTTAAGCTGATCGGAACCAAGTCGAATCGCGACGGCCTGGGAGCCAAAATCAAGATCACAACCGCTCGTGGCAGTCAGTACAATCATGCGACCACGGCAGTCGGCTACAACTCTTCAAGCGACAAACGGGTACACTTCGGGCTTGGGGAGAGCAAAATCATCGATGAAATCGAAGTACTGTGGCCAAGCGGTATACGGCAGGTGTTGACCGACGTCAAAGCGGATCGAATTCTCACAATTAAAGAAGCTCCTCGATAGCCTCCAAGCAGGGTTTTGTCTCTCACCGAGAGCCTCTGCGACGTTGCATGCGCAGGATGATCATCACTACTCACAGGAAGTATTTTTTGAAAACAGCACCACTCCGGATTCCTACTTCTACAGTATTGGGAAGACCTCTGCGCCAAGCACGCTCAGGCTTATCGACGGAAAGCTGCCGGTAGAGACCGCACAGTACGTAAGCGGACCTAACGCGCTGGAACTGACTTGGCGCTCGGTCACAGATGGAGGCTGGGACGCAGAGTTGAATCTCTACCGGTGGCGCAACCGCGACGTGAACTGGAACGGGGAGGATCTCTACCTATGGCTTTGGAGCGCCCAGGGGATATCCGCTGCGGAACTGCCCCGCATAGCGTTCATTGATCTCGAAAACGGGCATACTGCGCCCTTACCATTGAGCGAGTTCACGACAGATTTGCCGGCGGCGCATTGGATTCGGGTTCGAATACCTCTCGGCCGCTTTGCAAGCGCGTCTCTTCGTCCTTTCGTACCGCGCCGCCTGACGGCAATGGTGCTATCCCAAGGCATAGTCGATGAAAAGCCGCACACCCTCTACATCGATGACATGCGCATTGAGACGGACCTAGGCCTGGATCATTTGCCGAAGCCGCCTACGAACCTCGAAGCGCGCGGCTATGAGAGACGCATCGATCTGCACTGGAACGGAGCAGACGACCCCACAATCGCTCAATACGTCATCTACCGCTCACTCAATAGCGGACCCTACAAGGCAATCGGAATCCAGCGCTACGGTGTGGATCGCTATGCTGACTACATCGGAGACGATCACGCGACTGCGAGCTACCGCGTTTCGGCGCGCACCTCAACACTTGCCGAGTCTGCAAAGACGGATGAGGCCACTGCGAAAACGCATCCGATGACCGACGATGAACTTCTGTCCATCGTGGAGGAGGCTAGCTTCCGCTATTGCTGGGAAGGCGGAGCCGGTATCGGGCATGGCGCGCGAGTCGCAGCCCGGCCCCGACGACCTTATCGCGACGGGGGCCAGCGGTTTCGGAATCATGGCCATGGTGGTCGCGGCGGACCGCGGCTTTATCTCTCGGCAAGCATGCGTCGAGCGCCTGCTGCGGATCACTCGCTTTCTTGCCCGTGCTGACCGCTTTCACGGTGCATGGCCGCACTTCATGGACGGCAAGACAGGTCATGTGATTTCGCTCTTCGGCATCTACGACGACGGAGCCGACCTGGTCGAGACCTCTTTCCTCATGGAGGGATTACTCACCGCACGGCAATACTTCAACGCTGACAACCCGTCGGAGCGCGAATTGCGGGAACGGATTACGACCTTGTGGCGTTGCGTCGACTGGGACTGGTTCCGCTACTCCAAAGCGCGATGCACTCTACTGGCACTGGTCCCCAAACTATGCCTTCCACATTGCCAACAGGTTGCAAGGGTGGAATGAGGTCACGATTACCTACCTGCTGGCGATCGCATCGCCAACGCACGCGGTTCCTGCCTCTATCTATTGGACAGGATATGACAGGGAGGGCACAGCCAGCCAATACGGAATCAAACATACTTACTTTGGCATTCCGCTGACACAAGTTTATGTTCCCGGTTCACCCGGCCCACTCTTTTTCACGCAATACTCGTATCTCGGCTACGATCCTCGCGGCGTTCGAGACAACTATTCCGACTACTTCGAGAACAACCGCAACGAGGCCCTTGTGAGCCAGGCCTACGGTGTCGCGAATCCAAATCACTTTCGAGGCTATGGAAGGGACAGCTGGGGACTGACGGCCGTTGACGGACCGAACGGACGATATCACGAGTACAAGCCGTTCGTTACAGACGATGGAACGATTGCACCTACCGGAGCGATTGCTTCTTACGCTTACACGCCGCAAGCTTCCCTGGCGGCGTTCAAACACTGGTATCGCGATTTAGGCGCACAAATGTGGGGCATCTACGGCTTCTGCGATGCTTTTAACCAGCAGTTGGATTGGGTCTCGGGAATCACCATGGGACTGAATCAGGCACCGCAGACGGTCATGATTGAGAAGGGTCGGACCGGTCTGATCTGGGGCACTTTCATGTCCAACCCCGAGATCCGGCCCATGCAACACGCCATCGGCCTCAAATCAGACGAGAAAGATCTGGGAATTAGATCAAAGTGAATGTCTCGTACTCCCGGCAGTCGCTGGGAAAAGCGTTATATGTCCTTTAGGAGCGGACCTTCTGTTCGATGTTTCTCTCGGCGCACCCACACGGCCACCAGTGGATGCATTGCGCATGGGATAAAAGGCCGGACGGATCAGCTTCTGGCTTTGGAAACCCGAAGGGGAAGACCATCGCCCAAGACCTCGGCGAGACGAGGATAAAGCCCTGCACGGCTCGTCTGGTAAAGCACGAGTAGGCGTTTCGTCATCAGATGATAGGCCGCGATCGAGTCATGCAAGTAAAAGACCCCACGCCCGGGAGGAACGCCTGCATCTCGGGAAGTGCGAAACGCGATCAGGATTTGCGCATTACTCCGCATTCGCCTGATACCCTCAAGTCCTGTGCAATAGTGGGAAGCGTAGTTGGCTTTCCACTTTTGCATGCCCCGCGTTTGTTGAGGTCAGCCAGGCTTCCGGCGCCGGAGGTCTGTAGCCGAGCGAGGAGTGTGGTCTGACGGTGTTGTAGTGGATGCGGCCACTCCTCAATTGCCATGTTCGCTCGCTACGTTCATCCAAGCCAAGATGCTATGATGAACATTTTCTCGCGGCTCCAGACGCCGAAAGGGCTTCCCTAATGCTGTAACGACTGAATACTGTAATCAATTCCAGTTCACATCGAATTGGAGATGTCAGGCACCCACCAGGTTTTTATCCCCAGAAAGAACCATGCGCTAAATGTTGATAAGTGGGTTATCTACGCCATCACACTATAACTTGATCTGTGGCAGCTCAGCTTTACGTTCTATAGAACGTCTATGTCTGGCTCGGTTTCTTCTTCCAGAAGTGCATGATGCCGCGCTGCAGCGCTAGCTTGATTCCGTCGATGCTGGAGAGATCTCCGCGTCGAAACTTGTGCCACGCGACAATGAGAAAACCTCCGCGCCGGAACCATGCTTCGTGGCGCTTCCGATTCACATTTACCTTCTCAAGGAGCCAAAGATAGGGGACCGGCGCCTCTGTCGTGACGACAGGTTCCTGGAAAACCAGGATGTAAGCAAAACGGGTGACCTCGGAACGGTTTGCCGGAGTGCCGTGCAGGACGCGGTTGTCATGAATCGAGCAGTCTCCTGCGCGCATGGGAACGCTGACCACTTTCTCCGGCGGTGGAATCTCACAGCACTCTAGGCTATGCGATCTCAGATCGTTGTTGGGCGATCGATGCGGCTTAATCGGATACAACTGAGTTCCGGGGACGAACTGCATACAGCCACTGTTCTCGTCGACATCCTGGAGCGGCATCCAGATACTCAGCTCGCGGGCGGTGTAGCTGGCGTTGCGATAGGCCTGGTCCTGGTGCCACGGAGTAGCGGAACCGGTGCGGGCGGGCTTCATCAGCACAAAGTCGGCGCTGCGCAGCGCTCTCGGTCCAAGAAGCTGCTTCGCCAGGTCGTGCGCTTTTTTCACATACTCCGTCTTCCTTAGGCGTGGAGCGAAATCGCAGGGATTCGTGAGCTGGCCTAGGGTCATGGAATCCGTCGAATCTGGATTAAGAAGGTCGAACTGCGCACCCTCTTTTACGCCAACTTTGCGGGCAAACAGGTCGGCAAGGATTTCGCGAATTTCTAGCACCTCATCCGGAGTGCTGATCTGCTGCAGATAGATATAGCCATCCCGCCTGTAGGTTTCAACTTCGTCTGCGCTCAGTACCATAAGCCCCTTCTTTCAACTCCACTCTGAATACAGAAGTTCCCGATAGGCAGAGTGGCATTTGCGAAATTCGGCGCTCCCGTGCGCCACTTCCAGCTTCAAAACAAATACTTGCCAGAACATTGCAGCTGGCCAAGTAAGTCCCGCCCCAATAGCGACAAACGCGCCGTGGAATGAAGAGAGAGCCGACATAAACGTATCAGTCCATTGACCGGAATTATCTCTTCGAATGATCCGGCAGCAGCTTTCGACGCATCCAGATCGCTCGCCGTCACGGCACTATCCGGCAACTGAGTCTGTGAAAATACCTTAACGGGCCCGGGCCGCTTCCTTCATGATCTCCTCGACGGTTTTTCCGAGCTTTTCGCAGATCAGATCCCAGCGCAACTCTTCGTCGATCATCCGGCGCGCGTTCTCTCCCATTGCGATCCGCTCCGCCGGACTGGTCCTCTCAATCAGGAACATCGTGCTGGCGATCTCCACCGGGACATTCGAGCGGCATATCCATCCTGCATTCCGCGGCAGAATATAGTCCGCAAAGTTCGTCTCCAGGCTGGTAAAGAGCGGCAGTCCCAGTGCGGCAGCCTCCAGACAGGCCGTTGGCAGCACGTCGAATCGCGAGGTGTGAACAAAAGCTGCGCCGCCTTGCAGCATCGATCGCAACTCATTCACCGGCAGGATTCCCGGCCACGAAATCCACCCCGCAACGCCCAGCTCCCGCGCCATAGCGCGAAGACGAACAGTATCGCTGCCTCCGCCGATCAGGACCAATTGCAAGGTGCCCCCCTGGCGGCGATAGATTGCAAAGCCATCGAGCAGCAGGTCAAGACCCTTCTGCTCGATGTTGTGCCGTCCGCAATACAGGATCGACGGCGGCTGGGCTTCCTGCCTGGGACCGGTCTGCGTCGCCAGCTGCTCCCGAGCAGATCCGTTGGGAATCATCACCATCTTCTGGTGAGGAGCGCGGCGCCTCAAATCATCGAGCTCCGTCGCGCCGATGACATGAATCATCGCTGCGTGGTGCAGCATCCAGTTTTCCCACAGAATGGAAAAGATCCGCTTCTTCATGCGCAGGGCGCGGGACGGATCGAAATACAAGGTCAGATAGCCCCCGTGGGTTGTCACTCCATAAAAAATCCCGTGCTTCCTGAGAAGCCTGGCGATGGCGGTCAGCTCGGGGATATAGACAGAGTGCAGCTGGACCCATGTGTCGGAAGGCAGTTGCTTCAGGGCCGAGCGCAGCTCACGGGTCAACAGGAAGCGGGACTTCGTCCTTTTGAAAAAGCGCATTGGGTAGATGTGTTCATGGGTGGACGCAGCGCCGTTCGACATGAGCGCCCAGATTTCAGAGGCAAGCCCCATCTGCTTCTGTGTCGTGGCCAGCCAGTGAACCACTTTATTGACACCGTTGACGGTGCGGGGATCCGCACTCCCGATAAGGATGTGAACGAACCGCATGATTTATGTCTTTTTATGTCTTTCGATTTCGGCCAGACTTGATATCAAGCCAAATTGACCACTGAGTTTTCATGAGTCAGCTTCTCCAATTGCTCATATCCTGATGATCGACAGGCGGGGGACGCGCTCCTTACATCATTCGGAATTCAGCCATCGCTGACTCATAGATAGAGTGTAGCGCCGCGGCATTGTTTTCGGGTCGGTAAAGATCTTCATACGTGCTGCGCGCGCCGCGGCGCAGGGCGTGCCGGAGGGTTGTGTCGCGTGAGATGCGGTGCACGGCGCCGCTCAGCTCTTCGCTGTTTCTGGGCTCAACATGCAACCCATTCTGTTCGTGCGTGATGAGCGTTGAAAGTGAACCGATGCGGCTCGCGATGATGGGAAGACCTGAACCAAAGGCTTCGGGCACAATCATTGGCAGGCCCTCGTACCAGAGAGAAGGAGCGAGCAAGACAGAGGCGTGCTTCATCAGGTCTTTCACCTGATCCGGCTTCTGCTCCCCAAGATAGATCAGATCGCCGCGCAGGTGTGCAGCCTCAACCTCGGAACGGAGCGGTCCCGTTCCGGCAATCTTCAGGGGTAATGACAGTCCGCTGCGCGCCGCTCCCAGCAGTGTGGAGATGCCCTTTTCCGGAGTGAGTCTTCCGACGAATAAAGCATATTCTCCCAGTCCGTCTCCGCATCCGGGGTCGCGAGTTGCATTGGGTTTCACTACCAGCTTGTGCTCCGGAATGTCAGTGTTTGCGATGAACAGGTCTCGGGCGAAATCTGTGAGAGCGATATAGCGATGCACTTTCTTGCTCCACGTTCCGCGAAGGCGGTGCGTTGCAAGCATGGCGGCCACGGATGCGGAGCCTGCGCGGCTGTTCCGGTAACAACCATGAGCCAGGGCGGGCCAGCCAAACGTGCGCCCCAGGCACTCGTGGCAAATGTGTCCATCGCGGTACAACTGCGCGTTCGCACAGAGCAGGCGGTAATTGTGCAGTGTCTGGACAACCGGGCAACAGAAGCAGGCAGCGGCGTCGTATACAGAAGGAGAGATTAGAGGAAAGAAGTTATGCACATGCATCAGGTCCGGAACGAAACCCTCAATGGTTTTTGCGATCCTGTCGCGCATTGTCCACGAGTAGATCAGCTGAGCCGCTGTCCTCAGTTTTTCAACCGATCCTGCGATACGGTTGTTGTCGACTTCGAAAAAATGAACTTCCGCGCCAAAGTCGCGCAGCATGGATAACTCCTGGCGTACCAGCGCATCCTCACCGCCCCCGATCTGATATTTGTTGTGAACAAGAAGAACCCTCACCGCTTTGGCCTCTCTGTTTCTGCCGGCTGAAGATTCACTCCTTCGACCATGAGCAATTTTGCAATCACACGTTCACCGGTTCTGCAGCCGGTTTTCCGGATGCGACTTCTTTCAGCATTGCGCCGGATCGCATTGCTCTCTCATGCAGACGCTTCGTAATGAGCGATATCTCCGACCTTGCGGTGGAAGACTCTTGAAGGCAGAATGCAACTTTCTCCTGAAGAACGGCGGCGTCGATCTTTCCAACTTCGAGGGTATATGAGGATAGCCCCATATCTTTCAATGCGCCCTGCGTCTTAATGCCAAAATACGGAATGGCGATGACGGGCGTGCCGCCGCACAGTGACAGGATGACAGCATGGAAGCGTGTGGCCACGACCAGCTCTGAATTTCCATAGAGCGTGCAGAGCTGCTGAGGGCTGAGATCGAGCTCGCACATCACCACATTCACAGCCACTTCAGGGCGGAGCGCCCCATATACCGCGCGAGTGGTGATTCTGTCGTCTTCGTCCTCGATGGGCCCCAGAGTGTGAGCCACGAGTACAACGGTCATCTTTTTTTCCGCTACGATCCATTCGATCAGTTTGCCGAAGGAGCGGAGATATGTTTGTTCCGCCTCGGCTGAAAAGCCCGCAGGAACGAGGCTCCGCAATGACAATGCGACATATTCGCCGGGGCGCAGACCAGCGAGAGGAATCTGATCGAGTGCCGCATTCTCCCGGGAGGTAATTCCGAATGCTGCGTCGGGAATCACCTTGAGCCTCGCGTCTTCGGCTCCGATTTTTCTGAGCGCTTCGGCTGAAAAACTCTCGCGGCACCAGGTTCCCTCGGAGTGATTCACCAGGCTGCGCATCCAGGCGCGGCTCAACGGCGAGGGAAACGGTCCAAAAGACTGACTGAACAGTACGTAAGGGACGCCCAGCCGTTTCGCCAGCATCATGGGATAGGAGAAGGCGAAGAGGTGGTAGAGCATATTGAAAGTGGAAGTTGGCCGAAAACCGAAGTAAAGGCCGCCGTTGGAAACAACCATCTTTGCGGTCCGGACGGCATTGTCCAGAGGGGTGTCTGGAATGAAGCCTGGGAGCAGCAGTTTGAAAGCGCATCGGAGCGATCGAAACAAAGCAGCGGCCTTGCCGATCGAGCGCGAGAGGGCAGGAAAGTAGCACGGTACCAGATCGACCTGGGGATGCGCATGAAGCACATGACGGAAGCCGTGATTCATCTCGTCGGTATTTGCATGAGTCACATACGAAGACACTTGGAAGCTCTCGGCAAGCCGATTCGCCTTGAACATATTCAATGTCCCTATAGTGATCGCCGCGTCGCCCTTGTTAGAATCGTCCCAGCAGTTTACGAGAAGAACTGGTTCTCCCTGAACATTTCTCATCCTTCACGAACTCCTTATTGATGTTTCAATCGCATCACTCAGACGGCTGCGAAGCGCCATGTTTTATCCGACGATTCTCCTGCGGTTGCAGATTAGTGCTGAGACGTGGTCTTTCCGGCAAGCACTCGCTCGTAGGATGCTTCGACGTCTTCGATTCTGCGATGCCAGCTGAGGGTCTTCGCCTTGTTCAGACTGGCTCGTGAAAAACGAACCCGGTCCGCCAAAGGCAGCCTCGCGAATCGATCGATGGACTGCGCCAGCATACGCGCAGTCTGCGAGGGGGTCGTCACCGGGACGCGATAGCCCATCTCTTCGGAGACAAAGGCTGCTGCGCCGTGGTGATCGAGACAGATGATTGCCAGTCCGGAGCCGGCCGCCTCGAGGATCTGCGTTCCCATCGAATCTCGTAAGCTCGTGAACAGGAGACAGTCACTCTCCGCGTAATACCTCTTCATCTCATCCCATCCAACTTTCCCCAGCCACCTCACTCGCCTCTCCAGACCACGCTCACGGATCAATTCGTCCGGATGAATGGACGCGGACGCTGCTCCCAGAATGACGAGACGCACATCTTCGGTGACCTGTGCCATCGCGTCGAGCGCGAGTACAAGCGCCTTCCGCGGTACCAATGCGCCTGTCCACAGGAGTTTCACAGGAGATCCGCATTGTTTTTCCACCCTTGGCTTCGCGGCATAAAAGGTATCCGGAAGCCCTGAGTCGAACTGGAACTCGATGCGACGGCATCCACATTTCCTGGCAACCACCACCGTATCGGGATTGGCCGCAATGACAACGCTCATTCGCTGGAGCAAGAAACGGTGCAGAGGTGACCAGGGAAGAAGCCGTGTCTGAATCGTCCGCAGCCGCTCCTTCCATTTGGCGTCGCCGAAGAGCGAAAGCATCGACGCCGGAGCGGTTTGTCCACCACCAACCGGCCCGAATACAACGGGAACTCTAGTAAGGCAAAGCAACGAAAGCATGTGAATGCTTGCGTACGTAACATGATGGATAAGATCGATCCTGGTGTTCCGTAGAAGTTTGCGCATGCACAAAAATGCGCATATCTGCCAGGCAAGATAATAAAATCCTCTGTCCCGATGCCGGAACATCCGGGCGAAGGGGACTTCCACATAGAAAAAATGAACATCCGGCTGCGGATGCTCCTGAAGCCAGACTTCGATTCGCTCCCGGTTCACAGCCCGGGTAAGTACACATACGGTATGCCCCGCTTTCGCCAAGTGTACCGACCAGTTCCAGCCATTTCCCGATTCCGTGCCGTAGTTCGGCAGACAGGCGAACGCTGAAATCAGCAACTTCATAGGGAACGATCAGATCCTTTCAGGAAGGATGTTGAGTACGCGCACGGGGGATGGGCGGAGACAAGGCACTGTCAGACTATTCAGGACCTGTCTTCGCCTCCACCGCTTCTGAACCGCCGGCGGGCGGCTCACAACACCATGTTCTGATTCGCTGCGAGCAGGTTGTGCCGCATCCGGCGCACGCGCACGATGAGCGCCACAGCGAGGATTCCCTGGAAGATCACCTGAATGCCAATCAATCCCAGCATCACCCCTATGAGTCCGAGGTGCTTCGCAAATGGCCCCGCGAAGGCAAGGGCAAAAACTGTCATGGCCAGATAGGACCAGAACACGGGCGCCGTATATTCCAGAGCCTGCAGGCCGGCTCGCATTGGATTGCCAAAGAACACCATGAAATACATCACGGCGTAAAGTCTCAGGATGTAGCCGTAAGGGGCGTATTTGGTGCCGTAGGCTAGGTTCAGCCAGAGGGAGGGAAAGAGGGCAATCACAGCCAGGAAAACGAAGGTGATTGCTCCCCAGCGCCACAGGATCTGTTTAATGTAGCCGAAGACGGCATCAAGTCCTTTGCTGTGCATGCGTCGCGCGGCTTCTGCCGGCACAATGTTGTCGAGCCCCAGGTACCAGATGTGGGTTACGCCCACGATATTCTGCGCAGCGCGCAGAATACCCGTCGCCGCAGGACCGTAATAAAGCGGCGCCGCCAGTGCAAACAGGTTGCCGGAACTCCATTGCATAAAGGCCGAGGGAGCCAGCCATCGCGAGATATTCCAGTGACGGATAAAAACCTCTTTGAAAGATTTGGCTCGCAGCTGTACTGGTTCGAACCAGATGCAGCTCACCAGAAATCCCACAAGCGAGGTTGCGGCAATCACCCAGAGTGCGGCAGCGGCGGAAAAATGAGGACGATGCTCAATTGCCAATATGATCGGAAGCTGGGTGAGATAGCTGATTCCATCGCTGGCCAGCGCCAGCTTGCTGCGTCTGATCGAAAAAAAATAGCGCCGGATAAAATCCTGCAACAGATAGGCCAGCGTCGCAAAGGCAAGGGGGAGCACCAGACCGCGTACATTCCATCGCGGAAAGTACGCATTCGCTATCAGCGCCACCGCCAGTACCGCTGTCGAGCAGAAAAGAGAAAACCCAATCTCCTGCACCAGTAGCGATCCAAAATACTGCGGACGCTCGTGAGGCTCCTGCTTGGGTCCCACGCTCATCATCGGCGCGATGATGAAGGCCATCTGTAAGCTGCTCACAAAGAGCACCGCAGTCCAAGCAAGTGCGAAGACTCCAAAATCGTTTATCCCGAGCGCGCGGGCGAGGATGATATTGGTGATGAAGTTTGCGCCGCTTACCAGTGCCTGGTCAATCAGTGCGGAGAGTTCTCTCCCTCCGCCAAGCCGTGACAATCTTGACTGAATGCTTTTCCAGGCCAATCTATGATCCTTAATTCTCTGCGTGGGGAATGGTTTAATGGGCTGTTCGTGCAGGCAGAAGCGACCATCTGAAATTTCTATTCTATCCTTATCGTACTGGCTGGGGAGATTCGTAAATCCCCTCCAGCCCGCTGATTATTTGGTTTTCAGGTTGGAAACATGGTACTTTCCGTACCGCAGCATATGGTCGACATGCGGATTGCGCAAAGTGATTCCATCGCTGGCCTGCAGATCGAAGCGGCTAAAGGTTTCGTGATCGAACTGGTTGAAGGCAATGTGCCCCATCGTCATCTGGGCAGGGCTCTCGGGTAAATTCAATCAATTCCAGTTTGTCGGCATCGATTCCTGCCAGCTTCAGCGTTCGATCGCTGGAAACTACGCACTTTTGTTAGCGCACGCAGGAGTATTTCCAGGGGACCATGCTGCAGTCGGGGATTTGCCGCACCGTGGCTTACATCACTGTTGCCGAACTATTTTCCTGGTGTCCATTTTCTTCGCACCAGCTGGCCCAGCTTCGGCACATGCCCGAGGAGGCGGACGCCGTAACGAGCCGCGCCGATAAGATCCCGATTAAGCCAGCAGGCGTAAGCGCTGCGCGACAAAAGACGGGCGGTAGCCGAGGCTTCTCCTCTGAGCTGTGATTCGAGCCCGACGGGGATGGTCCCGTTATCGGCAAATTCACGAGCTATGGCATTGACTTCAGACAGGGTGAGCTTGCCCTGATGGTACAAAGGCAGCAGCCGATTGCAGGCCCACCAGGCTTTGGCATTGCTGGAGCCGCCCGACTGAGGATGGATCCGATAAAGCACCTGCGCGTCCGGGCAAGTGGTTAATTTCGTTACCTGTCGAATCTCCCGAAAGAGAAGTATGTCTTCTGAAATCGAATCCGGAAAATATCCGACTTCGGCAATCAGGCTGATCTCCGACAGAAAACCGGAAGGGAGGAAAAAATCTGGAGCCCGGCTGACCAGAACGCCGACGCGTCCGGAATATTCGCCGATATATTTCATGGTTGCGGCGGCACAGCGCAACTGATGCTTCTCCACCCAGGCGGTGATGGCCCCGAGATAGCCTTCGCAGAGCACATCGTCATGATCCAGCAAAACGACGTAGGGAGTCTTACAGGCTTTGATACCCACATTGCGCGCATTGGCGGCGCCGACCGAACGTTCAAGATGAATCATCCGGACGCCGGGAAGCCTGACAGTGTCCTCCAGCTGCGCTGGGGGGCCACCATCGTTGACGAGAATGATTTCGTCGAACTGCTGGGCCACGGCGGAAACAACAGTCTCTTTCAGATAAGTTGCAGAACCGCCGTGGGGAATGACGCAACTAACCTGACTGGATGTGATATAGGCCATGAGATGTAGTCTGCCTGACACTTAGAGTATTCCCACAAATGGTGCAAAGCAGAAGAGAGTCTCAACGTAGCGCAGGCTACGTAACGACAGTCCAGATAACTGTGTTTTTGTTGCCCGGACCTGATGTCAGATTCTAAGGACTGACAAACAGATGCATGACTAACCGCTTGTTCTGAATCGACGTCAGTTGCAGGGGAGCCACAATTTTCAGTTTCTTTTACGTGGGCCGCATTGCCCCATGGAGTGCAATCAGTGGATTGGCTACAAGAGCAAGTCCAGATTCATTGACAATCGCTGCCAAACCAATGGTTGCGAAAGATTAATGCAGAAGTCGCGGCGTTCCTCCAAGATCGATCGCCGAAGTGGAAATAGGAACATGTCCGCCTGTCAGATCATCCACCTGCAAAACCTTCCAGTCCGCTGGAATGGTAAAACTTTCTTTATTCCCGGTGGTCCATACGATGTATTGCGGCGCTCCGTTTTTCGCTCGCAATGCAACGATCCATTCACCGGCATGAGTGTTTGTGACGGAGAGGTAGGTGGCGCCGGTCAACCACTTTGAGATGGTTGCGTAAGCGGTGGTTGCGTCTTTTGGAGTGGCGCCGAGGTCATCGACGATGGCATATTGCGGCTCGCCCCATCCGTACCAGTAAAAGCGCTCGATCCCCGAGGCCCAGCCCAGGGCATAAGCCCTGCCGACTGCGTCGACGGCTTCTTGCTGCGAGAGAACATGAATATGAGGCGGGAGATTGCCGATCTGAGTCCTCGCAGCCGGAGAGCTGTGGATGTAGTAACCGGATTCCGTATTCCAGATCGGCTTGTTGGGGAGCCTGACGATGGCCAGCATCTGCCGCAGGTGTTCGGCGGTACCAATGATCGACTCCGGATGGATCTGTGTGGCGCCCAGGTTGTCGTAGAAGTGGAAGCCCAGAATGTCGAAAGTATCTCCGGCGCCCTGATCGATGAAGGTATGAAGCCAGATCGATCCGCCTCCAGGCGCGGGAGAGGGTGAGACGACGAGGATCGCCGGATCCACCTGTTTCAGCACCCGGTAGGCGGAGCGGCAGAGCTGAATAAGCTGTGCGTTGCCGCCGGTGAAAGAGCCCTTCATGTTGGGTTCGTTCCACATCTCGTAAACGTGAACCCGCCCTTTGTAACGCTCTGCGACTGTGCGCACGTAGGTTTCCCAGTCTGCGATATTTTCGGCCTCGGCACGGCTGCCGGACGGTTCCCACGCATAGGGGTAGGTTTCATTTGGACGAGCGGAGGCCCAAGTCGGAGTGGTGTCGAGCACCAACTGCGCCTCGGCATGATGAGCCTGCGCGGCTGCAACATCCTGATCGAGGTGAGTAAAGTCCCATACACCCTTTTCCGGCTCGACTTTGGTCCATTCCGAGTCGAAAGTGCGTATAGAACCGACATTGACAGTGGGCCATGGATGCTTCCATGAGGCACCGGCCAGATTCATGCCGAAATAGCTTTCCGGTATCGCGTTTTGCGCTGCATTGGGGGCGAGTTCTGCCTCCGAACCGGCGACCTGTGCGTGCAGCGGTCGCAGCGCCATGGCCATCAGCAGAAAACTCAGAAAGGCAACCTGCCACACCAGATGAACGTAATGCTGCCGCAATTCCTGGTCCTCGCTGCGATTGTGAGAGTACGCTTCCCTGATATCGCTGGATCCGTTCATGCCTGCCTCACCCATTCCAATGCGGGCCGGTTCCTCGGCTCAGAGATCTCAGTCACTTTGCTCGCCACTCGTTGTTGCTCCGGTGCGACAACACCGATGAATGTCAGCAGAAACAACGCGCTTACCCTGGAAATCTGGATCGTGATAAGGGGCATGGTGAAGGCCATCAGAGTGATCTGAACGAGCACAATCAGCAGAAATATCTGCCTCATGCCTTGGTTCGCTCCCCGGATGGCAGCCCAACAGGCCCGCCCATAAATCGCCGAGACCAAGACTCCAGCCAGAATGCCGCCCGAAAGCAGCGCCTGAAGAAATTCGTTATGCGCGTGAGGTGGAATCCAGTTAGGTGAGGTCCAATGATCGAGAATTGCATTTCGGGGGCCCGCGATGAATCCGTATCCGATATAAGGCCGCTCGATGAAGGCGTCGAAGCTGGCCTTCCAGACCAGAGTTCGTTCCGAGAGCGTGGTGATCGTGCGCATGCCATGGCCCCGCTCGAGATATTTCAACACCTTCTCATGCAAAGCGACTGCCACTGCCAGCAGACTCACTCCGCCGAGCAGTCCAAACCAGCGCAGCAAAGCGCTGCGTGACAGCACCAGAACATAAATGGCAAGAACCACCAGCAACACGCCCAGCTCGCTGCGTCCGTAGGTCAGGATAAGCGTAAGGAACGCCAGACTGCATGCCGCCGCTCGCTTCGGTCCACGCATAAATATCAGAGCATGAAAGAAGGCTACGCCGGCAAGTACAGACAGGTGTCCGGGATGGATCATCAATCCACCCAGACGCGGATGACCTCCGGCGGTATCATCCCCGGGTGTGGCGTACACCAGGGAAGGCAGAACGGGAAGCGCGACCCATACGATGAGGATGTTGGCCCAGCAGACAGAGGCAATCAGCCGAATGATCAGATCGGTAGCGTTCTCTGCCTTCTCTCGCGTGTAGAGCGATACCAGCAACACAAAAGCAAGGACCCACTCGCCAAGACGGTAAAGACTCAGCGGAATATCGGTCATTTTGTACGGCGTCAGATGACTCGCCGGCTGCAGAAAAGAAGCGATCGCCAGATTGAGGAGCAGAACGATCCAGAGTGCGGAGGAGACGTGGATCTTCCTGCGCATAATACGATGACGGTTGAGCAGCGTCATCGTAGCCAGTAGAAATCCGGTGAGAAGGGTCAGAGCAATGGACAAAATGGAAGCGGTATTGAACAAACCCTGTTTATGAGTCCTTCCACTGCCGTCGAATTTCACGAAGTTCGGTAAACCTACCGCGTACACCACAAAAATCCAGTAGCGGAGCGGATGGAGTTTCTTCGTCAGCGATGGATCCAGATGCGGCATAGGTATGATGGATCTCTCTCAAAGTGCGGTATGGCGGTCGAAGACTCAGTGCATGGTGTAAATTGCCGCCGAGGAAGTGGAAGCTGCGAGCCCGGCGGACAAAACCGACTTGATCTTACTGATCGGAACATACACGATGTCTTCTGCCTGCAGCATGATGGGCTTCTCTTTGCCGCTGGTGATTTTAGGATACGAGATCGGAATGGTCTGGAGTGAGCCATCCGGCTGTTTGCGCACCACGCGAATCGATCCCACCGCCGCATTGATGCTCGTTCCGTAGGCCAGCGATAAGGCCTGCGCCACATCGAGCTTTCCATCTTCCTGCATCACGTAGCCGCCGGGCCGGTTCACTCCGCCGAGAACATAGACGATGCCGGCGCGGGGAACCACCACCGTGTCTCCCGGCTGGACCATGATGTTGCGAATATCGTCGGAGTTGCCGCTCCGCGAGTATGTAATGTTTTGCGTCTGCTCTTTGCCATCCACGATGCGGCGAATGGAGATGATGTCGCCGGCTGTCTGCGTTTCCCCGCCAACCATGGCCAGAACATCCGGCAGGTTGTGAGGCGCGAGCAGTTGAACTCGCCCCGGAGTCTGCACCTCACCCAACACAGACACATTGTCCGCCGCGTACTGCGCCACGTCGAGATTGATCTCAGGACTCTTAAGAACCTCAGCGTCAATCAGCTTCTTCTCGATGGCAGCCTGCGCCAGCGGCAGCGTCAGTCCCGCAACATGGACTTTGCCCGCGAGAGGAACGGCAATGTCGCCCTTGTCGTCGATTCGTAGTTGGCTGCTGATCTCCGGCATATCGTAGACCTGCAGATTGAGAAGAAAGCCCGGTGCCAGCGTCAGCTTTGAAAAATCTTCGGGGACGATGATCAGGCCGCCATTGTCCAGTCCGCGCCCGGTCGTGCGGTTCCCATTGTTGCCTGCGGGCGGCAGGCTGGTGGGACCGCCAATCTGCGGCTGCGGCTGGATGCCCTGCGCGAAACAGTGAAGGCCCAGTCCCGCAACTACTGCATTCACAGCTGCGATGAGGAGCAGCTTCCTGGAAACCGCGATTGCTGCATATCTAGGATTCCGCATATTTCGTCTCCTTCCGTTTCCGTTGATACCCATAGGAGTAAAACAGGCCCATCGAGTCTTCTTTGATTCCGTTCAGAACAAAACCAATCACCGGCGCACGCATTCTCCGCAACAGCGTGGAGACTGTGGTCAGCATGCTTCGCGACACGGTCCCGGAGCGAATGACCGGCAGCACCGCATCCACTTTCGTAGAGACCACGGCGGCATCCGAAAATGGTAGAAAGGGCGGACTATCGATGATGATCCAGTCGAATTTCGTCCGCGCATCGGCAAGCAACCGGTCAAATGTGGCCAAGCTGAAGAGCTCGACCGGCAACGACGGCTTGGACCCTGCGGGCAGCAGAAACAGTGTTTCAAACGCATCATGCCGCGTCAGCAGACCTTCCAGGCTCTTTACCTGTGAGCTGAGCGACCAGCTGAGACCCTTCTCATTGGAGCCACCGAAGTACCGGTGCAAATCCGCGTTACGCATGTCTCCATCAATCAGCAGCACGCGTTCGTTCTGCTGTGCGAAGGCGACCGACAGATTGAAGGCGACCGTGCTCTTGCCGTCGCCGGGCATGGGGCTGGTGATCAGCAGCACCTTGTTTCTATCGACCGGACGGGAGAGAAGGATAGAAGTGCGCAGAGAACGGAAAGCCTCTGACAGCGGCAGTTCTGGCGTTGTCATCAGCACGCTGCTGCCCGGCGATACCGGCAGAGCACTCTTTCCGTTGGCAAAGAGCGGCAGATAGGCCATCACCGGCAGCTGAACTACGTCTTCCATATCCTGTGGCAAAGTCACCGACTGGTTCATGCTCTGGCGGATAAATGCAGTGATAATCCCGAGGAATATACCGGCAATTGCCGCAATCGGCAGAGTCAGCAGATAGTTGGGAACGACGGGAATGCCAGTGACCTGGCCGCGATCAGCAATGTTGAGGTGCGTCGCGCGCATGCCGGCCGAGAGATCGGCCTCGTGTAGCTGTGAAAGCAGATTCTCGTAAAGCTTGCGGTTGGAGAAGGCCTGCTGTGCCAGCACTTGCAGCTGTACGCTGGCATCGGTGAGCTTGTCCGCAACGGCCTGCTGCTCCTTCACCTCCACGAGGATTGAGTTTTCGTTGTTCTTCGCGTAGAGGTAGTCGTTCTCCGCGCGCTTGCTGATCTTCTTCAGCTCATCCCTAATCTGGGCATCGAGTGCATCCAACTGATTGTGAAGCTCGATCAGGCGCGGGTTCTTCGCGCCAAATTTGGTGGCCTCGTCCGCGTACTGGGTTTTCAGCGGGACTTCCTGCGCGCGAAGATTGCGCAACAGATCGAGCCCGCCACCCTGGCCGAGCACGGTACCGCCGCTAGAAATGCTCATCGACCCGAGACCGAGAACCACCTCCGGGTCCTCCGTTTGAATCAGTCTATAAACAGCTTCGCTCGAGATACGATTAGCCTCGGCGGTGGTCCGCTCCTGGTTGAGGGTGTTCAGACGATCGAGCACCGAATTGTGGGCCTGCATAGCCAGACTGTTGCCGCCCTGGTCGGTGCCCATGTCGACGCCCACGAGTCCGGTCTTATGCTCGTAGTCGGCAAGCGCCTGCTCGGAGTCCACGACCTGCTGCTTCAGCGTCGCCAGCTGCTTGCCGATCCAGTACGAAACCTCCGAGGTGGAATCGATACGCCGCTTCAGGTAATCGGAGATGAACAGCTCGCTGAGCGTATTGGCAACGTTGGCTGCAATGACAGGGTCCGGATTGCGGAAAGTCACCTGGATCAGTCGCGTATTCGGAACTGCTTCGACCTTGAGGGCTTTTTCGAAGAGTTTGATGAACTTGTCGCGTGTCTTCGGTGCCTGATCGAGAGGAAGTCCGGCCTCTTCCTTCGGGATCGCTTTGATGAAGGGGCGGCGATGCGCGAGATCGAGCTTCCGGATTACGGCCAACGCCAGTGTTGAATCTTGGAGAATGCTGGTGTCGGTGGTCACTTCGGTCTGAACATCATCCACCTGAGTGGCGATGTCTGTCGCTCCGCCTCCGGCGCCCGGTGCCGCGGCTGCATCGCGGTTCACCTCGATGATCGCCGTGGAGGCATACTTCGGGGTCATGATCAGGCAAGCCAGCAAAACCAGAAGAAATACCCCGACAGCGACGAAAATCACGGTCATGCGGTATTTCCTGAGCACAGCAAGAAGATCCTGCAGCGACTCGTACTGTGCCGGCTGATCCGGCCCCTGCGCCGGATCGGGTCTCACATTGAATGGCTGTGAGATCATATCTCCGCTATCATCTGCGGATCGCCAATTCGATTGAATCAGACTCATTGGGTGTTTTCCTTGAAGAGGAGTTCGATCTAGATCGTTGCTGTGGAGAGCTCTGGACGGCTTTATGGCCGGGCAATCCTAATTACTTGTGCGATCCGGTCCATTCAGAAGTAAATGCAACCTTTAGTTCGATCGATAACTGTGGGTTAGTCGATACTGCGCCGGAGAGTCGAGCTTTCCGCGCGAGATAGTTTGCACGGCAGTACCGCAGCAGGTTATGCGATTGGGTATTTACGCAGGCCGCTAAGTTGCAGACAGGTCAGCCATAAGAACTTTGGATTATTTCGCAGGTACCGGCTCGCCAGCCTTCGCGGTTCCATCAGCAAACGATAGAACCACTGCAGGCCGGCGGTTTTCATCCAGTTCGGGGCGTCCTTCAGATTGCGGCTGTTGATGTCAAACGCGGCTCCCACGCCAACCATGAGCTTTACCGGCAGCATGCCGCAGTATTGCGCCATAAAGCGCTCCTGCTTTGGAGTGCTGAGCCCGCACCACAGGACATCCGCTTGCGCCTCATGCAGCCGCCGTTCAAGATCGGCTTCTTCCTCTGCGTTGAGCGGCCGAAACGGCGGCGTGTATGTGCCTGTAATCTTCAGGCCGGGAAAGCGTGCCAGCAATACATCCCGCAGTTCTTCTGCAACTCCCGGATTGCCGCCATAGAGAAAGTGTTTATAACCGCGCTCCACAGATAACTTGCACAATTCGAGCATGTAATCCGGACCGTAGACGCGCGCCATCTTCCTGAATCCGTGCAGGTGTCCGAGCCAGACGGTGGGCATGCCGTCCGGAGTGGTCAGAAACGACGAGTTCAGAATCTTCCTGAACTTCGCATCGGCCTGCGCTTCCATGATTCCGTGTACTCCCGTCACGCAGACGTAAGCCTGCGAGCCCTCTTGCAGGAATGCATCGGAGAGATGAACTGCATCTGTCATGGAAATTGTACTTACTCCAACGCCGAGTATATTGACGCGACCTGAATCAGCCATGAATCTTCCCGGGCTTGTAGTAATGGTTCTCAAGCATAAGAACCTGCGAGTTCATGCTGCATCTGTTCGCTGATCCAGTCATAGGTGATGCGCAGCCCATTCTGTAGTGTCGTGGACGGCTCCCACCCCAGATACTCCTGAATCAAAGTATTGTCGCTGTTCCGGCCATTCACGCCTTTGGGTGCGCTCAGATTGTAGTTGCGCTTCAGCTTTATCCCGGCAAACCCTTCGGCAATGTCGACGAGCTGGTTGATCGTGACAATCTCGCTGCTTCCCAGGTTGATCGGCTCATGGATATCGCTTTCCATAATCATGCGCGATCCCCTGGTGCAATCGTCGATGTACATGAAGCTGCGTGTTTGGTTTCCGTCGCCCCAGATTTCAATTTCATGTTTGCCCGACAGTTTGGCTTGCAGCACCTTCCGGCAGATTGCGGCTGGGGCCTTTTCCCGCCCGCCGTTCCACGTGCCCAGCGGTCCGTACACGTTGTGATAACGGGCGACGCGGCACCGCAATCCGAAATCTTCTTCAAAATGGCGGCACATGCGTTCGCTGAACAGCTTTTCCCATCCGTAGCCGTCTTCGGCGAGTGCCGGATACGCATCCGCCTCGCGAAGGGGAATCACATCGGCATTGCGCTGCCTGTCCGCGTTGTAAACACAGGCGGAAGAGGAGAAGAAGAAGCATGAAATGCCGGCCCGCTGCGCGGCCATAAGCAGGTGAGTATTAATGAGAACGCTCAACATGCAAAGGGCTTTGTTATTTTCGATGAAACCCATCCCGCCCATATCGGCCGCCAGATTAAACACCACTGTCGCGCCATCCACTGCCTGTTCGCATACAGAAGCACTTCTAAGATCCGCGGACAGGTTCTCTCCTGTTGCCGATACTTGATACCACTCATCGATGGGCTTGATATCCACGGCGCGGACGACCTGCACCCCATCGTCAAGAAGGCACTTTGCCAGATGTCCGCCGATAAAACCGCCGGCACCACACACAACAACCTTTTCATTTTTTAGCTTCAAAATGTTTTCCTCCTGTTGTTCTCAATGCCGTCTGCGACGGCTGCTAAGCTGCCCCTGCGCCGCGGAAGACGGCGGGAACTGTTCTGGCCAGTATCTTGAAGTCCAGCCAGAGCGACCATTCATCCATGTACTGAAGATCCAGCAACATCCATTCATCGAACGAGATCCCATTGCGGCCATTTACCTGCCACAGACAGGTAATACCGGGCTTTATGCTGAATCTGCGGCGTTGCCAATCCTCGCTGAAGCCTTCATAGTCGCGCACCGGAAGTGGCCTCGGACCCACCAGGCTCATATCTCCCTCGAGTACATTGAGCAATTGAGGCAGTTCGTCAATGCTGCTCTTTCGTAGAAACTTTCCGATAGGAGTAATCCGCGGATCGTTCGTTATTTTGAAGACCGGCCCTGACATCTCATTCTGCTTTTCAATGTCCAGCATGAGTCTCTCGGCATTGGGAACCATTGTCCGGAACTTGTAAATCTTGAAACGCCGCTTGTTCAGGCCGATTCGGTCCTGAAGAAACAGCACTGGTCCAGGTGATGTAAACCGGATTGCGATTGCCACGGCAATCAGGATGGGGGACAGGAGCAGCAAAGCCAGCGCCGAGATCGCGATGTCGAGTGTTCTCTTGATGGTTCGCGGCCAGAATTCGCTGGGGCCGGTGTAAGTAGCAATGTACTGGTTGCCATCGAATTCTTCCGCTCGCCAGAGTGAGGCCTTCACTCCGAAGATATTGGAGTTGAAGCGCATGGTAACGCCGTGCTGTTCGCACAGGCGGGCAACCTCGAAGCAGTGCCGATAATACGTGCCGAGAGGGAGGTAGATGGCGACTTCGTCCACAACGTTCCGCCGCAGAAATTCGGCCAAACCCGAGTGGTCGCTCACGACCTGAAAACCTGTTTTTTCGACGGCACCGATTCCCGGCCAGTCATCGTCTACAAAGCCCAGCAGTCGATATCCAAGCTCTGGATTTGTCGAAATTCTCCGCGCAAATTCCAAGGCGCGGGGATTTGTGCCGAGTACCAGCATATAGCGAAGGTCTCTTCCATGAATCCGAAGATAGGCGGCAATCAGACGAAGCAGCATTCGGGCGGCGGAGAGGAAAAGCGCGCTGACCACCCAGAAGATTGCCAGAAAATGGATAGTGATCATCTGGATGGAGAACAGAGAGCTGAATGCCACAAAGCAGGCTGTGTTTAGGGTCGTCGCTTTCAGAACATCTGCAATCTCGGTAAGGCGCGATGAAAGTCTCCGCGACCTGTATAAGCCGCAGAGCTTAAAAACGATATGACAGATGAGCAGCGCAACATTAAATACCGCGAAGTTGGTTACCCTCGTTCTCATCGAAAGAAACTGCGCAAGGGGAACGCCATGCTGCGTCGTAACGATGATGACGGTGGTAATTGCGAAGGAGAACGCTACGATGACAAGATCGAGCAGTTTTAGCAGACTAATTGTCAAACGATGCTTTGCGTTCATGCTATCTCTTCCTATTGCCACGGGTTGAATTTCTTCAAGATTGGTCAATTGGAGTGCCCGGCTCAATTTGTACCGGTGGAAGTGAGACAAGCTGGAACAAGAGGAGCGGAAGATGGGGCGAGGCAAGAAGCATAGTGCAGAACAGGTTGTGAACCTGCTGAGGCAGATCGAAGTGGCAGTGGCGAACGGAAAGACAACGCTACAAGCGTGCAAGGAAGGGGGAATGGTGGGGCAGACCTACTGCCGGTGGCGTAAAGAGTATGGCGGTTTGCGTTGTGGACCAGGCCACGGCGGCTGAAGGAACTGGAGCAGGAGAACGCGAATGTCGAACACCGCCGACATCTCCCGCAGAATCTCGTTCGTCATGGCCCGCACCGCACGCGGCGGATGATCCTTCCGCACACGCTCTTCCGGCGACAGATACCTGAATACATGTCCCTGCTAATGATCAATCCCACGCATGCCCAGGTCTTAGCACACCTCACCTGTGCAAAGGGAGTCGTTTTTCAGCAGCCTGCTAGGCCGGAATTGATTCCGTAAAGGAGCGAGGCTGAAGCCTCGCGATGGGTTGCGGTCGCATAGAGGTAGCGAGGATCCATCGCAACTCCGAAAGGTGACTCTCTGAAACGGTAGTGAGACCAAAACATGTTTTTCGTTACGTACCTTAATGATCAAGAAGGTTGCTGGCGCGAATAGTCACGAAAGGTTGGGAGCATTCTCTTTACGCGATTTCGCGGGTCTTCTCAGGTATCGCCATGACCGGCAGGACATCCCTCTCCGATACATTCATTGCAAGTGAGCGGTGGATCACCTCAATCGAAATGACTATCCGGGATTTTGAACCGAGGCGTACGAAGATACCTTCGACACCGGTTAATGGTCCGCGGACTACCTTTACACGATCCCCTTGCTTCAGAAATTGATGAGGAGCGAATTCAACTCCGCATTGCAGCAGGGCGCGAATACTTTCGATCTCGGAGTTCAGGACTGGCAAAGGCCCCGAATGATCCCCCACAAATCTCGCTACGCCGGGTGTCTTGAGAACATCAAGCTTCACGCTGCTCCACGGATCGATATGCACGAACAGATAGCCGGGAAACAGCGGGACGTTAATCGTCTGGATGCGATCGCTCCATTGCCTCGTTTGTGACTGCAACGGTAGGAAGTGTGCGATTCCAAGAGCCTGTAAGGTGTTCGCGGCGATCTTCTCCTGCCTTGATCGCGTCGTAACTGCGTACCAACGGGTTCTCGAATTCGGTTCGCTCAAACGATGCTTCATGGGATAAGGCTCCAACAATATCTCCGCTCGACCTCTTCACCTGCTTAGTGAGGCACGTGGCTCCGCCCCTTAAGTCCCAAGATCAACTTCGGATCTTGGCCCGGGGCCCTGAAAACTCTTGCAATGACTGTAGGTTAAGAGTTCGAAACTCGTCACTTACACGACTTTGAGCAATTGTTGTTACAAATTGTCAGCACTCGACGCTGCACTCTTATGCTCGAGTGATCAATGAATGTGGGATACCAGCTTTTCTTCGGACAAGCTTCAAGACACGGCTGGATGCACGATTTAAGAGACGCGACCTTCCGATCACAATTCCTCATAGCCACATCTTTCTACAATAATGCCCACTCTCAAAATGACTGGACATTGGAATCAACAATGGGTAAAGAATTAGCACTGTTCGCTTGTAACTAGCTATCGTCCTTACAGTTTCATCTATCTGACGCGTTGCTGCGCAGTGAACCGGCGTAGCGCTCACGGAATCGCGATACCACGAGCTCACTTAGACTCCGCCACCACCGACCCTGAATGTAGATTCTGAGAGTCATTTGGCGAGATACATCCGTGGGTCAAAGCCTACTTCATTTCCAAAGACGCTCACAAGGAGCCGATAGTTGGAGGGGTGAGGGGTAATTCTACCCTAATGCGTACTAGTCCTTCTTATGAACGTCGATGGCCGGCTCCCCGCGCCAGGGTTCCCGAGTTGGGCAACGTGGCTAAAGACAACGGCAGAACGAACTGGAACTCACTCTCTCTGCTGCGCATGCACGACGCTGAGGCATAAGATGTCAACTTTTTGCTGCACCATGATCCGAAGTCCCATGTACTGAATATTGGGCGAGGCGTCGCCGTCTACTTCGAACCTTCCACGATTTACTTCAAGGGAGTGGGGGGTGAAAGCTTCGCTCAATATGACAAGGTAGCGCCGATGGACCGTCTCATCAGGCGGGTGTCCTGCAACATCTTCGGATTGCCGCCAGAAGCCTATGGGCCTCTTCAGCCTCGGGAACTTCGCTTGAAGAATGTTTGTGTCGGAGCCGTAGCTGTCTATGGCATCGCCCTGGAGTGTTGGCTGTCGCTGGTATCTTCCTCTTTTGGGTTGGAGCCGGGAGCGGCGAGTAGCATTCTCCTTGCAACAATTTGTTAGAGCTTCCTTCTCACAAACCTTGTGGAAGTGGGAAAACGTGCGCGCCGCTTCGAGACTCACGCCCTCACCTTGATGGTTGCGGCGCGATTCCTGCAACAGCTTTTCGGATTGCCGCACGAGCCTGAGCCATCCTCCGCGTCCTGACTCCAGGAGAGATAACTAAAAAACGCGCTGAGAATTTGTGGGGATCACGCTGCTCGATTGTCCAGGAGACGAAAGGCGTGAGTAGAATTCTCATTCGGAACGCTACCGTTCGGCCTTAAAGTGGCGTTAAGATAAGAATGTCTTATCCGTGGTCGGGTGGCTCACCAGAAACCGGCCCCGAATAGGTATCAAGTTTGTATTCTGGCGCCTCCCCTCACTTGGTGCCTGTGACTTGCACCTTAGTCATCGACAAAGATAAATTCAGTTCCCCGTATTCGGCACTAAATTGATGAACCACTGTGTTTCACAATCTCCCCCAGAGGAGAACTCTCATGTCATTGAAAGTGAGTAGCGAAGAGCGCGTTCCCAAGCAGGATGAGAGTGCGGAGCCGCCGCTCCGCGTGCTTATCGTCGACCGTGACGCTATGAGCAGTCACCTTCTGGCAGAGGCTCTTGTTCGCAATCGCAGATGCGATGCCACGGCGATTCTCGAGCCGGATCTTCTTCGCACAGTCGTTACCGGCGAGATTTATCTTGTCGTCATCGGAGCCGATCTCAACACGGGCCCTGGAAGGGGCTTTGAACTCGCCGCTGCTGTGCGCCGCGCTCATCCGGAGATCATAATCGTCCTCCTTCTGAATCAGGCAGACCACGTGTCTGTAATCAATGCATTTCGGTGTGGTGCTCGCGGCGTCTTCTCGCGACAGCGGCCAATACCGGAATTCCTCGATTGCATTGAACACGTAAGAAAAGGCTATATCTGGGCCGGACGAGAAGAGACGAACTCTCTGCTCGAAACCTTCAAGAATATCCCTGCCCCGGATGGATTGACCGCGAGCATGTCAACGCCGCTCACCCGGCGCGAGCTGGAGGTTGTCCAGTGCGCCGCCAAAGGAAGGACCAATCGAGCTATCGCGGCCGAACTGGACCTGAGTGAACATACGGTGAAGAACTACCTCTTCCGGGCTTTCGAAAAGCTTGGCATATCGAGTCGCGGCGAGTTGCTCTTCTACCTCGCTACTCGCGGACACATTTTTGACACGAAACAGAAGTCTGATGGGCGTCATGGGTCATCGCCTTCCATCCTGTCGCGATCATCGCGTCAAGATCGGCGAGATCTGGTGCAAGAGGTTTCCTCCGTGAGTGGGCCACCTCGGACGTCACCAATCATATGTTTGGCCGCGAAGAAGGATGGATCGTCACCCCAGTCATAACAACTTCCCTCATATTCATAGAGGAACGTGCGGAGAAGAGAACCTTCTGTTGCGGCCTGCTCCGTGTTCTTGATCTCTAGGAAAATCAAAAACTCAGACGCTGGCGACCGATTGAATTGCGCGCGCAAACCTGGTCTGTCGGCCGCGCTGTCGCACCCGGAGCCGAGAGGTTCAAATTCGCAGAACGTTTCGGGGAAACCCGTCACTCGGTCCTTGTCGTTGATGCCGCTGGCTATGCCGCCAAAATCTCCCGGCAGAAGGCCGAGGACTGTGAGTGTGTCATTCTGCCAAAGCGCGCCTGATTGGGTTTTGCCATCAGCACTGCCGACTGTCCCAACAATTTGGCCCCGGTCGTTATTGCCCCAGGCAGTAGCGCCAGTTCCGTAGTCAAGAAGCGCGGAGGCAGCGTCCCTTGTCCACGATACGGCGTGACGAATCGTCTGGCTGCAGTTTGCCGTTTGGCCTACGGCTTGACCTAAATCGTTGATCCAATATGCGACCCCGTCTGGATCGCTACCCACCGTCGGAAGAGCATGGGCTTTGCCGTTTTCCCACAATACCGGCAGCTGAATCCGATTATTAGTTGCGTTAGGCGGGCATGAGGAGTCCACGGTACCGTCTTCCGCAAATCCTACGATTTGTCCGCGGTTATTGATCGCGCTCGCCTGCCCGTTATTTCCGCCGAGGGTAGGGAGGGCTTTCATGTGGAAGTCTTGCCACAGAAACGGGCGACACGTAAGGTGGGTGCCGAATCCGCAAATGTCTTCGCCGTTCGGGTCCAGGGCATCCGTTTCGGAATAACCCACTATCTGCCCCCAGTCGTTGATCTCGCCCCAGTTCATGAAACTGTTCTTCCCTCCGAGCGTGCCGAGGTCGACCTGGACTCCGTTGAGGACGATCGCATCGCGGCCGTTTAGAAGTGTCCCAATCGCGTCCTGCTGCCCCGGTGCCGCGTTTCCATCCTGGATCGCCGTCCAGCCTTGATCATTGAGGGTCATGGCACAACTCATATTGTCATTCCCCAGAGTGCCCAAATCGGTAACTTTGTAGCCCGTTTGAGCAACCGCATCGCTGGCGCAAGCCAGAATAATCGTCGTCACCCACGGTAGCCAGAAATTCCGGAACTTCCGAGGTGTGCTCATATCTCGTTTTCCTCCAGTAGAGTCGTGGTGCCGAGATGGCTGACAATCTAAGTCAGGTTCGACTCGGCGTTTTGAGAGTTTGCGTGGAATTGAGATCAGAATTGGTACACAACTT
>Ga0210386_10000234_pt1 | contig 49585 bp, 50 predicted proteins | sample IncBWH32OmetaG_FD_160091 | JGI IMG/M metagenome (GOLD analysis project Ga0210386, IMG submission 160091) | Forest soil microbial communities from Barre Woods Harvard Forest LTER site, Petersham, Massachusetts, United States - Inc-BW-H-32-O ...
CCAGGAGAATGCCGCCGGCCCGCAGGCATCGGCACCACAAGCGGCGCGTACCGATGCGGATATTCAATCTGACCTGGGTTACGCCCTGACACACGAGTCCACGCTGCAGGGTCAACAGGTCAGCTGTACGACGGCGAATGGCACCGTCACGCTGTCGGGCACGGTGCAGACAGACGCACAGCGCCAGCAGGCGGAGACGGTCGCGGCCAATGTGCCGGGCGTGGGCGGGATTCTGAACAACATCAAGGTCACGAATCCGGGCTCGCCAAACTCGAGCGCGGTTAATGCGGCGATCGCGAGTCAGCAGACAGCAAACACTCCTGTACCGCTTACAGACGATGCGCAATCCAATGTTCCTCCGCCGCCTCCGGACGTGGATCCGAACGTGCAAGGAAGCCAGAACCAGAGTCAGGCACCTCCTTCTGCGTATAACGGCGCGCGCCCGCCCTACCAGCCGCAGGAGCAGGGCGGCTACTATTATCCTTCCCAACCGCCCGCTTATCTGCCGCCTCCGAGCGGTCCGGTCACCATTCCGGCGGGAACATTGCTGCGGGTGCGTTTGAGCGAGCCGCTGGATACGTCAAAGGCCAAGAGTGGCACGTTCTTTGAAGCGACTGCGGCGGTTGACATTTACCAGAATGGGGTGCTGGCCATTCCGCGCGGCGCCGTGATTCAGGGGCAGGTGGTCCTCGCGAAGAAGGCCGGCGACCTGGGTGGCTCGCCTGAGTTGCAGTTGCAGTTGACCGGCGTGAACCTCGAAGGCAAGGTATCTCCTCTAGCTACCGATATATGGTCGAGCAAGGGACCGAACAAGGCCGGGTATACCGTCGGGACTACTGCCGGCATCGCGGGTCTCGGCGCGATCATTGGTGGCATCGCTGGCGGCGGAGCCGGAGCTGCGCTTGGTGCCGGCATAGGCGCCGTGGGTGGACTGGCTGCCTCCTCGGCGACACATGGCCCGCGCCTGATTCTGCCCGCGGAGGCGCAGGTGGACTTTCACCTGACGGGGCCAGTGAAAGTGCAGCCTGTCTCCTCGCAGGAGGCGCAGAGGCTGGCTTCGAGCGTGCCGCAGCTGGTGAGACGCCCAGCCTATGCAGTGCCGCGACCTTACCCGTATCCCTATTACGGCTATCCGTACCCGTATCCCTATTACGGCTATCCGTACCCGTACTACTATGGCCGCGTGTACTAAACGATCATCGTAGCAACACCCGGCCGGGTGACACTCATGTTGCCCGGCCCTTCTGTTGCTATCAGTGCAAGCAGGAACTGGCAGGGGTACTCCTCCTGCATGCCGCGAGCCTGGCGAGCATGACTCTGCCGAACACCATCAGGCGTCCTCTGGAGCGCCGTTGCCGTCTCTGCTACAGGATCTATCTCTGGCCGATGGGCACGTATTTTGTCGGATATTCCGGCCCGATATATTCTGCGCGCGGCCGAATGAGGCGGTTATCGTCGAGCTGTTCGATCACGTGAGCCGCCCAGCCGGCGATGCGGCTGATAGCAAAGATCGGTGTGAAGAGGTCAACGTCGATGCCTAGCGTCGTGTAGGTCGAGGCAGAATAGAAATCGACATTGGCGTTGAGCTTCTTTTCCTCACCCACGAATAGCTCGATCTTGCGGGACATCTCAAACCACTTGGCCTTGTTTGCCGAACGTCCGAGGTCTTCCGACATCTTGCGAAGGTGCGTCGCACGCGGGTCTTCGGTGTGATAGACGCGATGCCCAAAGCCCGAAATCTTCTTCTTCTGCGCCAGCATTTTCCTCACGTACTCCACTGGGTCGGCGCTCTCCTCGTCGATCTCGAAGAGCAACCGCATCACCGCTTCATTCGCGCCGCCATGCAGTGGACCCTTCAGAGCCCCGATAGCACCGGTAATGGCAGAATGAACATCAGCAAGCGTTGCGGCGATCACGCGCGCTGCGAAAGTAGAGGCGTTCAATTCATGGTCGGCATGCAGGATGAGCGCCATATCGAAGGCCCGCGTTGCAGTCTCCGAGGGCTTCTCGCCGGTAAGCATCCACAGAAAATTGCCCGCGTGCGAAAGCGACGGGTCCGCTGCAACCAGATCCTTGCCCTTGCGGACGCGATCGAACGCGGCGACCAGCATCGCGATCTGCGCAGTGAGATCGAAGGATTTGCGAACATTCGAGTCGTGATCGACGGCCTTTTCGTCGGCGTCGTAAAAGCTCAGCGCGGAAACCGCCGTGCGCAGCACCTCCATCGGAGTGGCGGTCCTGGGGAACGAGCGCAGCATATCGAGAATCTGGGGCGGAAGATTCCGAGCCGCTGCAAGCTGCTTCGAAAAGGTGTCCAGTTCGGCCTTGGCAGGCAGCTTTCCGTGCCACAGCAGGCAGGTGGTCTCCTCGAATGTCGAGTGCTCGGCGAGATCGTGAATGTCGATGCCGCGGTAAGCCAGCACGCCCGCATCGCCATCGATCCAGCAGATGCCGGAATTGGCTGCCACAATTCCTTCAAGCCCTTTTGCCGCTACCGCTGTCGCCATATGACCTTCTCTTCCTCCAGCTTCGCCGCCGTCGCCTCGCCGTGTCTTTGGTTTACAGATGCGTGAACATCAGCACGCGATGCAGTACAGGATGATGGACTCGCAGGCGAATACTGGCTAAAGATTGTTTATAACGTAGCGCGGCAACCATTGTCATTTGCGTTCACGCTGCTGCGTTGCGCTCGGTTTTAGGATTGGACGGATGAAGCAGCGAAACGGTCGCATCGAAAGGGTTCGACATCGATACTGAGCGACTCACCGGAAATCATTTGGCGCAGAAGCCGCGCCGTCGCCGGCGCCAGCAGGATACCGTTCCGAAAATGTCCCGCAGCTACCCAGCAACCCTTTCCACACTCATCGATAACCGGAAGATTGTCTGCCGTCGCCGGTCGCAGTCCCGCCCATGCATCGACGACGCACATCGTGCGCACCGGCGGCCACAACGCCGCAGCCAGTTCCAGCAAGCGGGCAGTCGTCTCTGAATGCACCTGCTTGTCATAGCCCGCCTCCTCGACCGTCGCGCCGATTGCGATGCGGCCATCGCCGCGAGGCACCAGGTAGACCGCAGGCGTGCGCAGAACCACATTGAGCCGTTCCGGCCCTTGGTCTTCCACCACCACCATCTGCCCCTTGCGCGGAGCAATCGGAACACCCGTCAACTCGGCCGCCCATGCCCCGCTGCAGTGGATCATGTTTTCCGCGGACCATGTGTCGGAATCCGTCTCGATCCGGACATCCTCCGCTTGCGCCGTGACCGCTTTCACCGCCGTGTCTTCCAGCAGTGTCACTCCCGTAGCCCGGACCGCACGGGGCAGAGCCCGCGTCAGGTCTCGCGGGTCGATACTCGGCTCGTCCAGAGAGAAAAATCTCAGGCTGCCCGCAGCAAGTCGCGGAGCCAAAGCGGCCAACTCGGCAGCGTGGAGTTCGCGAAAACCGTCCGGAAGTTGTCGCGCTCCCTGAATCGCTCTCGCGGTTCGAATGGGAACATGCTCGCCAGAGAGCCGCTCCACGTCTGCAAGAAATTGCGGATAGAGTCGCGCGCTCAACTCTGCCAGCGGCCGCAGCGCAGGAGGATTCTCGGGATCTCCCACTGCCAGCATGCCGGCTGCAGCCCAGGAAGACTCCGCCATCGCGCGCCCTTGTTCAAAGACCGTCACCTGCAGCCCGGCGGCCGCGAGGTCGAGCGCCGCGGAAAGCCCGATAATTCCTCCACCCGCAATGCCTACTTGGCAGTGATTCACTCGTCTATTCTATGGCCCGATCCCTTCGCGGACTCCGCTCGCGCAAACTCCGCGCGAATCCGGCCAGCGCAATTTCATCTGACACGACGCAGTTTCATCTCATGAAGATAAAACCGCGACGCAGTTTGCTGCTGACACGTCAATAGAGAATGCTCTAATCTCTGGCTCATCAGCTCAGACGAACGAAAGGGAAGAAAAGAATATGAGCGAAACACCCGTGGTCCCCGAGCAGCGCAGTTTTTCGGGGCTTTTTCTTGCGTTGTTGGCTGTGGCTGTCCTCGCCGCCATCGCCGGTCTTGCATGGAGCTACCATCTCTCCGGCCGCGTAACCAATGCCGAAGCGCAGCTTTCCCAGGCCCAGCAGCGCAATGAGAAACTTGCTGCCGCACTCGACGAAACCAACGCCCGCCTCAAGGTCACGACCGAAACGCTGGGGCAACGTCTCGGATTAACGCAGAAACAGCTCGAGACCAAAGTCGATGCCCGGGCCCAGGAACTGTTGCGACGCCAGGAAGCTGACACCAAGCAGCTTGAGAGCGAGCAGGCGGCGACGAACCAGCATGTCAGCACTGTCTCAAGCGACGTATCGAGCGTCAAGACCGACGTAGGCGGGGTGAAAACCGATTTGACTCAGACAAAGACGGAGCTAAAGACCGCCGAGTCGCAGCTGCAGAGCATGAAGGGCGACCTGGGAGTCCAGAGCGGGTTGATCGCGACCAACCACGATCAGTTGGAAATCCTGAAGCACAAGGGCGACCGCAACTACTACGAGTTCACGCTTACCAAGGGCCAGAAAAAACCGGTGTCCACGGTCAGCCTCGAGCTCAAGAAGGCCGACGTCAAGCACAGCCGCTACACGCTTGAGGTCTACGCCGACGACAAGCAGATTGAGAAGAAGGACCGCGGCCTCAACGAGCCCGTGCAGTTCTACACCGGCAAGGACAATCTGCTTTACGAACTCGTCGTCAACAGCGTCGACAAGAACACAGTGAAGGGTTATGTATCAACACCCAAGAGTGCGCCCGTGCCAGTCAGCACGTCGGGCCAATAGCGCGCATCACTTTGCCACGTGAAGCAGGAGCGGCTTCTGATGCTGGAAGGTCATCGTAATGTCGAGACCGCTCCGTGAATCCCACTGTGCCTGGCTGATCTGGTAGCTGAAGATCATCATCCCCTCTACTTGCTGGCCAGGCTGCAGAGTAAGGTCGCGCAGCAAGGGGTTTTTCTTCAGCGGCTGCAAGCTGGGATATGCGATAAAAACGTTCCCAAATTCTGTCTGCGACGAAGCCAGGCTGCGCTCCTGCTCGTCATCGGGCAAATCCACCACCGCCCACATATCGTGCAGAAACAGCGGAATATCCGTCTGATTCTTGATCCGCGCATCGACCAGCACGATCACTTCATCGAAAGTATCCCCTTGTCCGGAGATCCCTTTATCGCCGGCCCCATTAGCTGGTCCGGTCCCCAGCTCGCGGTGAATCGGATGGATGTTCACGCTCAGCACTTCTCCTGCGTGAACGGGCGGCTTGGTGTTGAAATACACATACGCGGCAATGGCCAGCACCACGAAGACGAACGCGCCTCCCACTGATACCCACGCATTGCTGGATTTCGTTTCTTCACTCATCTTGGTCTGGGTGCTCACAATCCTCGCATTCTAATCTCGCCGTCTGAGTTGCCCTATAGCTGGGTGCCCCACCCTTGCGCAGCAAGGGTGGGAGACTGGATTCTCGGACATGGGATCCCTATCCTCATGGTCTCGCTCTCAACGCCTTCAGAAACTCTTCCGCTGGCCTCGTGTTCAGCACATCTTCCTTTTGCAGCCACGCGCGACGAAGCTGCTGGACACCATACCGCATCTTCTCCATGTGACTGGTGTGGTGCGAGTCCGTGTTGATCACAATCCTGCAGCCCATCTCCTTCGCCAGTCGCAGATCGCGGTCGCACAGGTCCAGGCGGTCGGGATATGCATTGTGTTCAATGGCCACTCCCAACTCCGCGGCGCACCGCAGAACCGCTGGCAGATTGATCTGGAAGCCCTCGCGGCGAAGCAGCAGCCGGCCCGTGGGATGCCCGAGGATGCGCACGTAAGGATTCTCGATCGCGCGCAGCACGCGGTCCGTCATCTCCTGCTCGGGCATATTGAACAGGCTGTGCACGCTCGCGATGACCACCTCCATCTGCGCCAGCACTTCGTCCGCCAGGTCGAGCGCGCCGTCGCTCAGGATGTCCACCTCGATCCCCGGAAAGATGCGAATCCGCCCTTCCATCTCAGCGTCCGCCTCGCGAATTCTTTCGATGTGCTCGAGCGCCCCCGCATCGTCCAGTCCGAAGGTCATGGCCAGATTCTTCGTGTGATCCGTGATGGCCATGTATTCGTAGCCGCGCGCGATTGCGGCCTCCGCCATCTCCTGAATCGTGTTGCGACCATCCGTCGTGGTGGTGTGCACGTGCACATCGCCGCGAATGTCGCCCAGCGTAACCAGAGACGGCAGTTTATGCCCCTCCGCCGCCTCAATCTCGCCGTTGTTCTCCCGCATCTCCGGCGGAATCCAGTCCATTCCCAGTGCCGCGTAAATCTCTTCCTCGGTGCGGCTCGCCACTACCGACCCGTCGTCCATGCGGGCCAGCGCGTATTCGTTCAGTGTGTATCCGCGCTTCAGAGCCCGCTGCCGCAGCGTCACGTTGTGCATCTTCGACCCGGAGAAATACTGCAGAGCCGCGCCATACGACGCTTCGGGTAGGAGCCGCACATCCACCTGCAACCCGTTCCGCAGCCGGAAGCTCACCTTGTTCTGTCCTTTCGCGATGAGATCCGCAATCGGCGGATACGCTGCCGTATATTCGACCGCCGCGTCCACCTTGTCTTCTGCGCACGCCGGTCCGGTCACGAGAATATCTAGGTCGCCCACGGTTTCGCGTCCGCGCCGCAGCGAGCCCGCCGGCTCGATCAGGTCCAGCCCGGGAAACGCCCGCAGATACGCGATCAGCTTCTCTGCCGCCATCTCCGCATCATCGATCGGGAAGCGCCCGCTGTTCTTCTTGTAGTCCTCGATGCCCTTGCGCAGCTTCTCAATCTGCTTTTTCCCAAAGCGCGGGAGATCGTCGAGTCGCTCGGCGAGGATGGCCGCTTCGAGTTCTGCAACCGATCCCACCTGGATGGACGTCCACAGCAGCGCGACTGTCTTGGGACCCATGCCCGGCAGCCTCATCAGCTCCAGCATGGTGGGCCGATATTTCTGCAGCAGTTCTTCGCGCAGAGGCAGCGTGCCCGTCGCTTCCATCTCACGAATATTCGCGGCCATGCCCTTGCCAATGCCGGGAATCTCCTGCAGCTTTTTCGGATCGTTCGCGATCTCACTCAGTTGAACGGTGCACGACTCAACCGTCTCAGCCGCCCGTCGGTAGGAGCGGATGCGGAAGGAATCGCCATTGTCGATTTCCAGCAGGTCGGCGGTTTCGCCCAGCAGTTGAGCAATCGTGCGGTTATCCATTGCGATTCTGATTATGGGCTATTCCAATTAGAAATAGAAAACCCAGCCTGGACACGCGGGCTGGGCTGTTGTTGATGTGCGGAAAAACCGCACAGATCAGGCGGCCTTCTGCGGAAAGCAGTGCACCCATCGATAATTCAGCGTTTCGTAGGTTAGGCGATTTCTTTCAGGCGAGTCACCTGGTCCGCCTGGGGTCCTTTCTGTCCCTCGACGATGTCGAATTCAACGTCGTCGCCCTCTTTCAGGCTCTTATACCCGTCGATCTGAATCGCGCTATAATGCACGAACACATCCGGTCCGTCATCACGCCCGATAAATCCGTACCCCTTGGCGTTGTTAAACCACTTCACCTTACCCTTGTATTGAGCCACGTGCGCTTGCCTTTCCTGATAGCAGATTGCGGTTGGGGGTTACCAACCTGCCTACAGTAGAGACGCAGCGCAGAGCGCTTTGGTTTTCTGCCATTCGCAAGGCGGTTTTACTGTCTTGAGGGCAAACAGCGCTGCTCCTTACCGTTTTGCATTCCTCAATCGTGCGTAAAGCATTACGGAGACGAGCGTTTTGCCATCGCGAATCTCTCCCGCATCGACCAGCCGCAGAACCTCCGACAGCGGCACCAGGTAGATCTCTAGATTCTCGTCCGGCTCCGGTTGCGCCTCGCCTGCGGTTAGCCCTTCGGCTACGAATACCTGCATCCACTCGCCTAGAAATCCGGGACTCGCGAAGTACCGTGTCAGCTTCGACCATTTTTTCGCGCGAAACCCAGTCTCCTCGATCAGCTCCCGTTTGGCCGCAGCCAGACGATCCTCACCCTCATCCATCTTGCCCGCAGGAACCTCGTACAAATACTGCCCCGCCGCATGACGATACTGCCGCTCGATTACGATCAATGGATCCTTCTTGCGCTTCGAATCATCTACCGCCAGGATCACCACCGACCCGTTATGCCGGATGACGTCCCTGCGCACCGGCTTCTCGGCGCCCGGCTCCAATACTTGATCTGTAAACACCTTGAACAGCGGAACCGCCAAGGCCAGCTCCGATGAGACGACCTCGGCCGCCTTGCCCTCTTTGATTTTGAGTTTCCCCTTCACCACTGCCGCGCCCGTTGCCGCTTTCTTATCTTTCTTCTTCGCCATGCCTCTCCTCAATTAAGGTTTTTCTTTACGTTACCATCCGGGTGAGAGGCGATTGTGTGAAGCATGCAAATCGAATCGACGTCGCCGTGATCGGCCTCGGCAACTGGGGCTCCTCGCTCGTGGCCGCGCTCAACCGCGCCAGAGTTCCTCTGCGCGAAATCGTCGTGCGCAGACGAAAGCGCTCGTCGCCCTATCCCACCGTCCTCTGGACAAAGGCCGCTCTCGATGCTCGCATCCTCTGGCTCTGCGTGCCCGATTCTTCCATCTCAGACGAGGCCGCCCAGATCGCCAGCTGCCATTCCAGCCTCGACAATCAGATCGTCGTCCACTCCAGCGGCGCCCTTACCGTCGACGCTCTCGAAACCGCCCGCCGCGCCGGAGCCGCCGTCGCCTCCGCGCATCCCGCGATGACCTTCCCCACCCGCAATGCTGTCCCGCTCGATGGCGTGCTCTTCGCAGTCGAGACAGCCAACCCTGCGACTCGGAGGACGCTGCACTCTCTCGTCCGCAAGCTTGGTGGCAAGCCCTTCGACATCACCTCGGAGAACAAGGCCCTTTACCACGCTGCCGGAACCCTCGCTTCGCCGCTCGTCGTCTCTGAGCTCACCGCCGCCATCGAAACCGCTCGCCTCGCTGGACTCGACAGCAAAACCGCCGCCCGCTGGGTCGAGTCGCTCGCCCGGGCCACCGCGAAGAACGTTTTCGCCCGCGGTCCCGCCCGCAGTTTCAGCGGCCCGTTTGCCCGGGGAGACGCCGGGACAATTCGCCTGCATCTTCAGGCCCTCCAAGCGCATCCGATGCTTGCGGACATTTACCGTTCGCTGGCCGTACACGCTCTCGGCGCTCTGCCCGTACAGAACGCGCAGGCGCTTGTTGAAGCCCTGCGCAAACCGGCAGCGCTGAAATCGGACAGACCAGCAGGGAAGCAGCCGAAACGGGCCTCCCGCATGAGAAACTGAATTTTCTGGAGGAGAGAGCCAAGGCCCGTGCACACTGAGTGTTATCCCATCTCGATCCTCCCCCGGCTCAGCCGCCTTTTCCTCGATTACGCGGAGAGCCGCGAGCCGCTCACGCCCTTTTTCCCCTTCAGCCCCTATTCGCAAAAGTGGACCACCCCAGGACAGGACCCGGCCTTGCGTTCCGCCGTCGCCGATCTGCTGGAAGAGCAGAACCGCGGCTTCGGCGCGAGCGCGGCAACGCTAGCCAATATCGCTCGTCTGCGCCAGGGAGCCCCCGCCGTCGTCACCGGCCAGCAGGTCACCCTCTTCGGCGGACCCCTCTTCACCCTCTTCAAGGCCGCGACGGCGATTCGCAAAGCAAAAGATACCGGTGCGGTCCCCATCTTCTGGCTCGCGACCGAGGACCACGACCTCGAAGAGGCCGACCACGTTACCCTCCCCTCGCGCCACGAGCTGCGCAAGCTGCACTTGGCTCATGCGGATAGCCGCCAGCCCGTCGGCAACCTCCCGCTCGGTCCTAACATTGCTCCGGTGCTCGCCCAGGCAGCTGAATTGCTCGGTCCCAGCCCCATCCTGGACACCCTCGAAGCGGCCTCCACACCCGACGCAACCTTCGCCCAGGCCTTCGGGAAGCTGCTCGCAACCATATTCTCTGACGACGGACTCATCCTCATCGACGCCGCCGACCGCCGCTACCACGCGCTCGGAGCGCCGGTCCTGCGCCATGCCATCGAGCACGCCGCCGAACTCGAATCCGCGCTCCTCGAGCGCAACAAATTGCTGGAAATCCGCGGCTATCACGCCCAGGTGCTGGTCGCCCCTTCGTCGAGCCTGATCTTTCTCCTCGACGACGAAACCGGGGCGCGCCTCGCCCTCAAGCGCAAGAACGAGCACCTCGCGCTCAAACGCGAGAACGGGAATTGGACTACCGGCAAAAAATCCTTCTCCACGCCGGAGCTGCTCGCCATCCTCGATTCCGCCCCCGAGCGCATCAGTCCCAATGCCTTGCTGCGCCCCGTTTTTCAGGACTTCCTCCTGCCCACCGCCGCCTACATCGGAGGCCCCGCCGAGATCGCCTATTTCGCGCAATCTCAGGTGCTCTACGACGCGATCCTTGGCCGCACCACGCCCGTCATCCCGCGCCTCAGCGCCACTCTCATCGAGCCTTCCGTCGCCACCATCCTCGCCCGGCACGAGCTGGCACTCGACGACATCCTCGCGGTACATCCCGACGAATTGGCCCAGCGCCTTGGTGCGCGTTCCATGCCCATCGAAGGCAAGCGCAAGCTGGCTTCCGCGGGCAACGCCCTTGACGAGGAACTCACCAGCCTCACCCAGTGGATGCACGCGCTCGACCCCGGTCTGGGCCGCTCAGCCGATGTGTCGGCGTCGAAAATGCGCTACCAGATGAACCGTCTGCGCCGCCTTGCCGCGAACTATCAGCTCCAGACCGAGACAAGTCTCCGCCGTCATATTGACGCGCTCTATCTCAACCTCTTTCCCGACAATCACCCCCAGGAGCGCATCATCGGAGCCGCCGCCTTCCTCGCCCGCTACGGCGACTCACTCGTCCCTCAGCTCATCGAGCAGGCCGCGCAGGAGTGCCCCGGCCACAAAGCGATCTTCCTGTAACGCATTTAGAGTAGGCGTGTAGGGGTTTGTCATTCTGAACGCAGCGTAGCGAAGTGAAGAATCCATGCGAGGCAAAAGGTCGCCACGACAGCTCCGCGCTTTCTGCCGCAAGCTTCTTTGCTCCAGCGCTTGGAGGTATCCATCCGCAAATCGGATTAGAATTGGTTCTTATCGTCAGCCGTGAGTCACTCCAGACACGCGCTGCGAAGAACGGTTTGCATGATGAGTCCCAAACAAGCTCCAACCCTCGAAGTTGCCTGCCCCGAATGCGGCGCCACTCTAAAAATCGATGTCGCCACCGCCGCTGTCATTGCCCATACCCCCGCGCCGCGCAAGCGCACCTTTGAAGATTTCGAAACCGCTGCGCGCCACATGCGTGACCAGGACGAGCGCCGCGAAAGCCTCTTCCGCCAGTCTGTCGACGCCGAAAAGAACAAGGACGACGTTCTTGCCAAGAAATTCGCCGAAGCCCTGCGCAAAGCCAAGGAATCTCCCGACGAGAGCAAGCCCCTCCGCGACTTCGATCTCGACTGATTTGCATCACACTAGTAAGTTGCACTGGACACACAAATGAAGCTCATGAAAATGCCCAAACAAATCGAAGCCCGACTCCCCGATTCTCTCCCCGAAGTTCCCTGGACACGCGCCTTCGCCGCCGGATCGCTGATTGTCAGCGCCTGGCTGCTCTTTACCGGCAGGCGGAAAGCCGCTCTCGCCGTAGCTGCAGGCGGAGCTGCCGTTGCCCTGCTTGAAAATCCCGATGTCGCGCGAGAATTGTGGAAGGGAATCCCAGGCTACCTGCATTCCGCGAAGGACATGCTGGTGCGCGCCGAAGAGTTTGTCGAGGACGTGGCCGAGAAGGGCAACAAGCTGCGCCAGACCCTGACCGGCGTGTAGCTACTCGATTCCCAGCTGCTGGCGTGCCGCCGCACTGGTGCGCTCGGGATGCCACGCCGGCTCCCACACCAGGTTTACCGCCGTCGCGCTGATTTCCCGCAGGCCCGCAAGCCGGTTCCGCACCTGCTCGATGATCCGCTCGTGCGACGGACATCCCCTCGACGTCATCGTGATGTCGATCTCGACCTTCTGCCGCGGAACCATACCCGGCGCATCGGGATCGGGCGCTACCGCCACGCGGTACACCAGCCCCAGATCTACAATGTTCACCGGCAGCTCCGGATCGTAAACATCGCGCAGCGCCGTCAGCACATCTTCTTCGGTCAATCCCATCTCTTGAGTAGCCAAAACTCCACCTTCTAATCCCTAATCCCTGTTCCTAATCCCCGCTGCTAATGCGTTCTTTCCACCAGATACCGAGCCACAGCCTTCAACCCCTCCGCGGCGTCCCCATAAGGCGCTAGCTGCTCGAACGCCTCCAGGATCAGCTTGCTCGCCTGTGCGCGTGAGGCGTCGATGCCGAAGACCGCCGGCCACGTCGCCTTTTCGCTGGCCAGGTCCTTGCCCGCCGTCTTGCCCAGCTGCTCCGAGTCCTGCGTCATGTCCAGCACATCGTCCATGATCTGGAACGCCAATCCCGCCCTGCGTCCGAAGTCCGTCAACCGGCGAGCATCTTCCGAGTTCCCCCCCGCGTACACGCCGCCCCCAACCAGGCTCGCGCGAATCAGCGCCCCCGTCTTCGCGCGGTGAATCGCATCCACGCTTTCCGCCGTAGGCTTCGAGTGTTCGCCTTCGAGATCGAGTACCTGCCCGCCGATCATGCCCTCCACCGTGCCCGTCGCCTCAGCGACCAGCCGAATAATCTCGACGGTCGCCGGAGCCGGACAGCGAAGTCCAGCCAGCGTCCGGTACGCGAGCGTCTGCAGTGCGTCCCCGGCAAGAATCGCAATCGCTTCACCGAACACCACATGGCACGTAGGCTTGCCGCGCCGCAGGTCATCGTTGTCCAGTGCCGGCAGATCATCGTGGATCAGCGAATAGGTGTGCAGCATCTCGATCGCCGCGCCGAGATCTTCCACTCCCGCCGGCAGTTCGCCCCGCCCAATCATGCGCGCCGCTTCCATCGCCAGGATCGGCCTTAGCCGCTTCCCGCCCGCAAACGTGCTGTGCCGCATCGCGTGATGGATCGACGAAGGAAGCTCTTCGCCATGAGGCAGCAGCCGCTCAAGGGCCCGGTCAGTCAGCTCCGCGCCTGCATGCAAAATCTCTTTCACCTGAACTTCAGCCTGCATTCGCATCATGATACCTGCTGACGGCGTCGAAACGCAGCCAGCCCAATCCATAAGACTACTGCTATCAGCGAAAGGAAGCGACCCAGCCAGACATCCCGCGTCGCCCCATACCGTACCTCGATTTCCGACATCCCCGCTCCGACAGGGATCACCATCAGCCCATCCTCGCGCCGCGGCCTCGCGCTTACCGGTGCGCCGTTCACCCTTACCCGCCACGCCGGATAATCCATCACCCGCAGCACAGCAAAGCCCACGCCTGAGTGTACCGTCGATCTCATCCGTTCTACATCCCAGTGCTGAATCTGTATCTCGGACGGTTGCAAATCCGCACCGCCTATCTGCCACTCCGGATTCTGTGCAACCGAACTGTCCGCCTTATCGCCGCCCGCGCTTCGCAGCACCCGAATCTTCGGGAGCTCTCGCTGTATGTCGCCATTGTCCGCCGGAGACGCCGTGTACTCATCTGTCCCTTCAAACCCTTCGCCGCGAAAAGTCGCCAGCTGCGCCCGCACATTGTCCTCTTCATCGCACGGCTGCCAGAAATATACCCACGCCACGCCCGACACACACCCCGCCACCACAACCACCGCAGCCACCCGCGCCAGAACTGCCCGCCGCGTCGCCATGTCGCCCCGCAGCGCCAACCCCGTCAGTGCAGCCAGAATCAGGCTCAGCACCAGCAGCCACCTCCACGGAAACTGCAGAAACGCAATCTCCGGCGTGTGCCGCCAGACCACATCGGAGAAGGGAAGCAGCAGAAACGCAATCACGACGCCCAATGCAGTCAGCGGTCCCCACAAGTCACGCTTGCGCGCCCGATACGACAACGCCGCCGCGATCGCCGTCGCCGCCAGCAGCACCACCGCAATCCATGACGCCGTTCGCAACACCTGATCGTGAAAAGCCTCGCCCGTATGTCCGAACAGAAAGCTGTCTTCGACCCGCATTCCCTGAGCCACCGCCCGCTGGATCTCCACCCAGCGCTGCTCATAAATCGCCGGAACCAGGTAGAACCCCGCCAGCCCCAGTCCCAGTCCTGTTCCGCCCGCCGCCCGGCCGATCAATATCCAGCGTCGCTCCACAGTTGCCGCCACAGCCACCATCACTGCCAGCGCGTAACATCCCATCACCGCTGCCGGAGCATTCGTGAGCCACAACCCCGCCACGACCACCGCCAATTCCAGCATCGCTGGCTTCACGCGTAGCGCAAACAGCACCAGCAGCGGCATCCACGCCCCGGCCAACAGTTCACCATAGGCCGCCCGCTCGTAGGCCACGAACAGCACATAAGGGTTAACTATGTACAGGCACGCCGCCAGCGCGGCACTGTCCTCTGGCATCCGCTCGCGCGCCATTGTGAAGAAGCTCGCGCCCATCGCCGCAAACGCGATCATGGTAAAGACCAGCGGAACCCTGATCCATGGCATTACCAGGCTCAGGAGCGCTCCCAGCATCCACGACAGCGGCGGATAAAAGACAAATCGCGGCTCGCCCGCGCCATAATTCGCCGATGCTGCCCAGTGCGGATACACCACGCCCTGGTGCCACTGCCGCAGCACCTCCATCCACGACTCCAGGTGAAAATCGAAATCATGTCCGCAAGAAGTGCCCCGCCACGCCAGAGGCAGAACCGCGATCCCGACCGACGCGAGGATGAGTGACCACCGCCGCCGTCTCGCGTGACCGGCTGCTTTCGATGGTGAGCAGTCTGGAAGCCTCACGGCACGAGCTGCAGCGTGTGCGAAGTCTGCGCCGCTACGGCAGCGTCGCTGAAGGGGAGTGCGAAGGTCGTGCCTCCATACCAGTACGGCCACTGGTCGCGGTAATACGCGCTCAACGGATCGCCCGACTCGCCCATCACGATATTTTCCGTCGCCTGATCCACGTCCTCCCAGTCAACCGTCAACCGCTGCGACGGCCCGAGAGTACCGGTGACCTGCTTCACCGTGGTCTTGTCGCCGGACTGCGGCAGCGCGCCCGTCCCTGTCCAGCCCTTGAACCACGGCAACAACTCGTAGAGCGGATGTTCCAGGTCCACCGTATGCTCCTGCCCGTACCGCCACTTGGCGAGATCGAGCGGCGCATGATCCGCCTCCAGCCCCTGCCGCACTACGTCGGTCAGAAAATCATCCCATGTCGCATACTGCTGCGGCAGCCATCCGGCGGGTGCGTGCATCACCAGTTCCTCGCGCGCGAAGCCGCTCTCCGGCCAGTGGTAGAGCTTCCAGTCGTCGCCAATCTTCGGTTTCAGCAGTATCTGCCAGAAGGCCCCAGTGGCCGCTTCTACAATCGCCGCCGGAACCGAGTTCACCCCCAGCACTCCATCCCACGACCGCATCAGATCAGCCGCCTGCCGCAATCGGGCGTCCGTCTTCTTCGCATGGTCGATCGCGTAGGCGAACCGCTGCGCGAGTTCCTGATCGAGCTCCGAATACACCTCCGTTTGCAACTTCAACATATCCGGCGGAGTCAGCTTGTCCTTGCCCGCCAGCCATTTCCATATCCGCTCATTGCGATACGGATCGGCCCACCCCAGCGTCAACTGGTAAGGATACCCATCCGGAGTGATTCGCGCATTCGCCGTCGCAATCACCCCATTCGCAGGATCGAGCGTCGACGGCAGCTGCTCGAAGGGCACAAAGCCCTGCCACTCGTGATTTTCATCCGCAATCGGCACGCCCGAAATCCCCTGCGGCCGATAGGGAATGAAGCCCACCGCCTGGTAGCCGATATGCCCCTGATCATCGGCATACACAACATTCTGCGACGGCCCCCACCACCGCCCGAGCGCCGCGCGAAAATCCTGCCAGTTCGCCGCCGCGTCAATGTCCAGCAGCGGAACCCCATCCGACTTGGGATCGTATGCGCTCCACCGCAGCGCCAGCACACGCTTCTCGCCGGGGAGCAGCTGTGATATCACCGGCCCGTGCCCGGTGCGCGCCGTCTCGACGACCACGTCTTTGCCAAAGCGCACATGGATTGTCTCCCGCCCGTGCTCCAGCGGATGCCAGCCGTCGGCAGCCTTGTACTCGTCCTGTGCATTCACCTGCTCCACGTAGATGTCCTGCATATCGCCATACAGCGCCGTGAATCCCCACGCCACATGCCCGTTGTGCCCCGCGACAATATACGGAATCCCAGGCACTGTCACGCCAGCAACATGAAAATCCCCAGCCTCCAGATCGCCTTCATACCAGATATTCGGAATCCCGTGCGCCAAGTGCATATCGTTCGACAGCATCGCCTTGCCCGAGGCCGTATGCGCGCCCGAAACCACCCACTCATTCGAGCCCGGAGCGCATCCCTCGCATCGCGCGCGCCCGCTCTGCAGCACCTCTCGCAGATGCAGTAGGTCTTCAACGCTCGTCTGCGTCTCATCCAGTGGTATATCGGGAATATTCTCCTGCGGCGCAGTCAGATCCGGTGGCATCTGCGTCGGCGGATGATCCCTCCACGACCCCGTCGGATAGAGCGCTGCGGCCAGTGTCGGACCGAGCCTCGCGGTCACCCGCTCGCGCGTGATCTTCGTGTCCCAGTCCTCATCGAGCATCTGATTCATGCTCATCACCACCAGCAGGGAATCGACCGGCTGCCACGGCTTCGGCCTGTATCGCAGCAGCAGAAACTCCGGCGACAGAGTTTCCTGATGTTGCCCGTTTTCCTCTTCGATGAAGGCATTCACACCCTTCGCATAGTCTTCGTAGTAGCGCCGGTCGCGCTCGCTCAGCGTCGTCACCAGCCGTTCCGCGTTGGCCCGAATCCCCAGCACCCGCTGCACGCGATCATGCTCGATAAGTTTCGATCCCAGAATCTCGGCTGCCTCGCCAGCGGCCATGCGCCGCGCCATGTCCATCTGCCACAGCCGATCCTGCGCCGTCACATACCCCTGCGCCTCGAAAAGATCGTCGAGGTTCGCAGCTTCGATGTGTGGGATTCCATGATGATCGCGCCGGACAAGAACCGGGGATGTGAGCCCCGGCAATCGCAATTGCCCGTCAAGCTGCGGAAGCGCCTCGTGCATCGCATGCTCGAGCCACCACGCGCCGCCGACGAGTGCCGCCGCAACCGCGATCACCAGCACGACGACCATACCCAAAAGCACGCGCAGGACAGGCCGCTTGCGCCGCTCCTCGACTTCGACACTCCGTCCCAGAGTCATCCCGAAGACATTGTCTCATCGGGAGTGGTCGTCACACTTGCTTGACACATCTCGTTTTTCCACCTGGGTCGACGGTCGAACGTCGGGTGGACCTCGCGCTAAAATCGGGCAAGACTAAATAGGGGCAGGTTTAGGATGGCAATCCTCAAGTCGGAGTCATACATTGCGACGAATCCGCGGTTCGAGCTTACCGAACCTGGTTCACGCCCTAAGCTTCAAAAGGGGGAGACGACAATAGTCTATGAGTGTTTTGAGACCCTCGGACCGAGTCTGTCCCTCAGAGAGTTGGTGCGGCACTGCGGCGAGCCTGAGTATCGGGAAAGATTTACAAACCCAAGAACGGACATCGACCAAATCCGTCCTTTACCACCTAGATCTTCTGGCAGAGGGCACGATAAATAGGGTCAAACATGCTCAACGTCGTGTGATTCGGGAAGTATCGAAATAGCTACGCTTCTTAAGGGCAAGCTGCTAGCAGCTAAAGCACTTACGCCGCCGCCACTCTCCGGATCAGATCCTGCTGCTCACTCCGATTCTCCGCGCCAATCGTGAACGCATCCAGCACGCCGGAATTCAGAGCAAACTTGATCGCCTCGTCCTGACGCGTCCGCATCGCGCCCTGCCCGAGAATCTTCATCCCGATGATCCCCTTGCCCTGCACCCTCATTTCCTTAATGACACTGATCACCGTCGCCGGATCAGCGTCCATGTGCGCGCCTACCGGGTTCAGCCGCACCAGATCCACCTCAACCCATGGAGATTTCGCCGCCGCCCGCAGCGCCTCAATTGAGTGGCACGATACCCCGTGCGCGCGGATCTTGCCTTTCTCCTTTGCTTCTTCGAAGACGTCCATCACGCCGCGATAGCGCGTCGTCCAGTCGTCCTCCGTCACGCAGTGGATCAGGCAGATATCGATGTAGTCCGTTCCCAGCTCACGCAGGTAGCGATCGATATCGGCCTTCGCCTGCTTCGGATCGCGCTCATCGCACTTCGTCATCACGATGGCCCTGTCGCGCCCCACTTGTTTCAGCGCCGCGGCTACCTCCGGATGACTCCCGTACGAATCCGCTGTATCGAAGAAGACCAGCCCGCTGTCATACCCGCTCACCAGCAGTTGCACCAACTGGCCCGTTCGCGTCTGGTTCGACCCACCCCCAAACCCAACCGTACCGGTGCCCATGGCCAGGCGGCTGGTCTTGATCCCAGTCTTGCCCAGCACGACCGTGTCGATCGCCTGCACTTTTTTCTGTTGAGCTGGAATATCGACAACCGATCCGAATGCGGACGGCTTGAGGTAAGCATTACCTAGTCCAGCGGCTGCTGCGGTGAGGAATTCCCGGCGATTCATGCGATCGTCCCTCCTGCTTTTCGATTGTGTAGAAATTCTACCTCCGGTGGGACGTGCTGGCCCGCCGGCGGTCAATCACTCGTCACAAATACGTCCGGAAATCGAGCAATCGGCGAGGAAAATGACTCCAACATTTCAGCCGCAAAATGCAACGGAAGCCCCAGCCCCCACGCTAAATGACTAACCGCCTTTTACCAGCCCGCTTTTTTTTGCGATCCGATTCTCAGCCGACCGCCGCATAGCTGATATACTCCTCTGTTTATGCGGGTATTTGTGATCCTTCCTGCCGCCGGTCTTGGCACCCGGATGACGGCAGGCCACTCACCGTCCATAGCCCCCAAGCAGTTCCTCGAACTGGCTGGCGTCCCGATTCTCATCCATACTTTGCGTGCATTTGCCGAAGTGCCACGGGTCGCTGCCATGTATGTGGCTGTGCGCGCGAGCGAAATGGACCGTCTCACGGCGCAGGTCCGTGACTACGGATTCGCCGGCAGGGTCCATGTCGTTGAAGGCGGTGACAATCGCCAGGAGAGCGTAGCGAATGCGCTCAATGCCATTGAATGCGACCCCGACGAGATCATCCTCGTTCACGACGCTGTCCGTCCTCTCATCGACGCAGCCACCATCGAACGCACCATCCGCGCCGTCGAAAAGCACGACGCTGCCATCGTCGGCCTGCCCGCCGTCGACACCATCAAGCAGGTCGAGCGCACCGCCGACGGAGCCATCATCACCTCCACCATTCCCCGCGAATACATCGTGCAGGCACAGACTCCCCAGGGTTTCCGCTGCCATCTCCTCAGGCGCGCCTTTGCCGAGGCCGCAGCCGATGAATTCGTCGGCACCGACGAGGCCAGCCTGGTGGAGCGTGCCGGAGCGCAGGTGGCCGTCGTACTGGGCTCTCCCGCAAATTTCAAGATCACGCAGCCGGGCGATCTGGAACTGGCCGAGTTCTATTTGCAGCGCCAGCCTGCGCATCATTGATTCGCGCAGCGCGGCGATCACGGTAAGCTGAAGCAGACAGAAAGACCATGAACATCAGAATTGGATTTGGCTGGGATTCACACGCGTTCAAGCCGGGTGTACCGCTCAAGATCGGCGGCCTGACCATCGATCATCCCGAGGGCCTCGCCGGCCACTCCGATGGCGATGTGTTGCTACACGCCATTACCGACGCGCTGCTCGGCGCAGTCTCCGCCGGAGACATCGGCAGCTTTTTCCCCCCGGGCGATCCACGCTGGAAAGATGCCGACTCCTCCATCTTCCTCAACCTGGCTCTCGAAGAAATTCGGAACGCCGGCTATCGCATTCTGAATATTGACACCACGCTGGTCCTGTCCGCGCCGAAGATAGGCCCCATCGCCGCCGAACTTCGCGAGCACGTCGCCGACTTGTTGAACATTGATCCATCCGACGTCGGCATCAAGGCCAAGACTCCTGAAGGTCTCAACGTCGATCACGTCGCGCAGGCCCACGCCGTTGTCCTGCTCGAAAAAGTCGACGATCCGGAAGCCCTGCGCAGCATGAGCGCCGTCGTGGAGAGCCATAAGCAGCTCGAAGATGTGGTCAAGGATCTCGTCAGCCAGGTCCACGGCGTCGAGCCGCCCCGCGTTCGCAAGCCGGTCTTCGATACGGAAGACATCACGTAGTCATTCAGCAGGAACCGTGAGGGCACTCCCTTCATGGCCTGCCTCTTCCGCTGTCCTTGATTGGCCCGCTCTTTTTCCGTAGTGTGAATGACATGGACACACTCACCCATGATGAGCTTGTACGGCTAACGCCGCCTGAGCGCCTTGCGCTTATCGCGCAGCTTTGGGACAGTCTGGAAGAAGAGCAGATTCCTTTGACCGTCGCGCAGCAGATGGAGCTTGACGGTCGCCTTGCCAGGCTCGACCAGGACAGGCGCGAGGGCATCCCGTGGACCGCGTTGAAAGCCGAACTTGAGCAGCGCTGCCCGTAGTGCATCCGGTTATCTTTACCTCAGCCGCGCGTGCGGAGCTGAGCGACGCGCGCAAGGCTGGTACGAAAATGAGGCTCCCGGCACGCCCAGGCGTTTTCGCACGTCGGTTGACGCCACAATCGAGCGCATAACCGCCAACCCGCGGCAATTCCCCATGATTTACAAAAATGTGCGCCGGGCCCTCCTCGCCGCTTCCCCTACGCGCTGAAGTTCGTCATCGAAGCAGACGAAACGTTGACGGTCATCGCCTGTTTCCACGGCAGCCGCGATCCGACGCACTGGCAGAAGCGAACCTGAAGATCCGAAGGCATGAACGAAGCGCGGCGCTTTCCTTTCCCTGTTCGAATCAGTTACAAGTAAACAGTCTTCTTTGTGAGATCCCGCACATGTTCAAAGGTATTTCAGTACTGTCCCTTGTCATAGTGTCTCTATTTGTCGCCAGCGTCGCTTTCGCTCTTGGTCAAACACCCGACTGGCAGACGCCCACCGAGAAATCCGGTTACCGCACCACGCCCGACTACGCCGAGACCATGGCTTATCTCAACCGCGTTGCCGCCGCCGCTCCCGGACAGGTAAAGATCGAGCCTTTCGGCCAGACAGGCGAGGGCAGGGAACTCGATATCGTGATTGCCTCGAAGGATGGCGTCTTCGATCCCGCTGCGATTCACGCTTCGCATCGCCCCATCGTTCTGGTCCAGAACTCCATCCACGCCGGCGAGATGGATGGCAAGGATTCCTGCGTTGCCCTGCTGCGTGACATGGTTATCACCAGGACGCAGGCAGCGCTGCTCGACAACGCCGTCTTCGTCTTCATCCCCATGTACAACGCCGATGGACACGAGCGCCGCTCCGCCTATAACCGCATCAACCAGAACGGCCCCGACGAAATGGGCTGGCGCGGCAACGGCACCAACCTGAATCTGAACCGCGACTACCTCAAGGCCGACACACCCGAAACCCGCGCCTTCATGAAAATGTTTCACTTGTGGCTGCCCGACTTTTTTGTCGACGACCACGTCACCGACGGCGCCGACTACCAGTACGACGTCACCTTCACCATCGATGACGGCCCCAACGTCTACGGCCCCACCGCGCGCTGGATCGACGATATCGTCACGCCTACCCTCGTGAAGCAGGTTGACGCCGTGCCCGGCCATCTTGCCTCTCCCACCTACATCACCCTCAACGACGACTCCGATCCTGCCAAGGGTCTGGGCTTCAACGACGATCCCCCGCGCTTCTCCACCGGCTACATGATTCTCGAGAACCGTCCCGGCATGCTCGTCGAGCTGCACATGCTCAAGGACTACAAGACCCGCGTCACCGGCAACTACGAGATTCTCCGCGCGCTGATGGAGGTCGTCAACCACGATGCCGCGAAATTGATCAAGCTGAATGCCGACGCTGACGCTGCAGCCGCACGCCTTGGCGCGCACCCGCTCGGCAACCAGCAGTTCCCGCTGCGCCTTTCATGGAGCGGCGATACCACCCCATTCCTCTTTCGCGGATATCACTACACGCGCCACTTAAGCGAGGTCTCCGGCACCATGTGGGTCAAGTACAACCATGAACCATGGGACGTCTCCCTGCCGCTCGCCACTGGATTCAAGGTGACGGCATCGACCGTACCTCCAGCCGCCTACATCATCCCGCGCCAGTGGACGCACGTCATCGATGTGCTCACTGCGCATCAGGTCGAGATGCAGCGCACCTCCGCGCCGTGGACCGGCCAGGTTGAGACCTACCGCTGCAACGATATGCAGTGGAACCGCGCGCCCTTCGAAGGTCGCCATCCCATCCTCCCCGGCGAGGGAGCATTTGAGCCGGGCAAATTCGGCCACTGCGATCTCGTCACCGAGACAGTTACATATCCAGTGGGGTCGGTTGTGATCCAGATCAATCAGCGACTCTCGAAGGTCGCCCTGCAGTGGCTTGAGCCCGAAGGACCGGACTCCGCCATGGCCTGGGGCTTCTTCGATAGCATCTTCGAGCAGAAAGAATACGGCGAAGCCTATGTTCTCGAAAAGCTGGCCCGCGAAATGATGGAGAAAGACCCGAAACTCAAGGAAGAATTCGAGCGCAAGATCGAGAACGATCCCAAGTTCGCGGCGAATCCCTACGCGCGCCTGTCCTTCTTCTACGAGCATTCGCCTTGGTACGCCGCCAACCGTGTCGGAGAGTATCCGGTTGGAAGGCTGACGAAGCTGGATGGCGTGCCCCTGGAGAAGTAGTTGCCCCTTATTGCCAAATCCGTGATCATCGATCAGACCTGCAATATCTTTAGGTCGTAGCTTGCAAGTCGGCTGTCTGCCGTGACCAGAGTGACCCGCTCTTCCATCGCCTGTGCAACGATCATGCGATCGAATGGATCTTTGTGATGCAAAGGCAATACAGCTGCAGTTTCCGCATAACGGGCCGTGACGGGAAGCTCGAGAAAGCCGAAGCGCTCCGCAAGAACGGCGAGAGGGCGGGCAATGGAAAGTTTGCCGAGGCTGGATTTGATAGCGATCTCCCATGCGGAGGCTGCGCTGAAGTAAATCTCTGATCCGGCATCCAGCGAAGCCTGCAGTCGACGGCTGATTTTTTCAGGCTTTCCATCCATCCACAGCAATATCTGGGTATCCAGCAGGTAGCTCTCGTTGCTCAATGGGAATCCTTGTTCTCCCCCAGAAACATCTCAATTGGAAGGTCATCCTCAAAATCAGGCGCGATGTAGGTTACTCCGAGCAGATTCTTTCCCATCACTGTCGAAAGCCGTGGACGTTTCTGCGCCGGAATCGCAACCAGGCGGGCCTTTGGCTTGCCGGCCTTGGCAATAATGATCTCTTCGCCGCTGGCCGCCCTTTCCACTAGCTCCGATAAATGTGACTTCGCCTCGTATAAATTGATTGATTTTGACATGGCCATTAGATTGACACAAGGACACATGTTGGTCAAGTTGGTCAATCAACAACGACTCTGTGAGGCCCCTTCAGCTTGACTCCCCCATCAACCCCCTACGGCGTTTTTCGGAAACTTAGCGTCCTTTTTCATATCGTGCAAGGCCACCGTTTCCTGTCGGTCGCGTTGACTTTAGGTTGCTGCTTCGGATTACAGCAATTCCGAAAATGTTTTAGCATCAAAAGTTGATCCCACCCAACGAAATGTCACCTGAAAGCACTCCTCGCGTCCGTTTTGCGCCCTCTCCTACCGGCTATCTTCACGTCGGAGGAGCACGCACCGCCCTCTTCAACTGGCTCTTCGCTCGGCATTTTTCCGGGACCCTCATTCTCCGCATCGAAGACACCGACTTCGAGCGCTCGTCCGAAGAAATGGTCGAGGGCATCCTTGAAGGCATGCGCTGGCTCGGACTCGACTGGGACGAGGGCCCGTTCTTCCAATCTCAGCGCCTCGATCTTTACCGCCAAACTGCCGAAAAGCTTCTTGCCAGCGGACATGCCTACCCGTGCTTCTGCACCAAGGCAGAGCTGGAGCAGCGCCGCGCTGCGGGAACCGCCGCCGGTCGCCCTCCCATGTACGATCGCCGCTGCCGAACCATCGATCCAGTTATGGCCGCGCAGCGCAAGGCCGCCGGAGAGCCATTCACCGTGCGCTTCGCTGTTCCCGACGGAGGATCCACGGGCTTCGACGACGCCGTCTTTGACCGCGTCGAATTTGCCAACGCCGAGATTGAAGACTTCGTCCTCCTTCGCTCCGACGGCATCCCCACCTATCACCTCAGTGTTGTCGCCGACGACATCGACATGCGCCTCACGCACATCATCCGAGGCGCGGACCACATTTCGAACACTCCCAAACAGGTGCTGCAGTATGAGGCCCTGGGCGTGACACTACCCACGTTCGCCCACGTCCCGCTCATCCTCGGTCCGGATAAGACCCGCCTCTCCAAACGTCACGGGGCGACCTCGGTCATCTCATACAAAGAGATGGGAATCGTCCCCGAAGCCTTCCGAAACTTCCTCGCACTCCTCGGATGGACACCCGGCACCGCGCATAAAGACCGTGAGATTTTCAGCTTTGACGATCTCATCCAGCTCTTTTCACTAGAAGGCATCTCGAAGTCGAACGCTGTTTTTGACAAAGACAAACTCGCCTGGTTCAACACCGAATGCATCCGCGCCTACGATGCAGAAAAGCTGCTCCCGTTGATCGAAGAAGAGTGGGCCAGGGCCGAATTCACCCCCACCCGCTCGCGAGAAGAGATCCTCGCCGCCATCGATCTGCTCAAGCCGCGAGCTCACAACCTCAAGGACTTCGCCACAACCTTCCGCGCTTACTTCGGCGATACCTTTGACTATGATCCTGCCGCGGTCACAAAGTTCCTGAGCGACGGGGCAGTCCGCGCGTTCCTTGTCCAGCTATCGCAACGCTACGCTGCCGCGACTGACTTCACCGAGGCCTCGACCGAAGTCATCCTTCGCGCCTTCGCCGACGAAAGCCAGATCAAAGCCGGGCCGCTCATCAACGGCTCCCGCGTGGCCCTTACCGGCCATGCCGTCGCGCCCAGTCTCTTTGCCGTTATGGCTGCCTTGGGGAAAGACCGCGTCGTGCAGCGCCTTGCCTCGGCGGAAAGCATCAGGACTCAAAGTAGCAATGCAGACTGAGCCGGATCTCTCCGGCTCAATCCTGCGCTTCAGTTGTGGGGTTGCCGCGCTTTCGTTTCTCCACTGCCTGACGAAGGATGTACTCGATCTGGCCGTTCACGCTGCGCAACTCAGCCTGTGCCCAGCCCTCAAGCTCGGCCCAAAGCGCCGGATCGATCCGCAATAGAAATGGTTTGCGCTCTGCCATCTTTTGCCGTTAGTGGTACAGCGTGCCTGTGTTGACGACGGGATGCACCTCAGACTCGCTGCACAACACCACCATCAGATTGCTCACCATGGCTGCGCGTCGCTCATCGTCAAGCTGCACTACATCCTTCTCGGCGAGTTGCTTCAGCGCCATCTCGACCATGCTGACTGCGCCGTGCACAATCTTCTGCCGCGCGGATATCACAGCTTCGGCCTGCTGGCTGCGCAGCATCACCTGGGCGATTTCCGGCGCATAAGCCAGATGCGTAAGCCGGGCCTCATCGACAACGACGCCAGCTTTGCCCAGCCGTTCCTGTAACTCCCCGCGCAGTGCCCCAGAAACCTCGTCCACATTGGTGCGCAGCGTAATTTCACCGGTGTCGCCGTCGTATGCGTAGAGACTCGCCAGGTGGCGCAGCGCCGATTCGCTCTGCGTCGGCACATAGTTCTCGTAATCGTCCACATCGAACATCGCCTGCGCCGTATCCTGCACGCGCCACACGACCACCGCCGCAATCTCGATTGGATTGCCGCGCTTGTCGTTTACCTTCAGCGTGTCGCCGTTCAATGTGCGCGCCCGCAGGGAGATCTTGTTCCTCCTTGCTGCCTTGCCGTCTGCCGCGCTTCCACCGAAGCTCAGTCCTTTATTTACCGCCGCACTCATTCCCCACGAAAGTTGTCCAGGTCCGTTTGTGTAAAACGGATTCCCCCAATGAAAGCCGCTTGCCCTCACTGTCCCTTTGTATGAGCCGAAGAGCACCAGCACCCGTGCTTCATTCGGCTGCAGAGTGAAAAACCCTTTCATTGAGACGATCAGCGCGATCAGCACCAGAACGCTGCAAAACCTTTCCCATACGAGCTCATTCTCGACCACCGAGAAAACCAGCAGGCCGGCATCGGCCAGCAGCAACACGATCCACAGAGCCAGCACCGCTCCGCCATTCCAAACCTTTACTACCCGCTCCTGATTGACAGCTTGATTCGCTGACATAGCACTTTCCTCCAGCACCCGAAACCTCGATGCTATTGAAATGATATCATATCAATATCAAAAAGACAGACGACTCTGCGGCCCTGGAGGAGCATCTTTTGTTTTCAGTTAGTTAGGAGGGAGAATGCGCCTACCGCGCAATCACATCCACGGCTACCGGAGCCTTCCGGGGCGGAAAGCACGACGTCGCATCGCACGCCTGGTAACGAAGCTCTGCCTGAATCAGGTGCTCGCCGGTCTTCGCCTTCACGTGCGCACGTACGACAAATTCACCGGTATACACACTCAGTTTTTCGCTCGGTTCGAAGGCGAGCGAGAAATCTTCACCGGCAGGAAAATCAACGGGACCCACGGTTACTCCGGCTGGCTCCACAACCAGCAGTTGCGTCGGAATGAAGCTCTTTTCGTGCGGCGTGTGCGAGTTGATGTGCAGGCCCGGATTCACCTTGAAGTGCAGCTCAACGATGCTGTCTTGATTCGCGGCGACAGAAACCTGCTCCGGATAGAGGAACTTCACGAACTGCTTTGCGTCGCTCTGCCCGGGGTTCGTCTCCCAGGGCAGTTTCTGCGCGGCCGCCAGACCAGCCGCCAAGGCCAGAATCGCCCACAAGATGTTCCGCCGCACAGTCACTACGACTGGCCCTTCTGGGCCTGCTCCCCACTGCCGAGAGCCTTCTTGATATTGGCCTCGATTTCGTCGCGATCGACCAGCCCGATCGTCGCCGCCACTACCTTCCCATTCCGATCCACATAGAAGGTCGTTGGTAGTGCGTCGATACCGCCGTAGGGCTTCGAGACCTCCTTGTCATCGAACAGCACCGGATAGTTGATTCCAAGTTTGGTCGCCGAGTCCGCTATCTCCTGCTTCTCCTTTAGGAGCGCTGCCCTGTCATCCTGGTCGAGATCGTCTTCGGAAATGCCCAGGATCACCAGCCCCTGGCTCGCATACTGGTCGTGCAGCTTCGTCAGCCACGGAATTTCCACCTTGCAAGGCGCGCACCACGTCGCCCAGAAATCTAACACGACCGCCTTGCCCTTGTAGTCGGAGAGCGAGATCTTCTTGCCCGTCGTGTCATTCAGCGTGAAGGCCGGAGCCTGTTTGTCTGCCAGCGGATTCTTGAACGGAACATCTTCGGGCCCCGCAGGAGCAGGTGCCGGTGACGCCTGCACCAGCATGGCCTGCATCGCCTTCAGCTTCGCCTGTTCCTGCTTTCGCTTCCGGTAATTCGTCACACCAGCCCAAGTCATCAAGCCCAGGGCAATCAGCACCACTACAATTACCAGATGATTCCGCTTCACTCCGTCCCAACCTTTCCCTTCTTCATTCTAGTAGATGCCGCTCCACCGAATACGTCTCTGATAGCATCGACTGTTTGACGGCACACACTCCATCGCGGCTGGTTCGCATTGAGGCACAGGCTCTGCTAGCCCTCGCCGAGCGCCTCGAAGGCCCTATGTCTGCCGCGTTTGACCACGCCGTTGATTGCATTCTTCAATGCGGACAGGCCCGTGGCCGCGTCGTCGTCACTGGAATGGGCAAGAGCGGCATCATCGCGCAGAAGATCGCCGCCACGCTCAGCTCCACGGGCAGCCCCGCGCTCTTCCTCCACCCAGCGGAAGCCGTCCACGGCGATCTCGGCATGCTCGCCCGCGGAGACGTCGTCATCGCTCTCTCCGCCAGTGGCGAAACCGAAGAGATCCTCCGTCTGCTCGCCAACATCAAGCGCATCGGCGACGCGCTTATCAGCTTCTGCTGCAACACCCAATCCACGCTTGCGCAGGCCAGCGATATCTGCCTCGATGTGAGCGTATCCGAGGAGGCCTGCGGCATGGGCCTTGCTCCTACCGCCTCGACTACGGCGATGCTTGCTCTTGGCGACGCCCTCGCTATCGCCGTCTCGCTCAAAAAAGGCTTCCGCGCCGAGGACTTCGCCGATCTGCATCCCGGCGGCAAGCTCGGTAAGAGGCTTTCCCGTGTCCGCGATCTCATGCACGCGGGCGACGCCGTTCCGCGCGTGACCCGAGCCACGCCAATGTCGGACGTGATCTACGAAATGTCTCGTAAAAAGCTGGGCATGACCACCGTCGAAGACAACGGCAGGCTGATCGGCATCATCAGCGATGGCGATCTGCGCCGTTTACTCGAGCGCGAGGGTCCAGAAGCCCTGAAAAAGACAGCCGGCGATGCAATGAATCCCCACCCTCGAACGATAGCCGCTGAAGAACTTGCCGTTCGCGCGCTCAGCATTATGGAGGAAATGAAGATCACGTCGCTCGTGGTGGTCACCCCATCCGGCATGATCGAAGGGGTCGTCCACCTGCACGATCTCTGGGAAACCGAACTGATCTGAGACCCATCTTGAATCGAAGAAGCGGCAGCCTTTAGAGGCGCTCCGCTTCTTCGGCCGTCGCCGCCATCGGAATCAGGGAATCCACGTGCGTCAGCTTGAACAGCTCGATAACGCGGAAGTTAAGTCCTGCCGCGATCAGCTTGTGTCCTCGCTTCTGGGCTGAGACGTAATAGTTGATAATCGCGCCCATGCCTGCCGAGTCCATATATTCCACCTCGGAGAGGTCAAGGATCGTTACCGGGGGGTTTTCCTTCTCCAATTCCGCCTTGAGCGCGAAGAAATTGCTCAGAAGAATCGGCCCGGTTACACGCACTACCCGAGTCCCCTCTGACTTGCCAGCAGCCACTTCAATACCGAGAGTCACTTGTTGCATAACGATTTACAGTGTATGTACTCCTGACGGCTACCAATATTACAGGAGCGTGAATACCTCGTCACCAGTGCCCCGCGGCCTTATCATTGGGTGAAAGATTGCTGCGCCCGGAGGATTTTTGCTTTACTGGCTCCTTTATCAAAAACTTTTCCCTTACTTCAGACCCTTCCGTATCTTCCGGTATCTGACGTTCCGCACCGCATTCGCCACGCTCACGGCGCTGCTCATCGCCTTGTTCGTCGGACCCTACGTTATTCAAAAATTGCGCGAATTTCAAATCGGCCAGTACATCCGCGAAGAAGGTCCCAAGGAGCACCAGAAGAAAGCCGGCACTCCGACGATGGGTGGCGTTCTCATCTGCATCGCCATCCTTCTGCCCACGCTTTTGTGGTCCGATCTGTCTAATCCCTTCGTCTGGCTGGTCATGGGTTCGACTGTGGCATTTGGAGCCATCGGGTTCGCCGACGACTACATCAAGGTCGTTCATCGTCGCAATCTTGGGCTCACTGCCCGCGCGAAGCTCGGCTACCAGGCCCTTGCGTCGACAGCAATCGCCGTGGTCTTTGTCGCCATGCAGAGCCTGGGCATTTATTCAACCCAGCTTACAGTGCCGTTCCTCAAGAACTTTCATCCTCATCTCTCGCTCGGCCCTCTTACTCATATTCCGCACATTACCCTCCTGGCATTTTTGCCCTTTGTCGTCTTTATCGTGCTGTTGATTGTTTTTTCCAGCAACGCCGTAAACCTCACTGACGGACTCGACGGACTGGCCATTGGCTGCACCATCATCGCCGCCGGAGCCCTCACCGTTCTCACCTATGTCAGCGGCCACGTGGTCTTCTCCGACTACCTTGAACTCCAGCGCATGCCGATGGTCGGCGAAGTGACGGTCTTCTGCGGTTGCATGGTCGGCGCCAGCATCGGTTTCCTCTGGTACAATGCCCATCCCGCCGAGGTGTTCATGGGCGACGTAGGATCCCTCGCCCTGGGTGGCGCGATTGGCACCGTGGCTGTCGTCATCCGGCAGGAGCTGCTGCTGCCCTTCATCGGAGGCATCTTCGTCCTCGAAGCCTTCTCCGTCATTCTGCAGGTCGGCAGTTACAAGCTCCGCAAGAAGCGCATTTTCAAAATGGCGCCGCTCCACCACCATTTCGAGCTGATGGGCTGGTCCGAATCCAAGGTCATCGTCCGGTTCTGGATCGGGGCCCTGGTGTTTGCACTCTTTGCACTCACCACCCTCAAGCTGCGATAAACACAGCGTCGAACGTGCAACAATGGCCTGTCTGGCTGGATAGCCGGCATGGCAGCGCCATGCCTCGCTTCCCGTCAGCTGCATACACCTTCTAAACTCGTGGGCATGGAACTCAAAAGCAAAAAGGTACTTGTCGTCGGACTCGGCAAATCCGGCCTTGCCGCTGCGCTCTTTCTCCGGCGCAAGGGCGCGCAGGTGACCGTATCCGACGTCCGCAGCGCCGCCGCGCTCGCCCATGATATTCCCGCGCTGCTCGATCAAGGCATTATGGTGGAAGCCGGAGGCCACGGCCTGCTTACCTTCCGCCGTCAGGATCTCATCGTTGTCAGCCCAGGTGTTCCTCTCGACACCCCAGAGCTCGTCCAGGTACGCAACTTCGGCCTGCCTGTCATCGGAGAGCTGGAACTGGCCGCGCGTTTCCTCGTCGGCAAGACTCTTGCAATCACCGGCTCGAACGGCAAGACCACCACCACCAGCCTCTGCGGAGACATCCTCGCCGCCGCGCATCTCAAAGTGCAGGTTGGCGGAAATATCGGCGTGCCGGTCATCGCTCTGGTTGACGAATCCCGCGACCATGGCTGGTCGGTGCTCGAGGTTTCCAGCTTCCAGCTTGAGACCACGTACCAGTTCCGTCCCAATATCGCGGTCATCCTGAACATCACGCCCGACCATCTCGACCGCCACGGCAGTATGGAAAATTACATTGCCGCCAAGGCGCGCATCTTCGCAAATCAGGAACCTGAAGACGCACTTATCCTGAATGCCGACGACGATGCCGCGGCGCGCGCCGCAGCCCGCACGAAATCACGACTCTTCTGGTTCAGCCGAACGCGCGTCATCCGTCAGGGAGCCTTCGTTTACGACGGAGCCGTCTACTTCCGCGCTACTGAGCAGTCCGCGCCTGAGTTCATCCTCAAAGTTGAATCCATCCCTCTCAAGGGCCAGCACAACGTCGAGAATGTTCTGGCCGCTGTCTGCGCCGCCCGCCTCGCCGAGGTTGCTCCCGAGGCCATCCGACGCGCTGTCGAGGCCTTCCGCGCCGTTGAACACCGCCTTGAGTTCGTCGCTACCGTCAACGGAGTCGACTACTATAACGACTCTAAGGCCACGAACGTCGACGCCGCCATGAAGGCCATCGCGGCCTTCCCCTCGGGCATTCACCTCATCCTTGGCGGCAAGGACAAGAACTCCGACTACCGCCTCATGCGTCCGCTCATACAGGAGCGCGTAAAGGCCATCTACACCATTGGTGCCGCCGCCGAAAAAATCATCACGCACGTCGAGGGCTCCGCGCCCATCGTCAACTCCGGCGCTCTCGACGTAGCGGTGACCAAAGCCGCCGACGCCGCGCAGCCGGGCGAGATCATTCTGCTCGCGCCTGCCTGCTCCAGCTTCGATCAGTTCCAGAACTATGAACAGCGCGGGCAGGTCTTCAAGGACCTGGTCTTCGCCCGCCGTGGACTCCCCGAATGGCAAAGCGCATAGGAGCCGAATGGCAAAACGCGTAGGAGTGGACAAGTGGCTTTTCGGCGCCACACTGGTGCTCGTCGTCATCGGATTGCTGATGGTCTTCAGCGCTTCGGCCGTCATGGCCAAGGAGCGCTTCGGATCGCCCTACGCCTTCGTCATTCGTCAGTCACTGTGGGCCGTTTTCGGACTCACTGCCATGACCATCCTTATGCAGGTCGACTACCGGCGCTTTAACAAGCCGAATGTCGTCTTCCCGGCTGTCGCTGTTTCAGTCCTGCTGCTGCTGGTGGCTTTCCTCATGCAAGATTCGCACGCCACGCACCGCTGGATTCGTTTCGGTGCACTCTCCTTCCAACCATCCGAGATCGCCAAGCCCGCGCTCGTGCTCTTTCTCGCATGGTTTCTGCAAAACCGTATGCACTCGATTGAGGATTTCCGCGGCACTATCCTGCCCGCCGCGTTGCCGAGCCTCATCTTCATCGCGCTGATCCTCAAAGAGCCTGATCTCGGCACCGCTCTCGTCTGCGCGGGAGTGACCGCGCTTATGCTCTATCTCGCCGGCATGAACGTGCGCTATCTCGGCATCGCCGCTCTCGCCGCCGCGCCAGTCCTCTATTTCATGCTCTTTCGCGTCAAATGGCGTCGCGACCGCATCCTCGCCTTCCTCAATCCGGAGTCCGACCCGCTTGGCAAGGGTTTCCACATCATTCAGTCGCTCATCGCCGTCGGAACTGGTGGCCTTCGCGGCCTCGGCTACATGGACGGCCGCCAGAAGCTCTTCTATCTGCCCGAGCCGCATACCGATTACATCTTCGCCAACATCGCAGAAGAACTTGGCCTCATCGGAGCCATCGCGGTCGTCGGACTCTTCGTCGTCCTCGGCTACCGCGGCATGCGCGCCGCCATCCTGTCGAAAGACCCCTTCGCTCGCTTCCTGGCTTTCGGGATTACAGCGACCCTGCTCATCCAGGCGTTTTTCAACATCAGCGTGGTGCTCGCTTTGGTTCCAACCAAGGGCATCACCCTGCCCTTCATCTCCTATGGTGGAACCTCGCTCTTCATCATGCTCGCGTCCATCGGCGTGCTGCTGAACATCACCCGCGAGGTGGATTAGCGTCATGAAAGATGGCAACGAAAAGCTCGCACATCTATCCGCCGGATACCATAGGCGTCAAAAGTGCGTTCATTGCTGATGAGCGCGACGTTTTCCGCCTGCGCCTGGGCAATCAGCATACGATCGAAAGGATCTTTGTGCGCGCCCGGCAGTAATCCCGCGCGTTGGCCATGTTCCAGCGTGACTGGCAGCCCATGAAAGCCCAGGCGCTCGACTCGCGCGACAAAATCTGCCGCGAAAGCCCCCGAGCCTGCCGATGCGGAACTTTGTTGCGATCTCCCACGCCGAGGCCGCGCTGACGAATACCTCCGTCTTGAGCGACGAGAGCAGCGATCTCGTTTGAACAGAGAGCTTCGCAGGCTCGAGCGCAGCCCACAGCAGCGCGTGCGTATGGACCAGTACCCTCACTCCCAGCCTTCCGGCTCTTCAGGCGGAAACGGCTCGAAGAACCCGGGACCAACTTTGAATTCGCCTTTGAAAATCCCGAGTTCCCGCTTTTTCGGGTGTTTCTTGACTGGGACCAGGCGCACGACCGGCTCTTTGCCGCGAGCGATCAGCACTTCCTCCCCCCGCTCTGCACGTGCGATCAGCCGGGAAAGTTGTGTCTTAGCCTCATGAATTGTGCTGACAGCCATCGCCATCCTCCAGTTAGCTAATTAAAGATTAGGGCGTGTTCACACTAATGACATCTATCTCGGGCAGAGTAGTTATGAATGGAACTGACGCGGCAGCAGTACGAAAAGATCAAGGTCAGTCTGCCTTTGCAGCGCGGGAATGTGCGTCTGAGCAATATGGAGGTGCTGAACGCAATCCTGTATGTTGCCGAGCGGGGCTGCAAATGGCGCGGCCTGCCCAGCCGGTTCGGCAACTGGCACACCATCTATGTGCGGATGAACCGTTGGGCCAAGAACGGCGTGCTCGACACGGTGTTCGAGAAGCTGCAGCTAGAGCAGATCGTGCGTATCAAGATCGAGGCCTTCGCGCTCGACTCGACCTCGGTGAAGGTGCACCCGGACGGCACCGGGGCGTTAAAAAAAACGGACCGCAGGCGATCGGCAAGTCCAGGGGCGGATGGAACACCAAGATTCATGTGGTTGCCGCGAATGCTCGAACGGCCATAACTTTCGCCCCCTCGCCGGGCAACGCGCACGACGCGCCGGAGGGACGGGCGTTGCTCTCGGAGCTGGTGCCGATGCCGGAAAAGCTCTGCCTGCTGATGGACCGCGCATACGAGGGCGACGAAACCCGCCAGCTGGTGCTCGACCCGGGCATGGTTCCGGTGGTGCCGCCCAAGTCCAACCGGATCCAGTCGTGGGAATACGACCGCGCCCTTTACAAGAAACGCAACGAAATCGAGCGACTCTTCCGCAGACTCAAAGGCTTCCGCCGCATCTTCTCGCGATTTGAGAAACTCGACGTCGTCTTCGTCGCTTTTCTCTACTTCGCACTTATTATCGAAGCGCTGAGATTAGTGTGAACACGCCCTAGCTAACTGAGCGGACCGTGTCCATCCTGTATGCGGCTATTTGCGAAACGTGACAGCCCGCGCATCTACCGTACAACCGCTATGCCGAAACGATATGCTGACAAAAATGAGCAAATTGAAAGTCGCCATTGCCGGAGGAGGCACGGGCGGCCACATCATTCCCGCCCTGGCCATTGCCGACGAGCTAAAATCCGCTCACGCGGCCGAAATCCTTTTCATCGGAACCCCGCGTGGACTCGAGTCGCGCCTCGTGCCCCAGGCTGGATATCCGCTCTCGCTCATCGAAGTGGGCCAGCTTAAAAATGTTTCGCTCTTGACTCAGGCGCGCACTCTGCTCGACCTGCCTCTCAGCCTCATCCGCTGCCGCAAACTGCTGCGTGATTTCCGCCCCAACGTAGTCATTGGAGTCGGCGGCTATGCCTCAGGACCGGCTATGGGTGCAGCGATTCTAGCGGGCATTCCTACCCTTGCTTTCGAGCCGAATGCCTTCCCCGGCCTCGCCAACCGCCTTGTCGGCAAGCGCGTAAATGCCGCGGCAGTCAACTTTGCCGCCGCTGCGAAATATTTCCGCAATCCGCAGATCACCGGAATCCCCGTCCGCGACGAATTCTTCCGCCTTGCGCCTCGTCCCGCCGCAGCGCCGCCACGCCTGCTCGTCTTTGGAGGTAGCCAGGGCGCCCGCGTTCTCAACACGCTTCTGCCGCAGATCGCATCTTCTCTGCTCGCCGCCGTACCCGGCCTCACCATCCTGCACCAGGCCGGAGCCCGTCACGCCGACGCCACCCTCGCCGCTTACCAGGCCAGTAATGCTCCCCCCGAACGCTGGCAGGTCCACGCCTTCCTCGACGACATGCCCCGCCGCTTTGAAGCTGCCGATCTGGTCCTGTCCAGGAGCGGCGCCAGCACTGTCGCCGAACTGGCCGCGGCAGGGAAGCCGTCGCTGCTTATCCCCTTTCCCCAGGCCGCCGACGACCACCAACGGAAGAACGCCGAAGCGCTCGTCCAGACGGGTGCTGCGAGGATGCTCCTCGAAGCGAGTCTTGCGCCCGAGACCCTTCTGCAAACGCTCACTGGTCTCCTCAAAAATCGGCAGGCACTCGAAGGCATGTCCGCCCACGCCCGCACCCTCGCCCATCCTGACGCGACCAGCCGAATCGCGGCGATGGCCATAGAACTCGCCCGCTAGCATTGCGCCAAAAGCAAAAGGCCCGTTCCGAAGAACGAGCCTTTTGTAATTCTTTGAGAATTACCGGTGTCCACCGCCGCCACCGTGTCCTCCACCGCCGCCGCCGTGGAAGCCTCCGCCTCCACCGCCACCGTGGAATCCACCACCGCTCATGCCGCCGCCATGGAATCCACCACCGCTGACGGCGCCGCCGCGGAAGCCGCTAGCCCCGCCGTAGCCAGCTCCGCCACGGTAGCCGGTCGTTCCACGATAGCCGCTGGCATAGCCGGCGCCGCGATAGCCACCGGCCGCTCCAAACCCTGCACGCCCACCGGCATAGCCGCCGCGATATCCGTTGTATCCGTAACCGCCACGATATCCGCCGCCGTAACCGCCGCGCCAGCCGTAATAGCCAGCATGACCATAGCCCCAGCCCCACCCGCGACCATACCAGCCGTGATACCAGGGTCCGGCGCCGATAAACAACCCACCCCAGAACCAGCTGGCGCCATAGTATCCGTAAGGCGCGCAGGCGTAAGGATAATAGCCGTAATAGCCCCAGGAGCATACCGGAGGACCACCCACATATACCGGCGCGGGATAACCGACGTCAGGGCCGATACCGACTCCGACCGCGACCTGGGCGCTTGCCATGGATGGCATCAGAGCCAGGGGAACTACCAGCAGTAAAACCAAAATTGAAGAGCGCAGGATACGCATCTGTAAACCCTCCCCGTCAACCTGTGAAGACGCGGCTTCCAAAATCCCTGTCCGTTCTTGTTTTTCCGGACTTTGTAAGCCTACCTCTAATAACAGTAGATGTGGGGAAAAGTTGCGGGGATTCCTCTATGTGAACGAGCCTTCTATGCCACAAAAGTGTCATTTTTCTTGCGTTTGAAAACAACGCACCCGGATGCGGGAACATCCGGGTGCTTGGAACGAGCAGCGTCTGGGGAACGCGGCCCGCGCGGCTGACGGAGTCGGCTCTTAGCGCCGTCCGTGGTCCCAGCCGCGATGATCGTAGCGGTAGTCGCGATGCGCGACGTAGAAGCGGTCACGATGCTCCCAGCGTCCCGGCACCCATACGCGGCCAGTGTAGTAGCCAGGTGTCCAAACGAAGCCCACTCCGGGGCACGCAGGGACATAAGCGTCGTAATACGCTGGCGCGGGAGGGCCGACGCGCACCGCGAATCCAACTTGTGCCCGGGCCTGTGCCTGTCCCGCGACAGCAGTCGCTGCCACAATGCCAGTAAGTGCGATGGTGCGAAGAATGCCTTTCATCAGAGCTCCTTTCGAGTGCGGCTTCGAACCTCTATCGAAGGCCTTCAACTCAACTGCTCTGCGTATGTGAACAGGAGCTCAGACCAATTGTTGCGGAGGTTTATTTTTGCCCTCGCTCGCAACTTTCAACTGACTCGTGCATCACGCCGCTGCGCATTCAGTGCTTCGCGCACGTAGGCGCTTTCCCGGAAGGTGGCCACAACTCGCTGAAGATTTGCAGCGATGTATCCGGCAGATCCTTGGGCGCGATCGTGTCGCCAAAGTCCATATACGGAACCTCGCCATTCGATCCAATACGCGTCCACTCCGAGCTCATCATCAACCGAGGATCGCCAGTGTGCGCGAAGTGTACCCACATGGTCATGATCTGGTCGGAGAGCCGGTGATCGGCAGCCTGAAATGACAGCATGGGCGCGTGCTCGTCCGGGATATGCGTGTGTCCGAAAACATAGACGAGTTCCGAGCCGTGAAATGCGCCCATGCCTGATGCCTCGCCGACCGGGCTGACGTGGGTAAAGCGGTATAGAAATCCATGCGTTGCACGGGCGATGGAGAACGCGTTGTAGAGCTGAATTGAATCGGTGAGCAGACGATCTGCGGCGGCGTGGATCTGGTCTGGGGTTGCGGGAGGCGCAGGCGTATACAGCGCGAGCACCTGCTTGCCGCAGGGAACGTAAGCCTGCTCCATCCACGCGTTGAAGCTGCTCGCATCTGTCGGATGGTAGCCCCGCAGAAAGAGATTTCCCTCATTCGTATTGCTTCCCACCAGAACGGGCACGCGCATAGAGCGGTTTTCAGCGTAAAGCTGAGCCGGCTGGCCGGGAATGACAACCCCATCGGCGAAGGGAGCCCACGGTGAAGGGACGAAGGGCGGGTTTTCGAGCGGGGTTTCAGGGCGCAGGCGGGCGCGCGCTATACCTCCGGCGAAGACTTTCTCGGCAGCCTGCTGGCCGCGCTCCATCGCCTCTTCGCTCTTGAGACTTCGCAGATCGGCAATATGAGGAGCGGCGGCGGCGCCAATGCTTTCCATGCTGGCGAGGCCGCGATACTCCTTGCTCAACTCCGGAGACGGCTGAAAGACGATGCTGGGGCTTTCGAGGATTGCCTTGTCGAAGAGCTCCTTTGCATCAGGCGCGACGAGCAGATAGCCAATGCTGCTGGCCCCCGCGGATTCTCCGAATAGGGTTACGTTGCGCGAATCGCCTCCGAAGGCCGCGATGTTTTGGCGGATCCAGTGCAATGCTGCCATCTGGTCCAACAATCCGTAATTCCCAGAAGTGTGACGGGGCGACTCGGCGCTCAGGTCAGGGTGTGCGAGGAAGCCGAAGATGCCAAGGCGGTAATTAATGGTGACGACTACGACTCCGCGATTGGCCAGATTGGCGCCATCATATTGTGGTTGCGAACCCGAGCCGGTGATGAAAGACCCGCCATGAATGAAGACCATCACCGGCGCAGGCACCGTTGGGGTGAGCGACGGCGTCCAGACATTGAGATAAAGACAGTCTTCGCTCATCTGGGAGCGCCGAATACCGAAGAGCTGCGTCTCCGGTTGCATGCACACCGCGCCAAACTTCGTCGCATCCCTCACGTCCGTCCATCCGGACACGGGCTTTGGCTCGCGCCAGCGAAGGTCGCTTATCGGAGGCGTGGCATACGGAATGCCTTTGAACGCCAGCGGTCCCATAGTCGAGACTTCGCCTTCCAGCTCTCCCTGGGAGATGCGAACGTGCGGCGCGGCAAGCTGCCCACGGAGCGGGGCAGCGATCATTGTCAACGCGCAGTATGCGAGAAAAAGGGCAGGGAAGCGGGACCGCATCGGCATCTCCGAACAGCGCTGTTAGAGTAACGTAGGCACTTTAAATCAGCATCATGTTTCTGAAACCACAACGCGTTCACTTCATCGGAATCGGCGGCATCGGAATGAGCGGCATCGCCGAGATCCTCCTCAACCTTGGCAATACCGTCAGCGGTTCCGATCTGCGCCACACGCCCATCACGGATCGTCTGGCCTCGCTGGGCGCGACCATTTTTGAAGGCCATGCCGCCGCCAACGTTGTCGGCGCAGGAGTCGTCGTCGCCAGCTCCGCCGTGAATGAGCGCAATCCCGAGGTCATCGAAGCCCGCCGCCGAAAAATCCCCGTTATCCAACGCGCCGAGATGCTCGCCGAGCTCATGCGCCTCAAGTATGGAATCGCTGTTGCTGGCATGCACGGCAAGACCACGACCACCTCGATGATTGCCACGGTTCTCGCGGCGGGAGGCCTCGATCCGACTGTGGTCGTTGGAGGCCGCGTCGATACCCTCGGCTCCAATGCCCGCCTCGGCAAGTCGCAATACCTCGTCGCGGAGGCCGACGAGAGCGACCGGTCGTTTCTAAAGCTATCGCCGATCCTTGCCGTCGTCACCAACCTCGATCGCGAGCACATGGATTGCTATCGCGACATGGCCGACGTGGAGAATGCCTTCGTCGAGTTCATGGATCGCGTACCGTTTTACGGCGCCTGCGTCGCCTGCCTCGACAACCCACAGCTCGCCGCTGTCCTGCCGCGCATAAGCCGAAAGGTCTTCACCTACGGAACCGATTCCCGCGCCGACTACATCCTGCGCATGCTGCCGCCGGTCGAGGGAGTCCGTTCGCGCTTCGAGGTTGCCACCTGCGATGGCTGCGTCCTGGGTCCCTTTGAGTTGCATGTCCCCGGAACACACAACGTCCTCAACGCGACCGCCGCCGTGGCCGTCGCCGACCAGTTGGAGATCAAGCCCGAGGCCATCGCGCAGGGGATAAAGAACTTTCGCGGTGTCGACCGGCGTTTCCAGCTCAAAGGCTGTGTCAACGGCATCGCCGTCATCGACGACTACGGACACCACCCCACTGAGATTCGCGCCACTCTCCGCGCCGCGCGGGACTGCAACTACAGCCACATCCACATTATTTTTCAGCCGCATCGTTACACCCGCACCCGCGATTTATTCGAAGATTTCGTCACCGCTTTCGATGACGTCTCTACCGTCGAGGTCCTCGACATCTATGCCGCCAGCGAAGAGCCTATTGATGGCGTCAGTGCCCAGGCCCTGGTTGCAGCAATCGCCCGTGATGGCGTGGAGTACGCTCCCTCCAGCGAATACGCCGTCGCTCAGGTCATCGAAAAAGCGCAGCCGAACGACGTAATTCTCACCCTGGGCGCTGGCAACGTCTCCCAGATAGCTCCCCGGCTGCTGGAAAAACTCGTAGCGGGTTAACTTGAACCCACATCGGATTCCGTACAATCATGCATATGAAGATCTCAGCACGAAATCAATTGCGAGGCACGGTGGAAGAGATTGTTCTTGGGACGGTCACGGCCAAGGTGAGCGTTCGCGTGGGCGACAACCTGATAGAGAGTGTGATCACTCGCCAAAGCGTGGAAGACCTGAAGATCAAAGTCGGCAGTGAGGTCACTGCTGTTATCAAGGCAACCGAAATTATGCTTATGGTGGACTAACTCTGCCGTTGTGCGGAAAATGGGATCGCATCCCTCTCGTTGACAGACGGTGTACAACGCAACAAGGAACTTATGACCTCTTTTCAGGAATTCAGATGTGAAGTCTGCGGAACTGTAACCAGCAATGCTGCTCACTGGTATGTGATTCAATGCGGTGATTCGGAGCTCACTGTTCTCAAATGGAACCCGGACACCGCAAATGCGCCCGGAGCACGGCACTACTGTGGAGAAGCCCACGCTCAGGTGTACATTAGCCGATGGTTCGGCTCAGTGTGTTCGCCCTCGAAACCAGACTTTACGAGGTCCACGTCGGCGTAGTAGTGGCAGATCACTTGTCGCGGCAGAAAGTTTCGCAAGAGATCTGTGTGTTCTGTGTCTGCAGGGCATGTACCGCCCAAGGAAAACTCGGGACCTAGGAAAGCATGCAGGACTTTGTGTAGGATTGCTCCTACCATGGCTCCCCCGGTACGTGCTGTCCTCACTTTCGCTCTGGCCCTTCTTGTTGCGTCTGCCGCCCATGGTGACAAGCTGAAAGGCTTCTACTCAGGCAGTGGAGGCTTGACCGCGGATGTCCATCGCGTAGTCCTCATTGAGTTTGCCGAGGACGGCACAGCCCTTGTTCAGCAGAATTGGACGGGCAAAGCCCCGCAAACCTGGCATGCGCGCTGGACCCAGCGCGGCAAGCAAGTGACGCTTACCTTTGACCCGGTAAAGGATGCGCCGACTCCGACGTCGCTCGCCCTCAACATGAAAAATGGTTCTCTAATACCAACCACGTGGGACAGCGCTGCGCTCGGACCACTCGGGCCGCCCACGCTCGCCCCTTTCGGCGGCAAGAACGTTAAGAAACACAGTGTTGCTTCCTGCATGGCCCTGAACACGAACGATCCTACGCAAAATTGCGTGCAATGGGACTCCCGTGTTCCACCGAAATAACCGCAATGCTTGAGGAGTCGAATGATGAAGCGCAGAACCTTCCTTACGCTTTCCGCAGGCACAGCTGCCTTCGGCTTCTGCCGGTCAATTGCCAAGGCTCAAGCCGTGGTTTCCGGGATCATGTCGCCGGTACTTACCAGGTCCTATGACGCGAACAGGTCTGGCACCAACCTGCACGAAACCATCCTCACGCAAGCGAACGTGGGCACAGCGGGGATCCGGAAATATTTCTCGCTTTACATGGAAGGCGACGCGCGAGGTGCGGAATCGCAGACTCTCATTTTACCCAAAGTGCCCGTAGTCGACGGAACCGTGCGCGACGTAGCCGTCGTCAGTTCCATGAACAACCTCGTCTGGGCCTACGACGCCAACGACTCCGATATCCTTTGGGTGCAAAAGCTCGGCGTTCCCATCAAGGGAAGCACCGCCATAGACTTTCACAACATTAATGATCATTGGGGCATTCTCAGCACCGGCGTCATCGATCCCGACACGTATCACTGGTATGGTGTCGTCTGGTCGTCGCCTGATGGAGACCCGAAAAAAGCTGAGCACTCCATCCATATCCTGAATCTGAAAGACGGAAGCCGCGTTCGTCCGCCCATACCTCTGGCAGGTCAGGAGTACGCTGCCGGCAACGGTCTCCCCGTCCAGAAGTACGGGAGCACGATGCGCAAGCAGCGATCGTCCTTGCTCATGACCAGAATCGACGGCGTGAAGACAATCTTCTTCGCCTCCGGCTCGGTTCTCGAGACTGCGATTGGCTCCGCGGGATTTATCTTTGCCTACGATGTGGCGAGCGCTCGCATCTCCGCATGCCTTGCTATGAGTGGGGGATACGGTTCCGGAATCTGGATGGCGGGCTCGGGATTGTGCGCCGACGAAAAGGGCTATTTGTACGGCATGACCGGCAATGGCAGTTTCGATGGTGTCTCGGATTGGGGAGAAACCGTCTTCAAGGTGAAGTACACGCCGCCTTTGGCGGACAGAAAAGCATCGCTCGCCGTCGTCGACTGGTGGACGCCTTACTCCGATGCTGGTCGTGTCGGCGAAGACCCGACGCAGTCCGCACCCAAGGCCTTTCGCGCCAACCAGCTGGCGCCCAAGCTTTCCGGAGTCAGCTCTCCCTCTGTGGCGCACGCCGCTATGCCCGTCAACAGTATGTCTGACCACAACCTTGTGGGCGCTGCGGTTGATGGCAAAAGAACCATCACCAAGCCGAATGCCAAGGAGGTGAGCGAAGGCTTCGATGACGAAGACCTTGGCTCGGCGGGGTTGTCGATAGTTCCTGAATACGGCATCGCGCTGGCATGCGGCAAAGACGGTATCGCTTACGAGGTGAACCTGAACAACATGGGCAAGACCAAACCCGCCGATTTCGCCCATGCCGCGACCAACTATGCCAAGCTCGTGCGGCCGCCTGTCTGGTACACCTACACTCCAGATCCGAACATCGACGCCGCCCCCCAGGACTCCAGCACTCTCGATTTCATCTACGACAACAAGACGCGGCACATGCACTCCACTTCGGTGCAGTACACCAGCCCGATCCATGGCAAGATGCTCTTCTGCTGGGGCGAAAATTCACAGCTCCGCGCATGGGCGCTGAGCCCCGCCGGAGCTTTGACCCTCCTGGCTTCCAGCGCCGAGGTGGCGTCCATCAATTCCACCAATCCCGGCGGTGGCATGCCCGGCGGATTCATGAGTCTCTCCGCCAACGGAGACAAACTGGGCACGGCTCTTCTTTGGGCACTCATCCCCTACGGCGATGCAAATGCCGAGATCACGCCCGGCAGGCTCCTTTGTTACGACCCGGAAAATTTCATCCCGGCGCCCCCGGAATATGGCGGCCAGCAACTGAAAGTACTATGGGACAGCCAGCAATGGAACATCACCTTCGACCATCCCAAGTTCAATGTGCCCGTCGTGAGCGGTGGTAAGGTGTTTGTTCCCACCTATGACGGCAGGATTGATGTGTACGGGCTCGCCGGATAACAAAGCCTTCATTATTTGTGTAAGCGCCTTTTCCGCGACTGGGATGAACCGTCCTTCAAAATGAATCGATCAAGCGCACGCCGGCCCAGCTCGCGATCTCCCGTTACCAGATAAACGAGGACGGCTCCCTGGAAGAGTTGCAGCAATGATTCCACTGCGGCCGCGTCGGATAGAAACTCCTGCAGTAATTCTACCCACAGGCGTTGTTGCTCTTCATAGAACGCCTTCGCGCCTTCCGATCCGCTCCAGCCGCGGCGAGTGACATCCATGATCAGCCGCAGCACCCCGCGCGACTGTGCGCTGGTCGTCTGTTCCCACAGGGCCGTCACCACTGCGCGAAGAGTTGTTCCCGCCGGGAATGAGCCCGCCCCGAATCGATCCCGCAGCCTCTCCTCCAGCCGTGCCATTACCATCTCTTCGAGGTTTTTGCGGCTGCCAAAGTAGTGGATCAGCATGCGCTTGCTGCTGCCCACCTTCTTTGCGAGCAGATCGAGACTCAAGTCCAGGGTCCCCTCCTGAGTGAAGGCGGCAAGACAACGTTCCAGCAACTGATCGCGATCTCCGGAGATTTTCTTGCGCCGCATCTTGCTTATCAATGTACCACCTGGTACAACAGTGATGTACCAATTGGTACATCAACCCTTCAGTCGGTATCGTTTCCATGAAAATGCATGACAGAGTCCTCTTCCTTCTCTTCGGCCTTGGCTTCTGGATCATCGGAACCCTCTGGTACGAAGTGCGCGGACCATTCGTCTTTGAAACAGGCAATCCGCGCTACTGGGTCAACTTTATTCTCACGCCCATTGTGTCCGCAGCGGTGTGTATCGCGATCCTCAGATGGCGACACATTCCAGCCCCCGAGTGGGCCTCTGCAGCTCTCCTCATCGCGCTGCCCGGAATGTTTGGAGAAGCCGTACTTCTCTCTAACTTCGCCGTTCTGATGCCGAGAATGCAACCGGCGTCAGCCGGGAGGTACGGAGCCTTCCTCTTCGCGGCGTACGCTCTCTTCCTCACGATCGCGGAAATCGTCACACTGAGATCCACACCATAGTCGCTTTTACCCCTCCCTTCAATTCAGGCTAAGAAACCAGTTGGCTGCGTCTTTTAGGGAAGCTGGTTTCATCTGAATCTCAGCGCCACTCACTGCGGCGCTAATCGGCGTAGCATGGTGGCCAGGTGCAAAGGAGGGTGAGATGCACAAGCGCGTGGCTGCCGTGTTCGCGGCGAGTCTGCTGATAGCGACGATTGGATTCGCCAAAGACAAGAAAGGCATACTGCCACCCTATGTCCTTCGTGCCCGTACCGTTGCCGTCATCATCGACCCCACTGCAGGTGTATCGCTTGAAGATCCCCAGGCCAATCAGATAGCACAAAAGGATGTAGAAGCGGCGCTGCTTACCTGGGGACGGTTCGATCCCATCCTCAGCACGCAAGCCGCAGATCTGATCATTGTGGTGCGCCGCGGCAACGGGCACTTTGTCGATCCGACAATCACCAATCCGGGACAGAACGATCGGCCTGGAATGATCAACAATACGGACAACAGCACGTCGATTGGAGCTCAGCACGGCCGGCAGCCAAACCTGTCCAGCCCCGGATCCGCCGATGAGTCATCTCCCCATGCCCAGACCGAGATCGGCAGCGCCGACGATTCGTTCGTCGTTTACCAGGGTGGCGTCGCTAATCCGCTCGACTCGCCCGCAGCGTGGCGATATACAGCGAAGGACGGACTCGTCCCACATTCAGTGCCTGCGGTAGAACAGTTCAGGAAGGCAATCGCACAGGCCGAAAAGGCCGCCGCAAAGACGCCGTAGAACTCGGTCTGCCCGGAATTCGGCGCGATAAAACTTACTCAGCGGTTGTCGGATCGATCGTCGATCGAACTTGCGAGACCTGGTTGGCTGGAAATCCGCCCATCTCGGCGTGCTTGCGTATCGTATCTTCATCCGGGGCGATGTAGATGCAATAAATCTTGTCGTCGGTGACATAACTCTGTACCCATTGGATCTGGGTACCCATCTGTCGCAGTACTCCACATGACGTTTGAGATACCCCTTTTAGTTGCTCTGGTGATAACTTACCGACCCCTGGGATTTTCCGCTCTATGACAAACTTAGGCATGATTGAATCCTCCTGTTAAGCCTTGCATGGAATGATCGGAAAGACAGTCGGCGTCCGCTAAGCTGAGCTTACGGCCTGATCTACATCGATGTACTTGATGAGTAACACCTCATTGCCGATCTCACTGTAGATCAACTCGTCCACCGTACCGGCTGCCACGAGGAGACCGTATCCCCCTGGGCGCATACCTTCTTTTTCGCGCAGCACAATGTGGGCTACAGGATCATCATCGGGATTCGCGATAGCGGCATGCGCGAGCGATTCGCGGCGGAAGCCACCTCCGGGATCGCGTACATAGAACACCACTGCTCTCCCAGTACGCACAGCAGTGACCTCAACCACCTGTTCAGCGTTAAACGCGGCTCCGTGTTCCATTGCATTCAGCAGGATCTCTCGAAACGCCTGCATCATGTCCCGCCGTGTCTCCTCGGGTAATTGCATGCTAAGCTCTCTCGCAAAAGTCAGGAGGCGCTCGGCGGTGAGAATTCGGGAATTTACACGAACAGACACCCAGCCGGGCCTGGCCGATAGAACCTGAACGTCATCCCGCCACTCGCTGTCGGATGCTGCGCCGGCGGCGATGCGCGCAATCTCGCGCGCATCGAACGAGGGCGTGAAGCAGGCGAAGACGCGAGCACGCAGAGCAGCAATAACTTCGTCCGGAGTGCTGTGACGAGCCAGGACGATGCACTTTACCCCGGGCCTGATAAGGCGCATCTCTTCAAGGAGCGCCAGGTCTTCATCGACAGCGCTGTCGGGACAGGTAATGACCACCCCGAACGATCGCATGCGCAATCGCTGCAGAGTATCGGCGTGCCCAGCGGAGTACTCCATGGGAAAATCGGCGGCGGTGAGTGCATCGCCAATTTCGCGGCTGACGTGGTTTTGATCTCCAATTACCAGAACCCGGCTCATGCTGTGCTCCGATGCGATGAAAGAATCAATTCTAGATCATCGCATCGTCCCGATCAGGAAGTCGCCTTCATCTGCAACTACCGCGTCTCCGTCCTCACCGACTGCCCCGACGACATTATCCGCAGCGAGTTCAATCCGCAGGCCACGATCGACGGCGTCATGGCCATCCTCGAGGGCCAGAAATAGAACCCGGCCATCGCACAATGCCGCAAGACGTATCTTGCGGGGCCTGATTGTTCTTGACGAGTGCCTGACAAGGTGGCACTATGAAGCCGCCTTTGCAGTCAGTTACCAGGGCGTTATCAGCCCGCTAGCGGAAGAGATTGCTCGCATCTCCGGGGTAGCTTTTCGGAATCCGACCCCTCTTCGATTCCGCCTCTCCAGTGATTACAATTCTCTGATTTCCTTTGATAGGCGTCGCCGCCGCGTGAAAAAAGTTGAGGCTTGAACCCGCATCTCAATAAATAACACACCCGCCAAGCCTAGCGCCTGCCAACAGGTGATGCTAAAAATCGGCGGGTTTTCATTTTTCGGATGAAATACACAAAACCTGCGCTCCTGTACCCGACCAGCTGGCACTGATGGTCAGCCGGGGCCTGATCTGTACCGATAACGCGCGCGCCCTCGAATGGCTCAAGCGGATCGGTTATTACCGGCCAAGTGCGTACTTCATCCCGTTCCGAGTGTGGCGATCCATTCCCTAAGTCCAATGATATGAGTTAGTAACAGAACAGAGGAGTGGGGGGATGCACTAATGTGGCTGGTTTCTCCACAGCAGCGGAACGTAATACTCCTCGAGATACCAGGAAAGAAAGAACAGCAGCGCCATCCCTGCCAGAGCCCACAGGAACAGCCGCACCGGCAGCGTCCGCGTCACCGGAGGCTCCCCCGGCTCTGTTGACCGGAACAGCAGACCGCTGGCAAAGCACACACACGCAGCCAGCGCGATACGCAACAGGGAGCCCACCAGCCGCTCTTCCCACCGGCTGCCCGGAACAAAGAACGCGCTCACCAGCAAGGCATAGAGCGACAGGATGCTCATGAAAAACGAGAGGGCCTTCCCGAGTTCGAGAAGCACTGAAGCCTCCCCGCGAACCTGAAAGCTATCCCTGAATCCCCTTCAACGCGGGATAAACTTTCCGGTACGCCTGATACCCCACAGAATACCGCTCCACGGCTTTCGTGTCAGGTTCAATCTGCTGCGCTACCTCAATCGCCTCGCCACACGCCGCCTCGAGATCAGGCCAGACGCCCGCGCCTACGCCCGCAAGTAACGCCGCGCCGAACGCTCCACCTTCTTCGGCCACCAGCACATCCGTGGTGTTGCCGTAGACCGCGGCCTGGATCTCCCGCCATAACGACCCGCGCGCTCCGCCGCCCCCCAGCCGCACTCCCTTCACCGGAATCCCAAGCTCGCCGAAGAGCGTCAAGGTGTCCTTCAGCGAGTAGGCCACACCCTCCAGCACTGCCCGAACCAGGTGCCCGCGCGTATGACCTGCCGTAAGGCCCACGAATGCCGCCCGCGCGCTGGGGTCCAGATGCGGAGTCCGCTCGCCCAGCAGATACGGAGTCCAGAGTAGTCCATCGCTCCCCGCCGCAACCTCCGCCGCCGCAGCCGTGAGCGTGTCATAGTCCACACCCGGAGCGATCGTGTCCCTCAGCCACCGCAGCGAGAGTCCCGCCGCCTGCGTTACCCCCATCACATGCCACCGCCCCGGCACTGCGTGGCAGAAGGTATGGAGCCGCCCCAGCGGATCCCGGGTGGGTGCCGCCGTCGCCGCAAAGACTACCCCGGACGTCCCAATCGTCGCCGAGACCGACCCCGGCGCCAGTATCCCCATCCCGACCGCCCCGGCGCCCTGGTCCCCGGCCCCGGCCACCACCGGAGTCCCTGCCGTAAGCCCGGTATACCCGGCACGCCCCGAAATTTTCGCGCAAATCTCCGGCGATTCAAACAACTCCGGCAACCAGGTTTCGGGAATTCCTGCAATGCGCGCCACCTCCGAAGACCAGCGCCGATGCGCGACATCCAGCAATAAGGTGCCCGAAGCTTCCTGAACATCCATCGCATAGGTGCCCGTCAATCGGTAGCGAACGTAGTCCTTCGGGCAGAGAACATGCGCAATCCGCCCAAAGATCTCCGGTTCGTGCTTTCGCACCCAAAGCAGCTTGGTCAGTGTAAAGTTAGGCAGCGCGGGATTCGCCGTGAGCTCGATCAACCGCTCGCGCCCGATCTCCGCGTGCAGCCAGTCGCACTCCTCGCCCGTCCGCTGATCGCACCAGATCAACGCAGGCCGCAATACCTCGCCCGCGGTATCCAGCATGACCGCGCCATGCATCTGCCCGGTCAGACCGACGGCCTCAATTTGGGGTGTCCCCGCGGTCGCGATCACGGAGCGAATCGCCTCTTGAGCCGCCCGCCACCAATCCTCCGGATCCTGCTCCGCCCAACCGGGCCGGGGGCTCCGAAAAGCAACATGCTCCACCGCCGCTGAGGCGGCGAGTTTGCCACTGCGGTCGACCAGGACCGCGCGGGTACCGCCAGTGCCTACATCCAGTCCGAGGAGCACGCTATAAACTCCGGAAGTAAATCGATGTATTGCGAGAACACTCTATCACCCTAAAAGCGCTCTGGTGAATCCGAAACCAAGGATTTTTCGTTGAGGTGGCAAAGAATTTTCTTGCGTTAGACGGCGCCCATCGGCTATCTATAGGTGCGAAGTTTCGCAGGCTGCTTCCTCTCTCCCAAGAGCGCTGCACACTTGTGATCGATGGAGGAGACACGAATGAAAAGCCTATTCAATACTGCAAATGACCGTGGTTTTCGTCAAGCGTGCATGATTTGAGCAAAGGTAGGCTGGTATGTTGAGTTAGTCGCAGAAGGGCCGATTAACTATGCCTTGGAGAGAAGTTCCGGTTCGCGATTCAATCACACAGTTAGAGCAGCGGTTCGAGCAATTCCGCACGACACGCAGGAGGCGGACGAAGCTGCCGGAGGCGTTGTGGCAGGCGGGGTGGAGCAGGCGCGACAGCATGGAGTAAACGTAGTTGCACATGCGCTGCGGCTGGACTAGAGCGGGCTGAAGAAGCGGCTGAGCGGAACGTCGGTGCGGCGCGGACAGGGAACGCCGGCAGCCTTCGTGGAGCTAGTCGGCGCAAGCGGTGCACGGGCTAAGGAATACGTAATCGAATTCGAGTCTAATCCCAGTCCACGGATGCGGGTGCAGTGGAA
>Ga0210386_10000235_pt1 | contig 49583 bp, 55 predicted proteins | sample IncBWH32OmetaG_FD_160091 | JGI IMG/M metagenome (GOLD analysis project Ga0210386, IMG submission 160091) | Forest soil microbial communities from Barre Woods Harvard Forest LTER site, Petersham, Massachusetts, United States - Inc-BW-H-32-O ...
GCGCTGGCATGATCTTCTTCATCGTTGCAGTGCAGTAGAGGTTTTTGACCTATTCCAGCCTGAACCCTTGCGAGGCGCTCATATCGGCATCATTGTTTGGCCAAGTTGCGAGTGGAAAAGCCGCTCGCTCTCACGGGTTGAACTGTTTCACAATGTATCATCTCTATTCCATGCAGCGCTCGGGCAATAGCTACAAGGTCCGCCTGGCGCTGGCGTTGCTCAACGCGCCCTATCGCGCGATCGAGATCGATATTCTGCGCGGCGAGAGTCGCACGCCGGAATTTCTGGCGAAGAATCCATCCGGACAGGTTCCGCTGCTCGAAGTGGCCGAGGGCCGCTACCTCGCCGAATCCAACGCCATCCTCTGGTACGTCGCCGGTGGCACGCCGCTCGCTCCGGACTCGCGTGTCGAACGTGCCGAAGCGCTGCAATGGATGTTCTTCGAACAGCACGCGCTGGAGCCGAACATCGGTGCAGCCTATTTCTGGCTCGCGCTGGTCAGAGGTGGCCGTGACCTACAAACGCACGCACTGGAAGACTGGATGGAACGTGGCTATGCCGCGCTTCAGGTGATGGAAAATCACCTCAAGACCCATGACTATTTTGCCGCCGGCCAGTTCACAGTCGCCGACATCGCGCTCTACGGCTACACCCATGTCGCGGACCAGTGCGACTACGACCTCTCGGCCTTCCCGGCCGTTCGCGCCTGGCTGAAACGCGTCGAGCAGACCCCGGGCTTCGTCCCGATGGACTGGCAACCCGCGGAAGCGACGGCCGAGGCCTGAAGTAAAAAAGCGGGGACGAATTGCCGGGATAATGGGCATAACGGCGTTTTTGCCTCGATTTTGCCGTCTTCCGGTATGTCCCGCCCCAATGTTGCCGGCGACAATTGCCACAAAACCCTATGGCGCGGGTGATTCGCTCGGCCATGGTCACGGGCGCTTGGCCCGTTCGAGTTTTTAGGGATTAGACCCATGACCCGGTCAGGCGCGGCAGGCTTTACCAGCCCGGCGGTTGCAGTGGCATCGTCCCGGCTGAGGGACGCGGTTGCGGCCTCGCTGGCGATCGCCTCGCTGTCGCTTTGCCTGATCGTCACCATCACGGTGCTGTCGAGCAAACTCGGCGCCGTCATGCCCATTCCGGCATAGCTTTCAATTCATTTTCCTAAAGCCAATTCTGTTTTGCGCAGGCTTTCGTAGGCTCGGCTCACGCGATGATCCGCATCGCGACAGGATGACGATGAAGACTCCTAACGCACTGGTCACGGCGGCGCTCGTGACGGCAATCCTGGTGGCGGCGTCGTTCCTGATTGCAGCGGGAACACGTGGCGAGGACGCGCCGCTGCTGCACCTCAAGGTGCCCTACGACCATTCGTGAAAGATGAAGAACGCCCCGCACGCGATCAGCGCAAATCCCAGCCCGTGATTCCACCCCAACGGCTGCTTCAGATACAGCACCGAAAATCCGGCGAACACGATCAGGGTGATGACTTCCTGCATCGTCTTGAGCTGCGCGGCGCTATAGACCGCGCTGCCCCAACGATTGGCGGGCACCGCCAGCCAGTACTCGAAGAAGGCAATTCCCCAGCTCGTCAGGATCACCGCCGGAAGCCAGCTCTCCTTGTATTTGAGATGGCCGTACCAGGCGAACGTCATGAAGATATTGGACCCGAACAGCATCAGCACGGGCAGGATTGACGGTGGCACGGTAGGCATGGACATCCTTTCGAGTTTCTGCGCTTGGAGATCGCCGGCAAATACGAGCGAGCAGACCCTAACTGTCCGGCGCAATGGCGGGTTCCCGCTTAATCCGTATCATTCGATGCAAAAAGACCGAACAGTTCGACGCAAGCCGTCAACGGCTTTTTAAGGTTAGGGCGAGAAACCCCGCTCACAACGCGCCACAATCGATCAGACTGCCTGCCTTATTCTCGTGTGCAAACGAGACGAATGGAGCAGTTGTGACATTCGACTGGCGCGCGATCTTCGGACCGGCCCTCACCGCAGCGACGGCATTGATCGCGCTCGCGGCCGATCGCCTGCTTTCGTCGGCCCCGAACCCCGCACCGCTGTTTGTTTGCATCGTGGCCTTGGCCGGCTCGCTCTCCGGCCTTCGCTCGAGCCTGATCAGCGCGGGCCTCGCGCTTATTTCGTCCGCGCTGTTTTTTTCGGCCCACGGCGTCCCGATCGGCGCTTCCCCTTCCGACCTGACGCGCCTATCGATGCTCGCGATCGCGGTTATCGGCACGGCAATGCTGACCGGCCTGTTACGCAAACGGCTGGTCGACACGCTCGCCTGGGAGCGCCGTCACCACGCCACGGCCGAACGGCTTTCAGCCGCGCTCGATCAAGTCGATATCGGCATCGTGCTGCTTGATTCCGACACCCGCGCCGAATTCATCAACCGCGCCTTTCGCCAGTACTTCGCATTGTCCGACGAAAAGGCCGACAGCAAGCCGCCTTTCATCGCGCTGATGTATCACGGCCGCGATAACGGCGCCTATGAAATGCCGGAAGAGGAGTTAAGCACCTTCATCGCCGAGCGCACGGAAATGATGCGCACCGGCGACTCCACGCCGATCAACATCAATCTCAGCGACGGCCAGGTGCTCCGCTTCAGTTGCACGGCGTTACCCGACGGCGGTCGAATGCTGAGCTATACGCCCGTCACCGAACTCGTTCGTCATACCGACGATCCCGCCCGTGCCGATCATTTCCGCGCCATGCGCGGCAAGCGATTGCTTGGTCCGTTCACCAGTCGGCGCGCGGCCGAATAAGACGCCAAGCCGGATTGATCCGCCCTGCACATTGCGGCTTAAATCGGCTAGTGTTCCGGTTCTGACATTCGTATCTTGTCGCAACGGGCACCTTTACGAATGTCACACTAGTCGATTCCTCATCACCGAACCCGCATCATGTCCGCTTCCCTCGTCGTCCGCCCTGCCGTGCTGTCCGACTACGAGCGGTGGCTGCTGCTATGGGATGGATACAACGCGTTTTACGGCCGCTCGGGTGCGAGCGCGCTTGCGCCCGAGATTACCCGCACGACGTGGACGCGCTTCTTCGATGCCTATGAGCCGATGCATGCGCTGGTCGCCGAAAGCGGCGATCAGCTCGTGGGCCTCGCGCATTTTCTATTCCATCGCTCCACGACCGCGGTTGCGCCGGTCTGTTACCTGCAGGATCTCTTCACTGACGCGTCAGCGCGGGGACAGGGGATCGGCGGCGCCCTCATCAGCGAGGTCTATGAGCGCGCGCGTCAGGCGGGAACGTCACGCGTTTACTGGCAGACGCATGAGACCAATCATACCGCGCAAGGGCTTTACGACAAGGTCGCCGAGCGTTCCGGCTTCATCGTCTATCGCAAGCTGTTTTGACGGAGGACGCCGCTCCCCAAGGATTTGAAGCGTTTTCAAGAAACCACAGGTTGAATATCGTCTGTGGATAAATCTCCCTGTCATGGCCGCGTTACAATGCAGGGCTAGCGTTCACGTGCGTTTGATCAGGCCCCCCGTCGACGATCATCCGCGCCCCCAGCGGTCCCCGTCAGTCGCCGCGTCTGACCGGGGCCGCACTTTTTTGTTCCGGCATTTCCAGCACTTTTGCGGTTCCGGCACCGTCCGACACGCTTGGCCTGTCTTGCGCGAAAGCCCCATAACGTCACAATAGAGCGGACTTTCGTAAACGAGCACAGGATCATCCATGGAAATTCGCAATCTCGGCGGCTCAGGTCTCCGCGTCTCCGCCGTCGGCCTCGGCTGTAACAATTTCGGCCAGCGCATCGACCTCGAGGCCTCGCGCAAGGTGATCCACAAGGCGATCGATCTCGGCATCACGCTGTTCGATACTGCGGACATCTACTCCGGCATGGGCGGCTCCGAGACGGTGCTCGGCGAAGTCCTCGGTGACCGGCGCAAGGACATCGTGCTGGCGACGAAATTCTCAAAACCGATGAGCGAAGACGGCACCAAGCAAGGCGCGTCGCGGCGCTATATCATGTCCGCCGTCGAGGCCAGCCTGAGGCGCTTGAAGACCGATTACATCGATCTCTATCAGCAGCATGACTACGACCCGCTGACGCCGATCGACGAAACGCTGCGTGCGCTCGACGACCTGATCCGGCAGGGCAAGGTGCGCTACATCGGCAATTCGAATTTTCCGGCGTGGCGGATCGCCGAAGCCGAGCATGTCTCGCGCGCGATGAACCTCAGCCACTTCGTCTCGTGCCAGGACGAATACAGCCTCGTCGTGCGCGACATCGAAAAGGACCTTTTGCCCTGCGCGCAGGAATACAAGCTGGGACTACTGCCGTTCTTCCCGCTTGCCAGTGGTCTCCTCACCGGAAAATACAAGCGCGGCGAAGCCGCGCCCGACGACACGCGCTTCAACAAGATACCGCGACTGCGCGACCGCTACGTCACGCCGCGCAACGAGGAGATCGTCGAACAATTGCAAGCGTTCGCACAAACCCGTGGCCACACCATGCTTGAACTGGCGTTCTCCTGGCTCGCAGGCCGGCCGCAGGTCGCAAGCGTGATCGCCGGCGCCACCCGCGTCGAACAGGTCGAGCAGAACGTCAAGGCGATCGACTGGAATTTGAGTGCCGACGAGATGGCAGAGGTCGATCGGATTACGAAGGGATAGCTCTCCTTCTCCCCTCCCTTTGCGGGGAGAAGTAAAAACCACCTAGCCCACCAGCCCCTGCGTCGGTTTCACCTGCGCGCTGTCGGGAAAGACGTTCTTCGCCAGCACGGTTTCACTGAGGCCGAGATGGTCGTGCAGGATGCCTTTAAGCGCGGCACGCAAATCGGTGGTCGGCGCGAGGTCGCGGCCTTCATAGAGGTTGGCCGGCTTCAAGCCCGGCCAGTCCGAAATCACCCGGCCGCCTTTCACCGCGCCGCCCGCGAGTAGCGCAACGGTGCCGGTGCCGTGATCGGTGCCTTCGGTGCCGTTGATGCGCGCGGTGCGGCCGAACTCGGTCGCGACCACCACGACCGTATCGCGCCAGCGCTCGCCGAGCCCGCTTTCGAATTCGCTGAGAGCGCCGTCCAGACCTGAAAGCAGTTGCGCCAGTCGCCCGACCGGACCGCCTTCATTGGCATGGGTGTCCCAGCCATCGAAAGCGAGCGCGGCGATGCGCGGCCCATCGTCGGCCGCCATCACCTTGGCAGCGCCACGCGCCACTTGCCGCATCATACCGGCGTTGTTGCCACCTAGCTTGGCCTTCATCTCATCGCCGGTTGCGGTCTTTTCCAGTTGCAGACCTTGCGACAAGGCAGAAGCCAGCGCCGGATCGCGATGCTGGTACAGATCGAGCAGCCGCGCCGCCGTATCGTCGGCAGCTGGCGGCAAGGTCACCGGCGCCCAGCCGACCGTCGGCGCCGCGCCACGCAAAACCAACGGCGTGGTCGCGCCGACCGCAAGGCCGCTCGTCACGTGGACGCCTTTTGGCAGCCCTTCGAGCGCGCGGTTGAGCCAGCCGGACTGCACGCGCCCAGGACCGGCAAAGCCGCTCTCCAGCACATCCTGGCCGTCGAAATGCGAGCGGTCGCGATAGGGCGTCGACACCGCGTGGATCACCGCGGCCTGCTTGTCCCGATACATCCGCGCGAATTCCGGCATCGAGGGATGCAGCGCGAAGAACGAGTCCAGCATGGTCGCGGCGTGCGGGCCTTCCGAGGCCAACGCGATCGAACCGTGCAGCCCAGCATAGTCGGGATCGCCGACGGGTGCTACGGTCGCAAGACCGTCGAGCGCGCCGCGCAAGATGATGACGATCAGACGCGGATCGCGGCCGTCGGCCGCGCGCGCGAATTTCGGCAAGTAGGCCCAGGCGGCAAATGACGTGCCACCGAGCAGAAGCGCGCGGCGCGACGTAACGATCCGGCTCTCGCAGCAATCCGTCATCGTTTCCATTGCTGTCATCTCCTCTGGAATTCCGGCGACATCAACAATAGCGCCAGTGCCTGCTGCCGCGATTCCGCGCGCTCGATCGTGTGCCGCGTCTCTTGCGATGATGCGTCGGCGGCGACGAGTTCGAGCAAGTCGCGCGGATCGACATTGTCGCCGAGGCGCGAGGCGACCTGTGCCGCGATATCGAGCCGCAATTTCATGCCTTCAGGCGCAGCCCAGGCCGCATTGGTGTCGGGGAATCCGTTCGGTCCAGATGGCGTCCACAACGGCTGGCCGAGCACGTTGAGGCCACCGAGATAGCGGCTGGGCTCATCGGGAACCTGACCCAACAGGCGCCCGGTCGCGACCAGATATTCATAAGGACTTCGGATCTTGGTGAGCGGCGCCTGCCAGGCTTCGTCGGAATCGACCAGCGCCGTGGCGAGCGCCAACAGATCGCCGTCGGTCTTGTGGAACACCTCCTGCAACCGCGCAGTAAGCGCCGGCGGCGGCTCATCACTGACAAAGTGACGGACGAATTTTGTGGCGATGAATTTTGCGGTCGCGGGATGGCGCGCGATATCGGCCAACGCCGCCTCGCCTTGCGACAAGCCGTTGTCTTCATAGGTCTTGCCGAGCAGCGTTTGCGGCCCTGGCTGATGCGCGTTGGCATTGAACACAAACGTGCCTGGCGTTCCCAACTGCCCTTGCCTTCCGGCGAAGGTCCAGCCGGTGATGATGCGCGCCAGCGACGTCACGTCTTCCTGGGTGTAACCGCTGCCGACGCCGAGCGTATGCAACTCCATGATCTCGCGCGCGAGATTTTCATTCAGGCCGCGCTTGCGGTTTTGCCCGGCGCGCGAGTCCGGACCCAGCGACTGTTGATTATCGAGAAAGAACAGCATCGCAGGATGCTGCTCGACCGCCATCAACATCTCGCTGAAGCGCCCGAGCACATGGGGACGGATCGCCTCACGCTCGAACGCACCGGCCCAGATCCGTGCCAATTCGCCCTTGGCTGCCGAGATGCAGAAGTGATTGGACCAGAAGGCGACAAGGCGTTCGGTAAAGCCACAGTCCGCCATCAACGCCCGCTGCAACCGCGCTAGCGCCTCGGCGCGGAAGGTCTTCTGAATCACGTTGAGCGGCTTGGCGGGGGCAGCGGCCTCGCTTGCCTGCATCGGCGCGTTGGCCACTGATTTTTCCGCCGATTTTTCCATGGACTGGTTGTCCATGGACTTGTTCTCGAGCGGCTTGTCCGGCGCCTCCATCGCAGCCGGCTTTTCTGCCGCCGGCATCTCGGCCGCAGGATTGGCCTTAGCGGCCTCGCGCGCGGCCTTGACCTCGGCCTGATAGGCGAACACGGCTTGCGCCAAAGCAGGCGTCGGCTGCAAGCCGGGCATTTCGAGCCGGGCATTGCCCGGACGGTTGAGGTCCGCCTTGACGAAACCGCGTGGATCGGAGGCGGCGCCAGCCAGATCGCCCGACGCGCCGCCGCGGGCACCAAATCCAAACCGATTGAGCGCCAACAGGGCAGCTTGCGGATCGCGGGCCATCGAATTCTTCCCACTGTCAACGGACGAAACAGCGCGTATATTACGGGTGTATTTCACTCCGTAAGCGATGAACCGGATATGAAAAACGCGGCGAAGTTTCGGTACCCTTCATGACAAATCGTTTAGAAATGTATCCGTCTCGCAACGTCGTCTGTTCCCGATGCGGAACGGAATTCATCTGCGCGCTGTCCGGACCCTGTTGGTGCGCCGAGGAAGACGTGCGGCTGCCGATGCCGCTCGACGGCGAGGATTGCCTGTGCCGCGAATGCCTGCGCAAGGCGGCGGCTGCGGCCAGACACGGGACCGCGGGCTAATCGAGACATCAGTTACCTGGGGACATTTCGCTCTATTTGTAGCCTGACCACCCCTAGCTGAGGCTGGGCCGTCATGCTTTGATGTATCAGGAGTGATAGAAGTGGCGCCCGGCGCCTCGCCTGATGATTTGGAATATTCATTGTGACGGATAAGGTTGCCGGCGATCCCCAGCAGGTCACTGCTGATCTTCAGCGCAGGCTTGATGAGTCGATTGCGCAGCAGACCGCCACTGCCGATGTGCTCAAGGTCATCAGCCGCTCGACCTTCGATCTCCAAACCGTTCTCGAAACGCTGATCAAGTCCGCGACCGAGTTGTGTGGTGCTAACCGGGGTTCGATCTTCCTGCGCGAAGGTGACGTCTTTCCGCTGAAGGCCGCGTCCAGCGCCACGCCCGAATTCCTGAAATATTGGGCGGCGAATCCGGCGAGAGCAGGCCACGGTTCAGCCACCTCACGCGTCATCGCATCGGGAAAGATCGAAGTTATTCCTGACATTCTTGAGGACCCGGACATGAAAATGTCCGCGGCTTCCCTGAACAAAATTCGTGCGGCGCTGGGCGTGCCGTTGCTCAGGAATAATAAGGTCGAAGGCGTGCTGGTGCTGACGCGGCCCGAGCCCGGCCCGTTCACCAAAAGCCAGATCGATCTGGTGCAAACCTTCGCCGACCAGGCCGTGATCGCGATCGAGAACACGCGGCTGTTCGACGAGGTGCAGACGAAGACGGCCGATTTGCAAGAATCGCTGCAGCATCAGACCGCAACTTCCGAAGTGTTGCAGGTCATCAGCCGTTCGCCCGGCGAACTCGACCCCGTGTTCCAGACGATCCTGGCCAGCGCAACCAGTATCTGTGACGCCCAATTCGGTCTGTTGGTTCTCTACGAGGGCGGCGGCTTTCGCTGCACGTCGACGTTCAATCTGCCGCCGGCGTTCGCGGAAACCTTCTTGCGCAATCCGGTGATCTACCCGCCGCCGATCGACCCGTTGGGACGGCTGATCGAGACCCGGCAACTCGTTCACGTCGTTGACGTTAAAGAGGAGCCGGCCTACCTCACCAACTTCCCGCCGATTGTGGAACTGGTCGAACTCGGCGGCGCCCGGACGCTACTGCTCGTGCCCATGTTGAAGGAAGACGGCCTTGTCGGCGTGATCGCGATTTTCCGGCAGACCGTGCACGCATTTTCCGACAAGCAGATCGATCTGGTGACGAGCTTCGGCAGCCAGGCCGTGATCGCCATCGAAAATGCGCACCTGCTGAACGAAACCAATGAGGCGCTGGAGCGGCAGACCGCCACCGCCGACATCCTGAAAGTGATAGCAAGCTCACCATCGAACGTGCAGCCCGTGTTCGAGGCAATTGCCGAGCGATCGAAGCGGCTGGTCGATGCGCTGTCGACGACGGTGTTCCGTCTTGAGGACGGCGTCATGCATCTAAGGGCTTTTACGTCCACCGGCCCGGAAGCCGATGCAGCCCTGAAGGCGATGTTTCCCGCACCGCTGTCAAACTTCAGCTGGGGCGATGCGATCAACAGTGGCGAGATTCACCGGGTGGTTGATACCGAACTCGAGATCGAAGGCATGCGCAAGCTCGCGCGGCGGCGCGGATACAGGAGCATGCTGTTCGTTCCGTTATTGCGTGACCGCAAGCCCATCGGCGTCATCGCCGTGACCCGGGAAGAGCCTGGCCCGTTTATCGAACATCATGTCCAGCTGTTGAAAACATTCGCCGACCAGGCGGTGATTGCCATCGAAAACGTCCGGTTGTTCGATGAGGTGCAGGCACGCACCGAAGACCTGCGAGAGTCGCTGCGGCACCAGACCGCGACTTCGGAAGTGTTGCAGGTCATCAGCCGCTCGCCCGGTGAACTCAATCCCGTGTTCCAGACCATCCTGGCCAGCGCGACCAGTATTTGCGATGCCCAATTCGGCAACTTGTTTGTTCTCGAGGAAGATGGCGGCTTCCGTTGTACCTCGATATTCAATTTGCCGCCGGCCTTTGCAGAAGCCTTTTCACGCAATCCGGTCATCTACCCGCCGCCGATCGATCCGTTGGGGCGGGTGATTGCAACCCGGCAACTCGTTCATATCGTCGATGTCCGGCAGGAGCCCGCCTATCTGACCGGATTTCCACCGATCGTGGAACTCGTCGAACTCGGCGGCGCCAGAACCGTTCTGCTGGTGCCGATGTTGAAGGAAGATAAACTCGTCGGTGTGCTGGCGATTTTCCGGCAAACCGTTCAAGCGTTTTCCGACAAGCAGATCGATCTGGTGAAGAGCTTCGCCAGTCAGGCCGTGATCGCCATTGAAAATGCCCGCCTGCTTGGCGAACTGCGCGAGCGTACCGACGATCTCAGCGAATCCCTGCAGCAGCAGACCGCGACCGCCGACGTACTCAAGGTCATCAGCCGCTCGGCGTTCGATCTCGATTCGGTGCTTGCAACCCTGCTCGCTTCCGCGGCAAAACTCTGCGAGGCCGAGAAGGGCGTGATTTTTCTTCGCGAAGAGGATAATTATCGCCTGGTCTCCAATCACGGCTTTTCTGCCGAATTCGAGACTTTTGCCAGGGCCAACCCCTATCCCACAGACGGCGGCAGCACGACGACTCGCGCGGTGGAGTCCGGCGGCGCGCTGCAGGTGGTCGACGTGCTCGCCGACGAGACGCGAAGCCCGCTTGCCCGTGAGTATCAGCGGCTGGGCGGTTACCGCACCAACCTCGGCGTCCCGCTAAGGCGCGAAGGCGAAACGGTCGGCGTCTTCATGCTGGCAAGACAGGTGGTGCGGGCTTTCACCCCGCGTCAGATAGAGCTTGTCGAGACCTTCGCCGACCAGGCGGTGATCGCTATCGAGAATGTGCGTCTGTTCGAGCAGGTGCAGGAGCGCACCCGTGCGCTTTCGCTCTCGCTTGACGAATTGCGTACCGCGCAGGACCGGCTGGTGCAGACCGAAAAACTTGCTTCGCTCGGCCAACTCACCGCCGGCATCGCGCACGAGATCAAGAACCCGCTCAACTTCGTCAATAATTTCTCGGCGCTGTCGGGCGAATTGATCGACGAGCTCAACGAACTGCTCGGATCGGCCCCGCTCGACGGCAAGGTCCGGGAGGAGATCGACGAGCTCGCGAATATGCTCAAGGGTAACCTCGACAAGGTCGTGCAACACGGCAAGCGCGCCGATTCGATCGTCAAGAACATGCTGCTGCATTCGCGGGAAGGTTCGGGCGACCGCCGGCCCGCCGACATCAATACAATCGTCGAGGAAAGCCTCAACCTCGCCTATCACGGAGCACGGGCCGAAAAATCCGGATTCAATATCACGCTGCAGCGCGACCTCGATCCGGCGGCCGGAGTGATCGATCTTTACCCGCAGGAGATCACGCGGGTGTTCCTCAATCTCATTTCCAACGGTTTTTATGCTGCCAACAAGCGCAAGGAAGCCGGCGACGACGGTTTCGAGCCGCAGCTGACAGCGACCACAAAGAACCTCGGCAGCAAGGTTGAAATCCGAATCCGCGACAACGGAACCGGCATCCCGGCGGAAGTGAAGGAGAAGATGTTCAACCCCTTCTTCACCACCAAGCCCGCCGGCGAGGGAACCGGACTTGGGCTGTCGATGAGCCACGACATCATCGTAAAACAACACGGCGGCAGGATTGACGTCGAAACCGAACCCGGTGCATTCACCGAATTCATTATTACGCTGCCTCGCGCGGCGGCACAGACCTAGTGTGGCGACTTTGACGTTCCGTTCAGTTTCTCAGCGACCAATTCAAAGGAAAGTCAGAGTCAAAGCCACACTAGAATCGAATATTTGCTTGTGTCCCTTCGGTTCTGACATTCGTAAACGAGCCCGCCGCGATATGATACGAATGTCAGAACCGGGACACTGGACTGGAGGCCGGAATTGAGCGTTTACATACTCGTCGTCGATGACGAGCCCGATGTCGAGGACCTGTTCCGCCAGCAATTTCGGCGCGACCTGAAATCCGGGCGCTTCAACATGGAATTTGCTGCGTCGGCACCCGACGCTCTGACGCGCGCGGCCGAAATCAAGGATCCGTCGCTGATCCTGATCCTGTCGGACATCAACATGCCCGGGATGAGCGGACTCGAAATGCTGCCAAAAGTGCGGGCCGAACGGCCCGACGTTCCCGTCATCATGATCACCGCCTACGGCGACGCTGAAACGCGCCGGAAGGCAATCGAGCGCGGCGCGGTGGGATTGTTGACCAAACCGATCGACTTCGCGTTGCTGCGCCACGAGATCGATGCGCGGCTCGGGCAGGCCGCATGACCGCGACCATCCTCGTTGTCGACGATGAGCCGGACCTTGAGGCTCTTGTCTTGCAGAAATTCCGCAAGCAAATTCGCGATGGCGCGCTGACGTTCATGTTTGCCCATGACGGGGTGGAGGCATTGCAGTCGATCGAGAAACATCCGCATGTCGACATGGTGGTGTCCGACATCAACATGCCGCGGATGGATGGCCTGTCCCTGCTACAGAAATTGCAGGAGGCCGAAGACAAGAAATCGACCATCATCGTCTCGGCCTATGGCGACATGAGCAACATCCGCACCGCGATGAATCGCGGAGCGTTCGACTTCCTGACCAAACCAATTGATTTCGGCGATCTCGAAACGACCATCGACAAAACCATTCGCCACGTCGAGGCGATGCGGGAGGCACGCCGGCGCCAGTTCGAGGCCGAGCGCGCGCACGCGTCGCTCTCGCGCTATTTCTCGCCGCAGATCGCTTCAAGGCTGGCCGCCGCCGGCGAAACGGACGGCATGGACGTGCACTGGCGCGACGTCGCCGTGATTTTCACCGACATCGCCGGTTTCACATCGCTGGTAGAAAACGCCACACCCGAGGTGCTCGGCACGCTGCTCAACGAATATGTGGGCGGGATGACCGATGTCGTCTTTGCGCACGAGGGCACCGTCGCCAAGATCATCGGCGATGCCATTCAGATTCTCTTCAACGCGCCGGGCGACCAGCCGGATTATGCAACCCGCGCCATTGGCTGCGCACATGCGCTGGATGGCTGGGCCGAGGCCTTTCGCGAGCGCTGGAAATCCAAAGACGTGAATTTCGGCGCTACCCGCATTGGTGTTCACGCGGGGTCTGCGCTGGTCGGCAATTTCGGCGGCGGCCGCTTTTTCGACTACACCGCTTACGGCGATACTATCAACACCGCCGCGCGGCTTGAGGCGGCCAACAAATTTCTCGGTACGCGTATTTGTGTCAGCGCCGCAGTCGCCGACAGCGCCACGGCCTTTCACGGCAGACCGATCGGCGACCTGATGTTGCGCGGGCGCAGCGAGCCTCTGCGGGCTTACGAGCCGCAGGCGGCGGCCGTATTCGAGGGGCCTGCGACCGCGCAATATTGCGATGCCTTTGCCAAGCTGGAAGCCGGAGACGCCGCGGCAATGCCGGCCTTTGCAGCGCTAGTGGGGTTGCATGCGAACGACGCACTTGCCGGCTTTCATCTACGGCGGCTGTTGAACGGAGCCAAGAGCGCGCGCATTCAATTGGAGCAATAACGCCATCAGAGGCTTGCGGGTTTTCGTTACGCGAACTTGCTGCCGCCTTTTTGACGTTGTTCGACCATAAGGCCATAAAGCGAGGGAAGGATACCGAGCGTATCCGTTAGTGGCGAGGGGCGACTATTACATGCGACTTACACCTAAGCTTTTGCAGCAGCCAAAACTCGGTCGCTATCTATTCGTCCTCGGAACCGTTTGTGCATTGCTCGGCCCTGCGGCACTGGCCCAGAACATCGACGAAGGCAAATCGGCGCAGCGGTTGTTTGCGGATACCTGCGTGAACTGCCATCGCAGCGCAACTGGACTGGCCAAGGGCCGCTTCAGACCCACTCTTTTCCTGTTCCTGCAGGATCACTACACGGCAAGCAAGAGTGAGGCCTGGGAGCTCTCGTCGTATCTGGCGGCGATGGATACGCCGCCGGGCACCCGGTCGAAAAAGACCAAGCAGACCAAAAGCAGCAAACGCCCGCCGGCGCCGTCAGCTCAATCGAATTGAGATTTCACGGGTAGGAAGGCGGGTCACTCGGCGCTTTGCTGGGCCAGGATCATGGCCTTCACGCTGGTAACGACCGCGATGTGGGTAAACTGGCCGTCGTTGAAGGCCTTGAGAAACCGGTCATATTCCCTGACCGAGATGCAGCCGTTGGAATCGCCGTTGGGACCGAGCATGTAGCTGTGCACGAGCAGCCCCGAACGGCCGAAGATATCGCTGCCGTCAACAGGCGTCATGCGTATCGCGGCAACGCCGTGAAAATCCTTCTCGCGCGGCTTCAACGAATAGACCGCGGGCGGCGTCGCCCCGAGGTTGGGCACGGAAACATGTTCAAGATCGTCGCGCAGACTGCCCATTCCCGAATGCGCCTCGAGCACCGTCCCGTTCGGCAGGTAGACGGCGTGCGCCGCGAGGTCATAGACGGCGGTCTCATTGTCGTAGCCGAGCGCAGCGAGGTCCGGCGCCTTGCCAAGCCCGAGCGAGGCCAAGGTCACGCGGGTCTTCAACATGTCGGAGAACTTCTGCATCGCCGAGCGCTCGGCCGGCCGAGGCGGCGAGCTGTCGGCAGATGACATCGTTGGTATGGCTGTTTGTACTGCTGACGCGAAGGCCACGACCTGGCTCGCTTGCGCCAGCTGATCTGCCGCCGCAGGGCGGGATCTCGGCAGCGGAATTCCGTCGGTCGCCGTCGGCTTCGTCACAGCAGTGACAGCGACGCGGGGCTCTTCCTCGGGCGCAATCGCGGGACGAAAATCCTGCGGCAGCCACCTCGATTCAAGCGCCTCCTTGGCGGTTGTAAACTCCGACTGTACGGCGGCGAGCGCGGAGCGTTTCAGCTGTCCCAACGCCGCGCTGCTGGCGGGCATCGGCGCAAGGAAGCGATCTTCGAACGAAGTGGAATTTCCCGGCAGGGCTGCGGAAGCAAACGTGGGGAGAGTGGAATTGGTAATCCAGGCGGCAACAAGCAGCGCACACCCGATTGCCGCCAGGGCAAGCAAGGCTCTCCTGGGCCGTCTCGAACGCCGTGACGGTTTGCTGGCTTTCGCGGCGTCAAGCGCCATCGAGCCCCCATTTCCAACTCGACGAGGTCGCACTAAATCCCCCAAGGATTAGTCGAGCAGTCGTTAACGCACTATAAACTATCGTATTTGGAGCCCAAAAGTAAGGCATAATCGAGACGTTTGGTGGTCCATCCCTTGGTATCCCCATGGGCCTGTGGAGGCAACCATCCGCCGGCGATCGCATGTGCGCCAGGGCGAAACCAGGTGGAAAAGGGCCTTTTACGGCCGGATTCCTTAATAGCCCTGCGCCAATCCGGTGCCGCGACGGGGATCATTCGCCCCGTAGAACCTGTTACGGCCGATCGCCTTTCCTTCGAGACTGGGCGCACCGACCATGATCGCAGCGACGTGGTTCGCAGGCGGCGAATCACCAAAACGGTATCCCATTCCTTCCAAGATCTTGCGGGTATCCGGCGAGAGACCATACGGCTCCACGTTCGTCACGTCCGGCAGCCATTGATGGTGGATGCGTGGGGCGTCGACGGCTTCCTGAATGTTCATTTGAAAATCGACGGCGTTTAGGATGGTTTGCAGCACTGCGGTGATGATGCGCTTGCCGCCTGGCGTACCGAGAACAAGGACCGGCTTGCCATCCCTGGTGATGATCGTGGGGCTCATCGAACTCAGGGGTATCTTGCCCGGCGCGATCGCATTCGCCTCGCTTTGCACGACCCCGTAAACATCGGCCCGGCCCGGATTTGGTGTGAAGTCGTCCATCTCGTCATTCATCAACACGCCGGTGCCTGACGCGACGACCCGCGCGCCAAACCAGTCATTCAGCGTATAGGTCAATGAGACGGCGTTGCCATGGACGTCGATGATCGAGAAGTGCGTGGTGTTGCTGCCTTCGTGAGACGCGATGTCATCCTTGCCGAGTTCGCTGGAGATCCCGGCCTTGTCGGGCTTGATCGAATTCCGGATTTTTGCGGCGTAGCTCTTGTCGATCAGCCTCTCGACCGGGTTGCTGACAAAATGGGGATCACCAAGCAGCGTGTTGCGATCGGCAAAGGCGCGACGCATCGCCTCGATCTCGTAATGCAGCGCTAGCGCCGATCCCCAGCCCAGTTCCCGGAGCGGGTATCCCTCCAGGATGTTCAGCATCTCACAGATGGCAATGCCACCCGAACTCGGCGGAGGCGCCGAGATCACGTGATAGCCGCGGTAATCGCACTCAACGGGTGGAAGTTCGCTGGTCCTGTAACTCTGCAGGTCCTCTGAATCGATGATTCCGCCGCCAGCCCGGCTCGCCTTGACGATGGCGGCCGCGGTCTTGCCGCGGTAGAAGCCATCGGCGCCCTGCGCTCGGATCAAGCGCAATGTGTTGGCAAGGTCGCGCTGCACGAGTTTCTCGCCCGCAACAAAGGGCTGTCCCTTGTTGAGGAAGATGTCGCCGGTCGACGGAAATTTCCTGAAGTCGTCGGTTGCAGAGGCAAGCATGTCGACATCGCCCTGATCCAGAATGAATCCGTCTTCGGCGAGTTCAATCGCAGGCCCGATCAAAGCGGCGCGCGTCATTGAGCCGTATTTCTTTCGCGCATATTCGAGACCCGAGACGGTGGCGGGCACGCCGACCGCCAGCCATCCGGTCGTGCTCAGGCCGTTGATGACGTTTCCGTCCTTGTCGAGGTACATGTCCGGCCTCGCGGCCCGCGGCGCCTTCTCGCGAAAATCGAGGAACGTCTTGCGCCCATCGGCAAACCGGATCGTCATGAAGCCGCCGCCGCCGAGATTGCCGGCGGCCGGATAGACCACCGCGAGCGCATATCCCACCGCGACCGCCGCATCGACCGCGTTGCCGCCACGCTTGAGAACGTTGACTCCGACCTCTGTCGCAAGGTGCTGCGCCGTGACCACCATGGCCTTTTCGGCGGCCACGGGCCGCATCGAGGCTGCGTTGGCGGTTGGAACCCCAACCACCAACCACAGGCAGGCGATCAGGACGTCAAACCGGCCGCAGCGAGTTTTCAACCCAGCCCTTAAAGCTCGCAATGACTCGTCCCTTCCGATTGGCTATCCTGCGATCCGACCACCCGCCGGGCCGAATGAGTTCCAAGCTACTTTAGCAAGGTTTATATCCGAATGCTTCCAGGGCGCCGCTTTGCCGCCGCTGCCACGGCGATCTCGCTGATCGCAGTCGGGTTTTTCCAGATAGCCCCGGCTGCCGCGGCGTCCAACGCCTGCGCCGATGTCACCGTCTTGCCATCGCCGTTCGCGCCGTGGTCCGGCGCGCCGTTGCGCGTCATGGTCATCGCCGAGAAGCCGGTCGAGGGCAGCCTGTCGCTGATCGCGCCGGACGGAAAGGTCGCGGTCAAATCGACCGACCGGCACGAAGGTCCGCCTTACTCCTGGTTCGCCGAGGTCGCGGCCCCAGCCGCCGGCACCTGGCACGCGACGCTGGAACGTCAATCAGGCGATTGCGGCCCGGTGACCCGCGACATCACTGTGGGCGCCCGCAAGCCCGAGCCTTTCAAAATTCCGGCGGGCAGCATCTGGCAGACGCGCAATAACTGGAACAGCACGAACGAAGCCTTGTTCTCGGCATGGATCGAGAAGCTGTTCGATGCGCCGCCCGATCAGGACCTGAACTGGAAGGTCTGGTACGAGGTACTGCGCGATCCCTCGCGTAATTTCCTGCACAACTATCTCGGCCGCAACGAGGACACGACGCAAACCGGGCTTCGGCCGGATTGCGCGGACTTCGTCTATTTCCTGCGCGCCTATTTCGCCTTCAAGATGGGACTGCCGTTCGGCTATTCGAATTGCTCGCGCGGTTTCGGCGGCAGGCCGCCGAAATGCTACCAGTGGTTCGACGTCGAGCATCCCGAAGTCACGCGTCCGCCTCCGCCGCCCGAGCAGGATGCAGGAGTGCCGGCAGCGGATGCCCCACCCGCCCCTCCGCCGCCGCAGAGGTCGAGCTTGTTGCGGTTGTTCGGCCAATCCGAGCCGCCGGCCGAAACGCCGGCCATAACGCCGCCTGCGAAGGCGCCGCCGCCCAAGCCGAAGCGTCCGACGAATTTCGGCGAATATCTGCGTGACGTCGGCGATGTCGTGCACACCGGTGCCGTGCGCGCCGGCGACGACAACGCCGATTTCTACATCGTGCCGTTGACGAAAGAGACGCTGCGCCCGGGCACGGTGTACGCCGACCCCTACGGCCACGTGCTCATGCTGGTGCGCCGGGTGCCGGAAGTGAACGGCACGCCGGGCGTGTTCCTTGCCGTCGACGCCGAACCTGACGGATCGATCACGCGCAAGCGTTTCTGGCGCGGCAATTTCCTGTTCGTGCACGAACCTGCGCTCGGCACGCCCGGCTTCAAGCATTTCCGCCCGATCCTGCGCGAGAATGGCGGCCCGTTGCGGCGGCTGGGCAATGCCGAAATCGCCAAGAATCCGCAATATGCCGATTTCTCGACCGAGCAGTCGCAGATCACGGCCGAGGAATTCTACGACCGCATGGATGATGTCATGTCGCCCGAGCCGCTCGATCCCGGCCGCGCGATGTCGGACGCGATCACGAGCCTCAGCGAGCAGATCAAGACCCGCGTCACGGCGGTGGAGAACGGACGAAAATATCAGGCCAAAACACCCGGCGACGCCTCGATGCCGGATGGCCCTTCGATCTTCGAGACCACCGGCGCCTGGGAGGACTACTCGACGCCGGCGCGCGATCTTCGTCTGTTGATCGCTATCGACGTGGTGCGGGGATTTCCCGATCGCTTCGCGCGCCGATCGAATCGCTACGCGATACCGCCCGGCAAGAGCGTGGCCGATATGAAGAACGAGTTGCAAAGCGTGCTCAATTCCGAACTTGCCTCACGCAAAGTAACCTATACGCGCAGCGACGGCTCGCCCTGGACGCTATCGGTCAAGGACGTGGTCGATCGGGCAACCGATTTCGAGATGGCCTACAATCCGAACGACTGCGCTGAGCTTCGATGGGCCGCACCTGAAAACAGCGAAGAGGCATCGACATGCAAGCGTCATGCGCCACAGGCGCAGCGCGCGAAGATGTCGGGATATCGGGGCTGGTTCCGCGAGCGGCACTGGCCGGCGCATACCTGAGGTCCCTGCCCCGGGGCTCTTACTCTCTCGGATAACTCCGCGACTCCATCACGAAGGTTTGAGTCGGCCGTCTTCGTGCCAATCTAAAACTTGTGTTTCAACACGAGTTACCGCTTAAATAATCGAAATCGCCAATGTGAAGCGAACAGAGCCCGTGATCCAATTCCGGCGGGCCGCAAGGGGAGAGAACAACAAATGCCGTTAAACGGATACACAGGGGGGAGTCTGCCTTCTTTACTGGGTTTGGCAGTAGCAGCGCTGCTGGTCTGCTCCACCGCGCAGGCCGCCGAGCCCAAGCTCGTCGTCACCACCGATCCGGGTTCGGATCCGGAGAGCGTTACTGAAACACCGGACGGTTCGCTGATCCTCGGCAGCGCCGCGAAGCCCGTGATCTATCGAGCCGCGAAGGGTGAGACTAAGGCAAAGGTCTTCATCGACGTCGGCGCCGCCGAGGGCAATGTCAGCTTCCTCGGTGTGCTGGCTGATGGCCCGACCAACACGCTGTGGGCTTGTCAAATCATCGGCACCGGCAAGAACCGCCATTCGATTCTGCGCAGCTTCGATCTGACCAGTGGTTCGCCGAAATTCCGCTGGCCGCTCCCCGGCGACATCAACCTGTGCAACGATTTCGTGGTCGGGCCGGACAAGGCGCTCTATATCGCCGACACCTTCGGCAGCAAGATTTTCCGTCTCAAGCCCGGCGCCTCCGAGCCCGAATTGCTGATCGAGGACCGCACGCTCGACGGCATTGACGGCATCACCTTTTTGGGCAGCGAGCTCTACGTCAACAACGTGATCTCGAACAATCTCTATCGTGTTCCGCTTGATGCGGCCGGCAAGGCGGGCGCGCCGGTGCAGATCTGGCCCGATCGCCCGATCAAGGGGCCGGACGGCATGCGCGCCGCCAACGGGAAGCTCTATCTCACCGAGAACCGGAACGGCCGCGCCAGCGTGGTCACCGTCAATGGCGATCAGGCCACCGTCGTCACCATTCTCGACGGCCTCACCCGGCCGACCGCGATCGAGCCCGTCGGCGATACTCTGTGGGTCGGAGACCGCGCCAATGACAAGGCGATCGCCATCCCGATGCCAAAATAGCCGACCGCCGGTCGCGCGCGTGATCCTGTCTCGTCGAGCGGTTGTTGCGGGCCTGGGCGGCGCCGGCCTCGCGATGCCTTATATCGCGCGCGCGGTGGCGGCAGACTATTCGTGGAAACTCGGCCATGGGTTCTCCGCCACCCATCCCGTGAATACATTCGCGATCGAGGCCGCCGCCCGGATCAGGCAAGACACCGGCGGCAAGGTCGATATCGGCGTGTTCCCGAACAGCCAGCTCGGCGGCGACAGCGATCTGTTGTCGCAGGTGCGCTCCGGCGCCATCGATTTCTTTTCCACCGGCGGACTGATCTTCGCGACGCTGGTACCGATCGCCGCCATCAATGGAACGGGCTTCGCTTTCAAGAATGCCGATGCTGTCTGGCCCGCGATGGACGGCGAGCTCGGCGCGCTCATTCGCAAGGGTTTCGAGAAGGCGGAGCTCTATGCGTTCGAAAAAATCTGGAACAACGGCTTTCGGCAGATCACCACCAGCAAGAAACCGATCAGGGATCCGTCCGATCTGGAAGGTTTCAAGATTCGCGTTCCGGTCAGCCAGGTCTACGTGTCCCTGTTCAAGGCGCTTCGCGCCGCGCCGACCAGCATCAATCTTGCCGATGTCTACACGGCGCTGCAGACCGGCGTTGTCGACGGACAGGAAAACCCGCTGGTCGTTGCCGAGACGTCCAAGTTCTACGAGGTTCAAAAATTCTGTTCGCGGACCAACCACGTCTGGGATGGCTCCTGGATCGTGACGAGCAACCGCACCTGGCGCGGCGTGCCTGACGACATCAAGGCGAAGGTCGCGGCAAGCTTCAACGAAAGCGCCATCAGGCAGCGCGACGCGGTGACCAAGCTCAATGACGACCTGGCGGGCTCGTTGCAGCAGAAAGGCATCACCTTCAACGATACGGACCCGGCGCCATTCCGCGACGTCTTGAAGAAGGCTGGCTTCTACGCGGATTGGAAAGCAAAATATGGCGAGGAGGCGTGGGCCTTGCTGGAAAAGGCCGCCGGGCAATTGGGCTGACTGATCCATTTTGAAGTAGCCTGCAGCCATCTTGAAAGTGACGGGGCCACCATGCTCACGCTCTATTCCTATCCGCCGCTGTTCGGCGTCGCCGACAACAACGGCTATGGCCTGAAGGTATTCGCTTTTCTGAAGCTTGCCGGCGTACCATTCCGGCATGAACACATTTTCGATGCGTCGAAGGCGCCGCGCGGACAACTACCCTATATCGTCGACGGCCATGACACGGTCGGCGACAGCGAGACCATCCTTGGCTATGTCACCAAAAAATATGGCGTGACGCTGGACGCGGCACTGACACCGGCGCAGCGCACAACCAATCTCCTCGCCACGCGCACGCTCGACGATCTCTACTGGGTGATGTCCTATTCGCGCTGGAAGGACGAGCGCTACTGGCCGCAGTTCCGCGATGCGCTCAAGCGCGAGCATCCGAGCCTTACCGATGACGGGTTGATGAAGGCCAAGGAGTTCAACGCTCAGCGCTATTATTTCCAGGGCATCGGCCGCTTCGAGGCTGACGCCGCGATGGCCCGCGGGCTTGCCGACCTCGCCGCGCTCGCAAACCTGATCCCGCGGCAAGGCTATGTGCATGGCGACAGACCGACGACCATCGACGCCGGCATCTATGGCTTCATCGCCAACATCTATTTCTACGACATCGAGACGCCGTTGAAGGAATTCGTGGTCTCGCACGACGGTTTGGCACAACATTGCCGTGCCATCCACACGGCAGTCAGTGCGTAAGAGTGGAGACGATCAAGCCGCCGATGCGTGCCAATCCGCTCCCTAAAGGCGCCGGGTACTGGCCTGTTCGACCCCTAGTGGCCTAGTTTGAATCTGGAAGCGTCCTAATCTCAATTTCGGGAACAAAAGTTCACTTATGAGCTTAGCGCCGGTAGCAGGGGGCGGCGCATGCAGGACAATCAAAAGACGCTGGCGCAAGATCGAGATCGGTTTCTGCACTGCCCAGCGTGTGCCGCCGCCCTTCGCCTCACCCATCAATTCCTCGATCCCGAACAGGGAAAGAGAATTCGCCTTTTCAAATGTGAAAGGTGCGGCGAGCGCGTTTGGGACGAGTAGTGGCCTGTTTTGAGGTAACGTACGCGCGGCCATTGCGAGCGTCTGCGCCGGATCAGGGCGCCGGCGATGCCAGCGGCTTGCCTTTCTCTATGACAAAGGTGTCGATCAGCTTGTTGCCTGATACCGAGCAAGCATCGTGGGGCGTTTGAGGCGACGTCTCGTATGAGTCGCCCGCCTTAAGGGTCTGTTCGGGCTTCCCCTCGATTTTGAGCACGAAGTCGCCCTGTATGACGTAACCGCTGTCAATCCCCGGATGGGTGTGGCGACCCGCGCAAGCGCCCGGCGCGATCTCAATAAACGCCGTCACGGTGGTATAGCCCGCCGGATAATCGATGCTGCGAAGCACGGTGCGCTTGATCGCAGGCTGCTGTGCGATGGCAGATACCACGATAGCCGGCATGGTTACGCACGCGATGGCAAGGACCTTCATCATCAGCTTTTCCTCCTGGTTGCGTTGAACTCCCGATATGAACCCCAAAACCGGCGCGAACTTTTGCGCTTTTCCGGCGTGCTGGCGGAGAAGGTACCGCGGTTACCAGTCGTCGTCGTAGTAGTATTGCCACCGCGGAGAATGCAACCGGCGCGGCGGTGGCGCCGGCTGTATTCTCGTTTGCGTCGACAGGGCAGGTCCTGCCGAAGGCGGAGATGTCTTCGGTGACGCGCTTTGCTCGGAAACCTTGGCGAGCAGGCGCGCCATGTCTTCCTGCTTCGTCTTGAGCTGCCCAATGGCTTTTGCATTGTCGCTGGCCATTTGGTCTTGCTGTGCCTTAAGGCGTTCCACCGCTTGCTCTAGATTTGCGATATCGCCCGTCAGCTTTTGCAGCAACTGTGTCAGGTCTGGAGCCGCCGGGGCAACCGTAGCAGCGTCCTGCGGTCCAGTGGGGGACAACGGTGCGGCTTGCAGCGGCGCTGCCTCCGCCGCGGTCACTTGAACGGGGGATGAATCGGGTTGCGCAGGAAACGGTGGGGTTTTTGATGGCAAGGATGGCGTGGAAATGAGCTGCGGCACCCATTGGGCGCCAATCAGCATCACGCCGCCATGAGACGATTGCAATACGAAAGCGACGATGCCCGCGATACATACCGCCGACAGCAGGCCGACGAGGCCATGCCGCGCAAGCCTCCGGCGCGGTGGCTGCGCAGCTGATCCAACCGAAGGTTCGTGTACGGGATCGCGCCCAATTTTTGAGATCTTTTCAGACACACGCGCAAGCTCTTCATCGGCGCGCGCGATTTGGTCGTAGGCACGCGCGATTTGTTCATCGGCGCGCGAGATCAAGTCATCCTTTGCATTCGGTGTGGAGTTCATTGGCGTTTCTCCGTCCAACGTCATCCGCAGACAGCGGCAAACCTCCGGCAGGTCGACCGCCGGCGAGGACCTTAATGCAATCTTCTAAGGCGGACGATGGAAAGTATAGGACCACATCACCTGACGCGCCAAGTCTGATGCGGCCAGCGAACACGGGGAATCCTGCTTGTCTGGCTACCTCTGGCCAGCTTATCGCTGACCGGGTAGGAGCACGGCCGGACCATCCCATGAGCGGACATTGAGCGGTCAGAGTTGCTGTGATGAACAGCAACGGCGTCGTTCACCGCGCCGGTCTGCGCGGAGGAGCGATCCCGCGACCGGGGGGATCCTCCGTATCAAAACGTTACGGGTTGGCTTCAGAGATGGCCCTCAGTCCGAGGCCACTTTGTGCTCGAAGAAAGCCTTTTTGTGCTTGAAGAAAGCCTTGGCGAATGCGCCGGGGTCACGCGGCAGCCGCCGTCTCTGTCGAAGAGCGGGTCTCGCAGTGTCCGCTTCTGACGGCAGAACCGACACAGGATTCAAGCTGAGCCTGTTCCGCTTCTGACCAAACGCGACAAACGCTTTTCGTGCTTGACGGGCAATGCGCTGCGACCAAAATCGCTGGGATCAACCAGCATTGGAGAAAGTCCGTGACATCTTCTCTAAAAGCCGCGAGCGCAGGACTCGGATTGAGCATCATCCTCGTGTCGTTTGCTACGGTCGCCTGGGCCGGACCGAAGGAGGAAGTCGCGGCGGCGGCCTCGACATGGGCGGGCGCTCTTGGCGAGGACGATCCAGACAAAGTATTGCCGCTCTATTCCGACGACGCCGTGCTCTGGGGAACACTGTCGCCGAAAATTCGGGGCGATCGGGCGGCACTACGGGATTATTTCGTGTCGGCCTTTAAGGTTCTTCCCGGCCTGAAGGTCACGTTCGGCGATCAGCTAATCCGCATATACGGCAATACTGCCGTAAATTCGGGCTACTATACGTTCTCCTATGTCAAGGACGGAGAGACCAAAATCTTCCCCGCGCGCTACAGCTTCACGTATGTAAACAACGGCGGAAATTGGCTCATAGTCGACCATCATTCCTCGGCCATGCCACAAGCGCCGAAGTAGCCTTTCACCACGTCTGCCTCTGGCCCTCAGCGGATACATCCGGCTTGGGTGGCGATGTTCACTTTCGGATGCAGAGCAGACCTCGCGTTAAACTATCGCCGTGTCCGTTCTGGCGGCACCTATTTCGGCGCGCGGCGGAAAGCCGCGTTCTCAGCGCAGGTTAGCACGAAGCTCTCGCACCCCTCGTCCCAGGCGTCCGCGCAACAGCGTTCGTAACGTCGTTCCATCGACGTAACCGACCTCGGCGGCAATGGCGTCGAGGTCGAGACCGCTGCCGTGGAGCAGAGATTGCGCGCGTTCCACCCGGAGATCCTGAAAGTAGGAAAGCGGAGATTTGCCGAGCACCGCTTCGCAGCGGCGTTGCAGGGTGCGTGCGCTCGTCGCCAGCGCGTCGGCGGCCTCCTGCAGCGAAAACCCTTCCTTGAGATGCTCGCGCGCCCATCGTTCGAAACGTTGAATCAGCGGATCGGCCTGCGCCAGATGGTTGGGGATGATGAAGGGAGCTTGCAAGGCGCGCAGGTCGGCCAGCAAGTAGCGCGAAACGACGGCGGCCAGTTCCGGGCTAGCCTGGCGGATAAACCAGAGAGCATGTCAGCGACGAGGCGGTGCTCGATCCGGAACGTCTTTATGTCGACGCGGCAAAACTGGATTTGATCGGCCGCATGGAAGGCACGCTTTATACGCGCACGCGCGACAAGTTCGAGCCGAGTGTGGAGCTGGGGCAGACGCTCCTGGCGCGACACAAGTAACAGATCCGGCGTACGGAACCCGAGGAAAGCGCGTCAAAACAAAAGACCAGTGCCCGGTTCTGATTCAATCAGAACCGAACAGGCCGTAGCGTGGCGATGCACATGCCGGCGCATCGCTACCCAATCTGGGTCTCAATGAAACCGGTCGCGCGGCCGATCCTGGGGCCCACCGGTCGGTTGCGGGGTCGTTGCCGCCTTCAACTCATCCGGCGTCACGCGGCAGTCGCCGTTCCGGTCGAAGCGCAGGATGAACACGCTCGGCTTTTCGACGAATTCGTTGCGCGAGACCTTGCCGTCCTGGTTCTCGTCGAAATAGCCGAAATCGGCATCGGCGAGACTTGGATCGGCTTTCTTGATCGCCTCGAATTCCTGCCGAGTGAGAAACCCTTTGCGGCCTTTGTCAGCTGAAGCGAACAGCTGCTCCATGAACTTCTTCCACTCCTCGCACGTGAAGATGCCGTCGTGGTTGGTGTCCCACACCGGAGGCCCGCTATTGAGCAGAGGGTCGGTGCGGGACGTGGATTGAGCCAGCGCCAAAGACGAGCCGAGAATATTGCCGGTGACCAGCACCGCCAAAGTCACACCGATGCGAAGCGCAGAAATTCCGTCACGCAAGTTCTTGTCTCCTGTCGTCACAAATGCGATGCGCGGTGCTCGAAGTTTCCGGACAGACACATTCGTCCCGCCGCCACCGATCCATATTGGATCAACTGGAGACGCTTGTCATCGACACCCCACGCAAAGTTGCGTGTCGTGTTTGGCTATTAAAAAGTTACTTCACCACCGCGGCGGTTTGCCCGAACAGAAGCTTGCGCTCTTCCTCGGTGCGGGCCGAAGGTTGTCCAAAGTTCGGATTGACGTCCTTGGCGAGCGCGTAAGCACGCACCGTTGCCGGCCGCTCGCCGATGGTCCCAAGCCATCGCTTGAGATGCGGGAACTGCTCGATCTCCTGCCCCTGATTCTTGTAGGGCACGATCCAGGGATAACAGGCCATGTCGGCGATCGAATATTCGCCGCCGATGAATTCACGGTCCGCGAGCCGCTTGTTGAGTACGCCATAGAGACGGTTGGTCTCGTTCACATAGCGGTCGATCGCGTATGGAATCTTGTCCTGCGCATAGTTGCGGAAGTGATGGTTCTGCCCCGCCATCGGCCCGAGACCGCCCATCTGCCAGAACGTCCATTGAATGACGTCGTAACGGCCATAGAGATCGCCGTGCAGGAACCGGCCGGTCTTCTCGGCGAGATAGAGCAGCATCGCGCCGGATTCAAAGATCGAGATCGGCTTTGTCCCGCCCTTCGGTTCATGATCGACCATTGCCGGAATCCGGTTGTTCGGCGCGACCGCCAGAAACTCCGGCTTGAACTGATCGCCCTTGCCGATGTTGATCGGGAAGATCTTGTACTTCAGCCCGGTCTCCTCGAGAAACATCGTGATCTTGTGACCGTTCGGCGTGGTCCAGTAATACAGGTCGATCATCCCGGCGTTCCTTCCCGAAACATTGCGAATTGAAAAAAGATGCGGATGCATGAAGTTCACCGCAAAGGCTGACCCAAGTCAATGACAGCCTTTTGGCCATCGCGGCGAAGTGAGCGATATACGGCCCGGCGTGAGACGTCAGCTCACGGCGCGGGCGTCACCGTAATCGTCCGCATCTCGCTCTGGATCAGGTTTTGTTCCAGGCCGCGAAACACCGTTCTCGAATTCTCGGCGACCTTCCGCGTCATGCCGCCCTCGACCTCGAATTCGGCGCGCTTGTCGAAAGAGAACACCATCGAGTTGACGAGCTGCCGCACCCGTTCAGGCGTGACGCTGTCGCCGGAAGCCGCCAGCAAACCCCTCGCAAAGGATTGCATGAACTCGTTCATGTCAGCGGCGTCGACGGACGTGACACTGACGAACTTCAGCCGCGCCGCATCGGCATCGACCAGTTCAAATCGTTCGGTCGATTTCAGCGCATCGCCGCCGAGCGGATTTTCCGCGGGCTTCGTGACCTGTTTGAAGTCGCCGGCTTTCATCCCGGTATTCTGCGCGACCGCCAGCACTCCGAGCGCATCAACGTAAACCGAGGCGGCATTCTCGGCGCCCACTTCCACCAGTTGCGACATCAATTGATCGAACAGCGCGCGCGTCGCGGGCCGGCGATCGAACTGCTCCGTAAGTCCGCTCGCCGCGTCGCGCATTGCTGCCCTGGCCTCATCGAGATTGTCGATGCGCAACGGCTTGCCGGCCGGATCGGTGCTGGCGCGGATCACCACATTCTCCAGCACCTTCATGTAGGCGCGGCTCAGCGGGACGCTCCGCGCATTGCCTTCGACGGTGGCGTCACGCTGAACGTAGGAAACTCGAAATCCATCCGCCGTCTTCTGCTCGATGGTCAGTTCGCCGCGCGTCCTGGTCAGTGAGGTCGCCGTTCCGTCGGGCCTCACCTCTTCGCTGCGGGCCTCGGTCTCGACCGTCCATCGGCTGCCGACCTGCGGGTCGTAGACCGGCTCGGCGGCGAACGCCGGTGCGACGTCGAACGTCGCAATTGCCGCAACAACAGTCGCGAGCGCCCCTGCTCGCGCGGACCTCCAGATATTCATTGTCCTGAACCTCAACCACTCAGCTCAAACGGCCGTGCGCGCGCAGCCATTGCCTGCCGCCCTCGGTGACCACGACCATCGCGCCGTTGGCGCGGGTGACATAACCCAGATCAACCGCGTCCTCCCAGATCGTCAGCCGCGGGCATGACGTCCGCCAGGTCGCGATCACCTCCGAATACGGCCGCGGTTCCCGGGCCACCCACTCAACGAGGTCAAGGACCAGCGAATTGGCCACCTCCACCACCGAATCGCTCCTGTTTGTGCAGCGCTTATATAGGCTGCGGAGCGGATTCGGGCCAACTTCTCCCGAAAGTGTGAACCAGTTCATACGCGTTCGGCGGAAGGCGTGGTTTCCTTATGCGCCTCGGATCGGCGGAGATGTGACAAACATGACCCATGATGGCTTTCAAATTGAGGCTTTCGAAGCTGGCAAAGGGCTTTGGCATGCCAGGATCAGGCGCGAGGATTTTGAACCCGTCGTCATCGACGGCGTGTCATTTCCCGAGCTCGAGGTCGGCTTCGCCTGGTCCGATGCGGAAGCGGCGATCGCTGACGCAAAGACCCGCATCGACTACCTCAACCGGCGATCGGTGACGTCGGAGCGAAAGCGGAAGACCGCCCATGCGTGACTCAAAGGCCAACGCTCCCGGCGTGAGATCCAACTGCCCCGATTGCGATAGCCAGCTTCGGGTGTTGCGCATCATCAACGGGCGCGCCGGCGCCGAATACTGGACCATGCGGTGCACCCGCTGCGGCGGGATTCACCTCGACATCGTCAGTCCGACGCCCGCGCCTTCATCGGCCGCGTAAGAGCAAGGCCTCATCCCGCGAACGCACGCGCGATGGCACTTCGCGCCTCGTCCTGGATTTGGCGCAGATGCGCGTCGCTGCGAAAACTCTCCGCATAGATCTTGTAGACGTCCTCGGTACCTGAGGGGCGCGCCGCAAACCAGCCGTTATCGGCCACGACCTTGATGCCACCGAACGATTGACCGTTGCCCGGCGCCGTTGTCAGCGTCGCGCGCACCATCTCGCCGCCCAATTCCTTCATCGCGAGCTTTTCGCCCGACAACGATTTGAACATGTTCTTCTGTTGCGGTGTCGCCGGCGCATCGATCCGCGCGTAGAACGGCACGCCCAGTTCCTTGGTCAGGGAATCGAACAACTGGCTCGGGTCGCGCCCGGTCCGCGCGGTGATCTCGGCGGCGAGCAGCCCCATGATCAGGCCATCCTTGTCGGTGGTCCACACCGATCCGTCTCTGCGGAGGAACGAGGCGCCCGCGCTCTCCTCGCCGGCAAAGCCGAAGCCGCCGCCGATGAGACCATCGACGAACCATTTGAAACCGACCGGCGTCTCGACCACATGACGGCCGATCTTTTTCGCCACGCGATCGATGATCGCGCTCGACACGATGGTCTTGCCGACCGCGCTGTCCTGGCGCCATTGCGGGCGATGCTCGAACAGAAACGCGATCGCGCTAGCTAGAAAATGGTTCGGATTCATCAAACCGTTGGAGCGGGTGACGATGCCGTGGCGATCGGCGTCGGTATCGTTGGCAAAGGCGACGTCGAACTTCTCGCGCATGCCGATCAGCTGCGCCATCGCGTAAGGCGAGGAGCAGTCCATCCGTATCTTGCCGTCCCAGTCGAGCGTCATGAAGCGGAAGGTCGGATCGACCTCATCGCGGATCAGCGTTGCGTTCAACCCATAGCGTTCGATGATCGGCTCCCAGTAGCGCACCGCCGCGCCGCCCAGGGGATCGATGCCGATCTTGACCCCGGCGCCGCGGATCGCCTCCATGTCCAGCACGTCCGCGAGATCGGCGACATAGGGCGTGACGTAGTCGTAGCGATGCACGCAAGCAGCTTTGCGCGCGCGCTCGTAGGGGATGCGCTTGACGCCATCAAGATCGGTCTCGAGATAGCGGTTGGCGGCGCGCTCGATCGCGCCGGTGATGTCGGTATCCGCCGGTCCGCCATTCGGCGGGTTATATTTGAAGCCGCCATCTTCCGGCGGATTGTGCGAGGGCGTGACCACGACGCCGTCAGCGAGGCCCTCGGTTCGACCCTTATTGTAAGTGAGGATCGCGTGCGAGATCGCCGGCGTCGGCGTGTAACCGTCATGGGCATCGATCATCACCTCGACGCCGTTGGCCGCGAACACTTCCAGCGCGCTGGCCAGCGCCGGCTCGGCCAGCGCATGGGTGTCGATGCCCATGAACAGAGGGCCGGAGAGATTTTTCTCGCAGCGGTGATCGCACAGCGCCTGGCTGATCGCCAGAATATGCGCCTCGTTGAAGGCGTCGTTGAACGCCGAGCCGCGATGGCCTGAGGTGCCGAACGCGACCCGCTGCGCGGCAACTTTCGGATCGGGCTTGCCCGCGAAATAGGCCGTCACCAGCCGCGAAATATTGGCGAGCATTGAGGCGGGAACGGGTTTGCCGGCGAGCGGATGGATATCGGGCATGAATTTTCCTGAAAAATACAACGTGAAGATATTTTAGCCACTTTGCAGGCTGCGGTCCGTACTGACAACTGCTGACAACGCAACGGGCCGTCGGGCCCTCGGGTTCCTGAACACGCCGTGGCCCTTTTCTCGGCCGCTGACTCGCCCCATATTCGAAGACATGGCGAAGTCCCCCACCTCCCCGAAAAAACCCGGCGACAAGACCCCGAAATCGAAGGCGCCAGATTCCAAGGCTCCGAATTCGAAGGCTTCGAGGCCCGATGTGCAACCGATCGGGCCTGCGCTTGCGGAACTGCTCAATCCCGCGATCAACCGCGGCGAAAGCGGCCTTGGGTCATCCACCGGTTTGCAGCCGCCGCCGGATAATTCCTGGGACCGCCGCGCCGGCGGCGAGGCGGCCGCCCATCGCGCCCGCGCCTCGACCAAGGGATTCGAGGAAGCGCCGCAAGCCAATTACGGCACCTCGGCGACCATTCCCACCCTTGATCCGGAACTGGCGCGGCAACTGGGCCTGCCGACCGCCGAGGATGACGACGAAGCGCTGGCGCGCCCGCCGCGCAGCAAGATGGAGGCGTTCGGCGTCAAGGCCACGGCCGACGCGCTGGAAGCGCTGATCCGCGACGGACGGCCTGAGTTTCGCGGCGACGACGGCGCCACCAAAATCTGGACGCCGCACCGCCCGCCCCGTCCCGAGAAAAGCGAAGGCGGCGTCCGCTTCGAAATCAAATCCGAATACGAGCCGAAGGGCGACCAGCCCGTCGCTATCAGGGAATTGGTCGAAGGCATCAACCGCAACGACCGTACCCAGGTGCTGCTCGGCGTCACCGGTTCGGGCAAGACCTACACCATGGCCAAGGTGATCGAGGCCACCCAACGTCCCGCGCTGATCCTGGCGCCGAACAAGACGCTCGCCGCCCAGCTCTATGGCGAGTTCAAGAGCTTCTTCCCCGACAATGCGGTCGAGTATTTCGTCTCGTATTACGACTACTACCAGCCGGAAGCGTACGTGCCGCGAACCGACACCTATATCGAGAAAGATTCCTCGATCAACGAGCAGATCGACCGCATGCGTCATTCGGCGACCCGCGCGCTGCTCGAACGCGACGACGTCATCATCGTCGCTTCCGTCTCCTGCATCTACGGTATCGGCTCGGTCGAGACCTATACCGCGATGACCTTTGCGCTGAAGAAGGGCGAGCGCATCGACCAGCGGCAGCTGATCGCCGACCTCGTCGCGCTGCAATACAAGCGCACCCAGGCCGATTTCACCCGCGGCACCTTCCGCGTCCGCGGCGATGTCATCGATATCTTCCCGGCGCACTATGAAGACCGCGCCTGGCGCGTGAACCTGTTCGGCGATACCGTGGAGAATATCGAGGAATTCGATCCGCTCACCGGCCACAAGCAGGACGAGCTTGAGTTCATCAAGATCTACGCCAACTCGCACTATGTGACGCCGCGGCCGACGCTGGTGCAGGCGATCAAGTCGATCAAGGGCGAGCTCAAGCTGCGCCTCGACCAGCTCAACAACCAGGGGCGCCTGCTGGAAGCGCAGCGGCTGGAACAGCGCACCACCTTCGATCTCGAAATGATGGAGGCGACCGGAAGCTGCGCCGGCATCGAAAACTATTCGCGCTATCTCACCGGACGCCGTCCTGGCGAGCCGCCGCCGACGCTGTTCGAATATGTGCCGGACAATGCGCTGGTGTTCGCCGACGAGAGCCACGTCACCATTCCGCAGATCGGCGGCATGTTCCGCGGCGACTTCCGCCGCAAGGCGACGCTCGCCGAATACGGCTTCCGCCTGCCCTCCTGCATGGACAACCGGCCGCTGCGCTTCGAGGAATGGGACATGATGCGCCCACAATCTGTCGCGGTGTCGGCAACACCAAGCGGCTGGGAGCTGAACGAATCCGGCGGCGTGTTCGTCGAGCAGGTGATTCGTCCGACCGGATTGATCGATCCCCCGGTCAATATCAGACCCGCGCGTACGCAGGTGGATGATCTCGTCGGCGAGGTCCGCGCGGTGGCGCAGAAAGGCTATCGCTCGCTGATCACGGTCTTGACCAAGCGGATGGCGGAAGACCTCACCGAATACCTGCATGAGCAGGGCATCCGCGTGCGTTACATGCACAGCGATATCGATACCATCGAGCGCATCGAGATCATCCGTGATTTGCGGCTTGGCGCGTTCGACGCGCTGGTCGGCATCAACCTGTTGCGCGAGGGCCTCGACATTCCCGAATGCGCGCTGGTCGCGATCCTCGACGCCGACAAGGAGGGTTTCCTGCGCAGCGAGACCTCGCTGATCCAGACCATCGGCCGCGCCGCGCGCAATGTCGACGGAAGGGTCATTCTTTATGCCGACCAGATGACCGGCTCGATGGAGCGCGCGATTGCGGAGACCGACCGCCGCCGCGAGAAGCAAGTCGAATACAACACCGCCCATGGCATCACGCCGGAGAGCGTCAAAAAATCCATCGGCGACATCATGAACAGCGTCTACGAGCGCGACCATGTGCTGGTCGAGATCGGCGGCGGCGGCATGGCCGACGACGTGATCGCGATCGGGCATAATTTCGAGGCCGTGCTCGGCGATCTCGAAACGCGGATGCGCGAGGCCGCTGCCGATCTGAATTTCGAGGAGGCCGCGCGGCTCCGCGACGAGGTCAAGCGGCTGCGCGCCACCGAGATGGCCGTGGTCGACGATCCCACCATCAAGCAGCGCGGGGTCGCGTCGAAAGCCGGCGCCTATGCCGGCACCAAGAAATACGGCGAGGCCGCGAACTTGCCGGTCAGTGCCATGAAGAACAAAGGCGCGTCGTCCGCCGTCAAAGCGAGCCGCGGCGGCAAGACCGGCTCAAAGGTCCACAAACCCCATCTCGACGAAATGCACGGCCCGGAGTCATTGCCTTTTCGCACGAACCGCGCGCTGCCCGAAAAGCCGTTCGGCGATCAAAGCAAAATCGTCCAACCCAACGACTCGCGCCAATCCGGGCCCGAGTTCGGCCCCTCCCCGCGCTCGACCGGCGGCGCGCCGGGGCATCGAGGCGGGTGGAAGAAGCGGTAACGTTCCGAGACAGCGGATCAGGCTGCGGCCCGTGAGCGGCGAAACCATTCGTCGAAACCAATGCGGCCGAGGCGCGCTTCGCCCAACGGGACGAGCGAGTGCTCTTCGACCCGGCCGCCCCAGTACAGGGCCGTAGGATCGCGAACGACTTCACGCGGATCGCCGACAGCCTTCAGATAGCGGGCGATGATCTCGTTGAACGGCGCCCGTTCCGGGCCGGCGATCTCGACGATGCCGTTTCGCGGCGGCGCGAGCGCCACATCGGCAACGATCTCAGCGACGTCGTCCGCCGCGATAGGCTGGAACAGACCGGGCGCGACCCTGACCACATTTCCATCTGCACTCGAAGCGGCGATGGCACCGAGGAATTCCAGAAACTGGGTGGCGCGAATGATGGTGTAGGGGATGCCGGAAGCCTCGATAAGTTTCTCTTGCGCGACCTTGGCGCGGAAGTAGCCGTTTTCAGGTGTCCGGTCGGTTCCGACGATAGAGAGCGCGACATGGTGCCGGACGCCCGCCGCGGACTCCGCCGCGACAAGGTTGCGGCTGGAGGTCTCGAAGAATTTGAGCACGGCCTTGTCTTCAAACGAAGGCGAATTGGCGAGGTCGATCACCACCTGCGCGCCGGCCATCGCCTCTTTGAGTCCCTCGCCGGTGATCGTGTTGACCCCGTTTTTGGGCGCGGCGGCGACGACCTCGTGGCCGCGCTGGCGCAGAATAGCGCCGGTCTTCGAGCCGATCAGGCCAGTGCCGCCGATCACGACGATCTTCATGGTGGACCCTCCTTTTTCGATGACTGGAAACCTTGGATAACCGGAGACCTTCAAATCGGTTCGAATGCCCTGGGAAAAAAGCCACGACCATATTGCCGCACGGCTTTCGCCGATGTCGTCGATTGGTCAGCCATGCTGATCGATCTGTGGGATGGACCCGGATGGGCCATTGGCGTCGATCTAGTCCGGGCCTGCTGGGCACCATTCCAGGGGTGCCGCTGTGGCGAAAGCATCGCATCGCCGACGCGTGTCTCGGCGCGGCAGTCGGATTTGCCACGTGGCCGATGGGCTGGCTAGTAATGAAGGACGTGATTTGAGGCTGACAAATCGCGTTCCGAGCGCAACCTCGGGATTTATTGCTCCGACGAAAGGCGGGCGACCTGGCGTCCGCCATTCATCTCTTTCAGACGATTGACGTAGTTCTCCGGACGCAGCCAGCGGCTGGGAGTTTTCAATCCCATATAGCTTGCGATGTCGCCGATGAACGACGTGCAATTGAACGTCTCGGCATTCCAGACCGGTGAGCTGGCCTGCAACTTCTTGATATAGGCGAAAACCCGCTTGGCATCCGCTTCGTTCAGATAGACGCGGTAGTTCGCCGTCAGGTATTGCGGATCGAGATCGCCGTAACTCGCCCCGGTCTCGGACGGTACCAGCGCCATGTAACCAAGGACGTACTCGACCTCATCGCCCTTGGGAGTAAGGCCCGCGACATCGACCTTCCGCTCGCTGGTCTTGCCATACCAAACAAAGGCATGTCCCCAGCTCGCCGCCGTCCTGGCGCGGAAGTCGACGTAGTAAGGGCCTTTCGCCGAAGAATGCCTTGCCGCTGGCTGCGGCGCCGGCTTCGTTTCGGAAGTCACGTCACCCAGCGCCGTCGCATCGGCGATGCGCTTGAGGGTTTTCTGGAAATCAAAGCCTTCCGACCCGCCCGCGTCAGCCGTTTGCGCTGAAGCTGACGGGAGATGGCACGCCAGCAAAGCCGCGAGCGCCAATCCCCCAATCAAGCCAAGTTTTGTCGGTCGATGTCTTGTCGGTCGATGCAACACGCTTCGCCCTCAGTCCAGTCTTACGGGACCGATCAGTACCGTGCGGCGATCGGAGCCTTGCCGACCGGGCTCTTCCCGACCGGGGACTTGCCGATGGGCATCTTGCCGACCGGCGCCGCCTGATAGACCGGCTGCGGACGGGGAAGGTCGGCGGCGCTAGCGGCAGCCACCATGGCAACGGTCAAACCCGCCGCAATCACGAACTTCATCATCTCAATCTCTCCTTTGCGAGGGAAAACACAGCAATGATTCCTGTCTATCCCGGACACGTCGTGACCATCAACGTCAGAATGTGCCCTGAATGCGGCAGATATGGCAGGATCACAAAATTGCGTCGCGCTGCGACCTATATGACACAGGCAAGTTTCATTACTGCAACAGGTGCAACCCGATAGATGGGAAGCAGTGCCCCTCCAGGACCCTGCTCCTGCCATAGTGGTGCGATCTCAACCCTCCGCAGGGAGTTCAGCACGATCTATTTTGTTCCCAGCATCTCAATCAGCGCCCGGTCCTTCGAATCGGTGAGATAGAAGGCGACGATCTCGGCAGGCTCGGTGCCGGATGCGTTGTCGAACCGCTCGGTGGTGACACCGGCCGGCTCGAAGAAACTGTCGCCGGTCTTGATGATCTTCTCGGCCTCCCCCTCTCTCTTGAAGATGAAGCTGCCCGCGGTGACGACACCGGCAACGGAAATCGGATGACGATGAAGACCCGTCGTTTGTCGCGGGACAAACCGGATACGCGCACCGCGAACCATCTTGATGGCCGGATTGGTTGCGGGGATGGCCTCCTCCAGCACCGGAACGCGCTGCAAGGGCGGAAAGTCCTCGGCGATAGCTGCTGACGAAATGACCGATAAGGTCATCATGACGATCAACATTTGGTTCATTTGCTTGTCTCCTGCTCGTTTAGTTTTGACCGGGTTCTGTTGCGCGGTTGCTTTCGCCCGCCGACCGTCCCGCGTAAAGTGAGTAGTCCTGAAGCCGTCACTTGAGCCAAACGGAGGTGACATGCAGACGCTGGATCTGGCACTGCTGCGAACCCTGCTCGCGGCCGTCGAAAGCGGCAGCTTCGCGGCCGCCGCCCGAATGGTCGGGCGCTCGGAATCAGCGGTCAGCCTGCAACTGAAGCGGCTCGAAGAGCAGATCGGCGAGCCCCTATTCGTGCGCGCGGGAAAGCAGATGACGCTGACGGGCGCGGGCGCGCGTCTGGTCGAATACGCCAGGCGATTGCTCGATCTGAACGACGAAGCCCTGTCGGCAATGTCGGAGAACGCGATCGACGGGACGGTTACGCTGGGCGTTCCTCACGATGTCGCAGAAACGTGGCTGCCGGCCGTCATTGCCGGATTTCGGCGCAGTCACCCTTCCGCGACCCTCAAGGTGATTGAGGGAAGAAGCGCCGTGCTGTTGAGCCGGCTTGCGGATCACCAGCTCGACCTCGCCGTCGTCTTTTCCGCAGGCACGCCTGCCAACGCCTTGTGGTCTGCCAATCTTCCGATGGTCTGGATCGGCCGCAACGACTTCAACCTGAAGAAGAACGAACCGCTTCAGCTGGCCGCGTTCGATCCGCCGTGTTTCTTTCGCGCGGCTGCCATCGCCTCGCTCGAAGGCGCCGATATCGATTGGTCGATCGGCCATGCCAGCAACACGCTTCCCGATCTCTGGAGCGCGGTGAACCTCGGCCTGGGCGTCGCCGTTCGAACGCCGGCCGCGGTACCCCCTGGCCTTGCCGTGCTGGACAGCCAACGCGGCCTGCCGGACTTGCCGCCTTTCCATGTGTCGCTTTGCGGTCCGCCGATCGAAACAAAAAGAACCGTCGTCGACTGCCTGAGAGCCATTCTGGAAGAGTGTCTTGCCGTGTCTGTGCACGCCGCGACGTAATACGTACGACGCAGGCTAGTCGTGCCATGGATTCCGGGTTCGCGCTTCACGCGCCCCGGAATGACGGAGAAGTCTCACACCGTCAGTGCGAGCCAACGGGTCGCGCGGATGCGCGCCCGATGACAGGCTCCGCGAAGCAATCCAGAATGAGTTAGAGATGGATTGCTTCGTCGCTGACGCTCCTCGCAATTACAAGGCCTTCGATCTCGCTCACCTCACCCCGCCCTCACCGGCCGATTGGCGTGGCTTGCCTGCGGCACACCGCGATTGAGCGACATGTGGGAATGCGTGCACAGCCATCCATCCGCAAACTTTGAAAACACCATGGTGGCGCGGCCCGGCCGCGGAAACGGTTTTCCATCTTCGTGATAGCCCGTGCTGGTCCACGGCGCGATCACGATCGCCATCTGGCCGTCGGGCGACGCCAGCACTTGCGCGTGCTCCAGCGTGAAACGGAAATCGCTCGTCTTCGGCCAGACGTTGTCCCACTGCGTCTTGATCCACTGCTCGACGCCGGGAATGACGTCGTTGTGCGTGCCGAAAGCCAGCACATCCGGATGGAACAGCGGCCTTGCGGACGCGTAGTCGACATCGCGGACATACATGGAAAAGATTTCCAGCCACTGGTGGAAGAAGCGCGTCGTCTCGGCGCTCGCGATCGGCAAGGAATCCATAGCCTGCTCCGGTTTCGTTCGCCTGGTGGCGGCAGTTCTATTGCCACGAACGGAAGCGGGGACCAAGTTTCTGATCGTGAAGACCCGGCATGACGGGGTTCGAGTCAGGTACGCCCTCCCCCTCAAACCGACAATGGGCTGACAAATCCGGCGACGAGCTTGACGAGATCGGCCTGCCGCGAAACGCGGGTCTTTTCATAGACGCGGCTGAGATGGGTGCGCACCGTGGTCGGCGCGATGCCGAGCACGTCCGCAACTTCTGGCACGCCGCCGACCTCGACGATGGCAAACAGCACGCGCAGTTCGGCCATGGTCAGCTTGAAGGTTTGCGCGACGATTTCGGGCGGCGACGAGGTGGCGATAGCGGCCTTGTGGATAAAGACGGCCGCGACTGCGACATTGTCCAGGGCGGCGCGCCGGCGCCGGCTGGAGGCGAGCGGCAGCACGTGGGCCACGTAGGTCTCGGCGGGATTGGCGGCGCTCGGCAGCGGAACGCCCCTGGCGCCTGCCGCCGAATCGCCGTGCGCGGCGACAGCAAAAATCACGCGCAACTCGGCGTTGGTCCTGGCATCGCCGGACACCAGCCGGCCGGCGGAGGCGCGCAGGATGCAGCCTTCGTCCAGAATGGCGTGGGCGGCGACGTTGGCATGCAAGATCTTGCCGTCGCCATCGACCAGAATGACGCCGGCGCGCAGACCGTCCATCGCCTCCGTCAGCGACGCCGCCTCGTTCTGCTTGAGACTGACGACCTTGGAAATCATCGCCGCGCGCCGGATGTGCGGCGCGATCAGGCGCATGCGCCGGCGTGTTGCCTCATCGACAACACCGTGCCGCTCATGCCGGAACACCCCGAACATCGCGGATTTCGCCGCCGCCTTCTCCAGAAAGATGCTGACGAAATCGACCAACCCCTGCGGCTTTGCCCATTCCCGGTAGAAACGAGTCTTGAGGAATTCGCCGTAAGGAATGAGATCGGCCGTCGCTGCCGGCTCCTCGACGGCGGTAAAGCAGCGCGGCGTCAGGGTCGGATTGAGCGAAACGTATTTCTCGAAATAGAGCTGCCGATATTCCGGCGCTATACCACCGTCGTCGAAGAACGCGTCGCCGCTGTTGTTGGCCGCATCGTTCCAGTAGATCGCCGACGCCTGTCCCTGCACGAAGGTCGTCGTCTTTTTCAAGGCGGCGGGCCAGAGCGACCGGTCGAGCACCGTGTCGTAGATTTCGGCAATAACTTGAGATAGCTGCTCGCTCTCCTGCATATCCTACATCCGCAATTGACGGCTGCACGAGCAGCCTAAATCCTCAATCAGCGACGTCTTCAACCAGTATCTGCTCAGCTTAAAGCGCGACTGTAATCGCTTTGCGGCCGATGTATCCCGCACGGATTTGCGCTTCGCTTTTTCCGCCGGCAACCCGATCCGCTTCCCATTTTGTCTCAAATAGTTCCGGATCTTTATGAACCAGATCACTTCTGACCGGCAGGAACTGGGTCGCAAGTCCTCATCCAATTGGATGACGCTTTACCGGACCGCGCCGGGCTATACCGAAAATCCGGGTGGGGCTTTTGACATCAGGTATTTCAGGCACGAGGTTCAATTCATGCCAACACTCGTTTTGAGAGAAAATATTCCGCCCCCGGCCAGAGCGCCCGGAATATCGGCACACCAGCCAAGCGCAGCGAAACCGGATCGATCGCTCGAAGGCGTCCTGATCTTCTCCGGCATCGGCTTCGCGCTGATGGTCGCGGCCGCCATCTTCTGGTCGCTGGAATTGCCGCCGCCTTATTTCTAATCACGGGCACGCCGAAGCATCTCAGGCCAAACGGCACGCAGCGGAGGCTGCGGCGATGCCGGCCTGCGCCAGTGTGTACGGCGCAATCTTTCGTAACCAAACGGTAAGCTGACAACGCGGCGCACCCCTCCTACGATTCTGACCGGGAATCAGCGGGGAATTTTCATTTTGCCGATAGCAATGAGCGGACATATTGTTTCCGGACTTGGCGCTGCCGCCAACCTGCTCCATCTGCAAAAGCCCTTGCTGCGCGGCTTTCTTCCCGACATCGAGAATTGCCAAATCGGCACCATCAACGTGCAGCTCGATCATGCGCTTGATATCAAGATTCCGGACATCGTGACGCCGCCGCTGCAGTGGGAGCCGAACTCGAGCGTCGGCGAGCGGTTCGGATTCACCAGCGTGAAGCTCGAGCTGCTCGAGAAGACGCACGAAGCCTGGGTCTATGGCGCCGAATTTTCGCCGCACCGATTCAACTACACCGTCGTCGAGCTTATCGCGCGTCCGATCGACGGGATCGCCAGCGGCGTGCCCTGCACGCTGCATCTCGAGCGATACACCGGCTATATCGTGATCTGACGTTTGGTGCTTGACAGGCGTCTTGAGGCAACCATGTCATTTGCAGGTGATTTGCCCGTCGTGCCAATGCGCCGCAGGCCTATGAGATTGCGCCCGATCCCAAATCAGCCGCATCTTCCGCGCATCCCGCGCTTCTCACGAGGGGCGTTTCGCGATCGTCACGGACGTTGGGCGCGGGAAGCGATGGACGCTTGCAGCGCACGAGACGAATGCACTGGGAAGCGGACGGCGAAGTCGTGTGGTCCTGATTTCTCGACGCTGAAATCAAGCTGGCGATGATGCTTCGCATCACGCCGGGGACGGTGGCAAGAAAGCCCGATCACCGGGGAGAGCACGAAGCAGCCGTAAAACCATTCGCGCAGGGAATGCCGGGATGTCTCGGCGAACCTGTGGTGACTAACTTGCGTGTTTTCTATTTTTACACGCAAGGCTGCGGGTGCGCGAGCGCCCGGCATTCCCTGCGCCCTCGGATTGTTCGAGGCCGAAGATGATTCAAAACCCGGGTGTGATGACGCCGCGGGAGGGTCGAAGTATGCCTCGGCCTCGCTCTTCGAAATCTTACTCGGTGCGTGCAGCGCGCTCTTCACCTCTCCCCTTGTGGGAGAGGTCGGAGACGGAGCGCAGCGAAGTCTCCGGGAGGGGTGACCTACGAGGGGAATTGCCCCCTCTCCCCAACGCTCTCCCGGAAGGGGAGAGGGAGCGCACTGCCGCTGCGGAGACGGTGCGAACTTCAACGCGCTCCGTGACGACAGCGCAGTACCCTCACATCCCGCTCGTGCCGTGATCGATCGGCAAATCCTGGCTCTGCGTCTGTTGCTGCTGACGCTCCTGCTCCTTGGCGCGGTGACGGCCATAGAGGCAGCCGGCGGCCGCACCAAGCACGCCGTGATGGCCGGCATAGTGACCGGCAACGCCGCCGACCACGGCGCCCTTCAGGCAACCCTTGGCCTCGGCGCTCTCGGCCGTGACGGCAAACGCGGCAACGACGAGCAGTGCGGTAACGATTTTCATGACGGTGCTTTCCTGTGACATCCCGGCTGGGGATACCCTGTTCAGATCGGATAACCCCACAGCGGGTGACAATGTTCCATCCACTAACGCTATCGCGCGGCGCTTTGCGTCACGCCGTCCAGAAACGCCGTCGTCTCGCGGTTGAGAAATTCGACGTCGGCCGGAATGGCGCCGCCGGCGGACGCGTGGCCGGTGACGCTGCCGGGACTGATCGTCATCATCCTGACGCCCGCGATGTTCTTGGCGGCGGCGACCGGCTCGAATTCCGGATTGAGCAGGTCCTTGGTGCCGGTCATGATCAACGTCTTCGCCTTGATCGAGGCCAATGCCCTGGCGGTGTCGCCATTGAAGCCCGGCGTGGTGCCGACGTCATGACGTTCATAGGCCCAGGTCTGGTAGATCCAGTCGTTGGCGTCCATCGCCTTCAGCATCGCGGTCTCCTGCGCCTCCATCCAGGGCAGTGCATCCATGCCGTTGGTGAACTGGGCCGAATACATGTCCGGCGTGCGCGCCGACAGCAGGTTGAGGATATCGCGCATCAGGCGGATGCCCTTTTCGGGCGGGGCGTCATAATTGCCATCCTTCCAGGCCGCGTCTTCCATGATCGCCTTGCGCGTGGCTTCCACCACGGCGACGCTCCAGGCCGGCGTCTTCGCCAGCGGCACCATCGCCACCAGCGCATCCATGAAATCGGGATGACTGACGCCCCATTGCAGCGCCTGCATGCCGCCCATCGAGGGGCCGACCACGGCGACGACATGGTCGATGCCAAATTTCTCCTTCAACAGGCGGTATTGCGATTCCACCATGTCGCGGATGGTAAATTTCGGAAAGCTCATGCGCGGCTGCGATTTCGAATTGCTCGGCGAGGTCGTGAGTCCGTTGCCGATCGCATCCGTGCAGATGATGAAATACTTGTCGGCGTCGAGCGCCTTGCCGGGGCCGATCATGAAGTCGATGCGGTGGTGATTGCCGCCGATCGCCGTCACCATCAGGATGGCGTTGGATTTCTTTTCGTTCAGCGTGCCATGGGTGACATAGGAGATCGAGAAATCCTTGATCGCCTCCCCGCTTTCGAGCTTCAGGTCGCCTTCGCTGTAGAGCTGGTGCGGCGTATGCGCGGTGGCCGAGAACGACAACAGGCCAAGGCTTACAAGAAGGCTTGCAACAAGGCCTGCGACAAGAACGATGCGTTTCACGCGTATTTCCCCCTAAACATGATTATTCATCCGAACCTTCGATCGGTTGGGAGCGACGATAGACAAGCGGGCCGGTGCTGTGAAGCCTTCGCGGCTGCATCCCCACCCGCCGCGCGTGTGTCTGGGGAAATATTTAGCCGATTAATTGCTGAGCGACTCGCATGCAAATGGCGCTACAACGTCGAGGTGACGAGACTAGTGGAGTGGATTTGACATTCGCTCGCCACCTAGCCGCGAGTTCGTATAGCGAATGTCAAATCCTAAACTCCACTAGAAACCCATATTTGCTAGTGGTCCTTTGATTCTAACATTCGCAAAAGTGGACACTGAGAACGGATGCGAATGTTAGAATCGGACCACTAGCGGCCGGGCCCAACACCGGCGGAGATAGAAGATGATGAACGAACTTCACCGCCGGCGCGTCCTCGAGCTGCTCGACGCCTTCTCGGCCGCCGATATCGAGCGCGCTTTGACGTTCTGCAGCGACGACGTGGATTTTTTCTCCAACGCGCCGGTCGACATCCTGCCGCATCTCGGCCACCACCACGGCAAGGATGAGGTCCGGCAGATGTGGAAGACGGTTCATTCGCGCTATTCCAGCATGCGCTATGAGATGCCCTTCATCGCCGCCGAAGGCGACAAGGTCGCGGTCCATCTTCGCGCGTTCTTCGGCAAGCGGCGCAACGAACGGATCGTGCAGTTCGACATAGCCATCTTCTTCACGTTTCGCGACGGCAAGATCGCCAGGATTCGCGAAATCATCGACACCTTCGATCTGATCCAGCAGGTGATGGAGCGGGACGTCGCCGAGTTGATCGCCGACAGGGCCGGCGAGAACATGTGAATGATCCGGATTTGGCGCCGCGGGCGTTGAACCTCGCGTCGTCCAGCGGCGACCCAATACCGGGCAGCCTCTGTTTCGGATCGAGAGTTATGAACATCGCGTTGTTTGCCTTGCTCGGCCTGTTGTTGGGAGCGGTCGGAGGTGCAGCGCTCGGCATCGGAGCCGGGCTCGCATGGGTCGAAATCTTCAAGACCACCGATTTCGAGGGCTATAGCGGCATGCTGGTATTCTTCACCTTCATGCCGGCCGGCGCGATGATCGGCGGGCTCGGCGGCGCTGCGCTGTTCGGCATCCTGGCGGCCCGCGATGACGAAATCGCCGTGGAATCCGAATCACCGATGCATCATCAGAGCAGGTCTCCGAAGTAGGCCCGCATTTGTGCAATGCAAAATTGCATTTGCATTTCGGCCAACTTGGACTACTTCAACCTTCAAATATCGGTACAGCCCTCCAGGCACGGCGTCGCCAATGACGTCCATCAGGGCCGGTCGCTGACTCATAAATCCAGTCAGGAAACAGATGTCATGACAGAGCATAGTCTCTGGCGTTTCTCTCGTGCCTTGCATCGCGCGATCAACGAGCGCCAGCCTGAAGATCTCGAAGCGCTGATCGACGACGATGTCGACTGGGCGGTCTACGGTCCGATCGACATGTTTCCCTTCTTCGGCGCGCGCCGCGGTAAGGCCGCCGTGCTCGAGGTGATCCGCCAGATCGCGGATAATGTCAGGGTGCACCGGTTCGACCGCGAGTCGATGATGCTTGGCGCGGAAACGGCTGCCGCGATGATGCGCTATTCGCTCACCATGCTCGACGCCAACAAGCCGATCAGCCTGCGGCTGGCACAGTTCGCGCAATTCAAGGCCGGCAAGCTGGTCAGCATCCGCATCCTGGTCGATACGTTCGATTTGGTGGAGCAGGCACTGGGCCATCCGATCCATCTGCCGCGAATCGCATAAACCACATCCGACAATCCCAAGGGCTCTCGCGTCCGCCTTCCCTCCACCTTCCCTTGCGCGAAGACAGGCGACACGCCACATTTCCGCGGCGATGAACATTTCATCGCCCAAGCGGTTGGCTGGCGGTCGCGGCATATGATTTCGAAGGCTTTACTCGGCTCGGCCGGGTTTGTTTTGCTGGCGGCTATCGGTGGCCTGGAGGGCAGGCCGGCGCAGGCGCAGCCGGCATCCTTGCAGGATGTGCCTTTACAGGCGTCGCCTAAAATTTCGCCTTGGCCCGAACCTTCGCCTGAATCCGCCGATCCCCAGCAGGAAGCAACCGATCCGCCGGGAGCGGAAAACACCGCCGCCGCCGAAGATACTGAAATCGCCAGTCTCGACATCGACTGGAGCCTGCTCGACGTCGATGCTTCCACCTTGATGACGGCGAATCCGAAGCAACCGCACGGCGGGCCACGCGCCGCACCGGCGAGCGAGATGATCTGGTCTTCCCAGGAAAAAGCTTACGGGTCCGCGGTCTCGGTCAAGCAGCCGACTTCGCCGTTCCTGGACGCGCGGGTCGGCGCCGATATGACCGTGGTCCGGCAGCCCCAGACCCTTGCCGAATTGCTGGCCGAAAAGGCCACCAATGGCGGCAACGAGCCTCAATCCTCCGGCACGGCATGGGCCGCGGTCACAGCGCCCGGCGTCGGCTCGATCTGGGACAAGACGGCGGTCGAGGCGCGGATCGACCCCGCGCAGGACCAGGGCAAGCTCGGCGCCTCCATGAGCAAGTCGCTGAAACTGAGCGATCAGTATTCGCTGACCCTTCAGAACGGCTACAACATGACCCAGGGTTTTGCGCCGGTTCCCGCCTCGGCCGGCCACATCGCCTATGCGACCGAGCAATCCGCACAGTTCGGCATCACCGAGACCGGCACGAGCTTTTCCGCGGGCCAGACGCTGTCGACCACCGACGAGAAGTGGCTGCGCAGGATCGGCGCCGAACAGAAAATCGTCGGCGGCTTCAATATCTCCGGCTCGATCGCGGAAACCCCGCTTGGGATCGCCAACAAGAGTATTTCCGCCGGTTTCAAGCAAAGCTGGTAGGGCGCGGCGCCACGCGAAAGCACGGGCATTGCCGCATATTGGCCGCGATGCAGCCAAAATCGGAAGCCCAGATGGTGGCGTCAAACATCGTCGTGCGGGGGGACACCCGCGCTCGCTACCACGCGAAACAGGGAAAACAGCCGATGACCGCCATTCGTCCCGAAAAGATTGAATCGACCGACGAGGACACTGACCTCGCCGCGGCCTCCGAAGTCGAGGCCGGCATTCGCGATTTCGTCCGCAACGATATCGCCTATCTGCGTCGTCCGGCCCCGAACATGGGCATGGTGGCCGGCACCGACGTGGCGGTCGATCCGAACGCCGAGGCCACGGTGAACAACGTCAACTCGCTGATCCAGCGCGTGGCCGGGACTTCACTTGCGGAAATCGAGAATCTGATTTCAGAGCTTGAGAGCCTGCGCGATATCCTGCATGCCGAAGGTCAGCGCGTTCAGCGCGAGATTTCCGGCTATGCCCAGCTCAGCCAGGCGGCGATGAAATCGACCCGCATGATCGCCGACAACGTGGCGCAATGGAAGCGTGCGGCGGACGGCTTGCGTCACAGCTGACTTTTCCGAAGTGATTCGCTGTTTCGGGCCGGGACAATCGATTTCCCGGCCCGAAGCAAGCCGATTGCGGCGTCGTTCACTAGCGACGTGATTTGAACCTTCCCGGCCCGGTACGCGACCAAGTGCAGGTAACTTTGGGGATTTCCTGCATGAAGACCGTTCGGCCCGACAACAGCGATCCGATTCCGTTGCAAACACAGCCCCAACATGTCGGCACCATCATGATCCGCTTTGTCGGATTGCTCGTGGCTGCGATTGTGGTTCTGGCGCTGATCTGGAGCCGGTGAGGCCGCGCTTTTTGCGGGTTGGTTTTTCCGGCAGGCCTTTTGCGGCGTATGGTTAGCAGACTCTAACTTATTGGGCCGCGACCTGTTCATTTTCGAGCGAATAGGCGCCCTCGGCATAGCCCTTCACCACCATCCCGGTGGCGAACATCACAGTGATTGTCACGGTGGCAAAGATAAAGCCCAGCAATTTCAATCCGCGGCGGTCGGCCATAGTATAATCCCCTCGTGCGCCCAGCCACTATTTGACAGGCACATGTTCAAAATGCGTTAGCGAGGATTTGGTTTCAGCTTGCCTGTTCAGGTGTTGCTGTTTCGCCGCGGTACAAACGCCGTCGCCAGCATCGAGAACACGGGCTCGCCCCGTTGGTTGGTTCCGCTATGGCGGGCTTCCAGGATTCCCCATTCGGGCCGGCTTGAGGAGGTGCGCAGCGTTTCAACCTCGCTTGCAAAATGGATCGTGTCGCCAGCCAGCACCGGCTTGATCCAGCGCAGTTCGCGAAAACCGGGCGAAGGCCCCCAGACCGCGACTTTTTCGCCGCGGGCCGCCATTTCGCTGGCCTCGCGCTGGCTGTGGGCCACCAAAAGTTTCATGCAAACCGATCCGACATGCCATCCCGAGGCCGCCAGGCCGCCGAACAGCGATTTGCGCCCCTCTTCCTCGTCGAGATGAAAGCGCTGCGGATCAAACTTCGCCGCGAAGGTCTTGATGGCGTCAGCGGTGAAAGTGAACGAACCGAGTTCACGCCGCTCTCCTGTCTTGATGTCTTCAAAAAAATGCATTGGCGAGCCTGTCAAGTTGCAGCTTCGCCGCGGCGCTGGACAATGATCGGCGAGACCATCTCGCACAATTCCTGTCCCGCGGAATTGCTCGCCACCATCTTGAACATGACGATGCCGGTGGTCGGGCGGCTGCGCGAGACGCGTGCTTCCGTGACTTCGATGTCGAGCGTAATGTCGTCGCCGGGCCGGAACGGCGCAAGCCAGCGCAATTCATTGACGCCCGGCGAACCCAATGATGCGGTGCGGCCGATAAAGCCGTCGAACATCATCCGCATGATGATCGAGCAAAGATGCCAACCCGATCCGGCAAGCCCTTTCAGCATTGAGCGTGCGGCAGCCGCTTCGTCCAGATGCATCGGCTGCGGATCGAACTCGGCGGCAAAGGCGCGAATCTCCTCGGCCGTGACGTGCCGCGGTCCGAAGCGGCCCAAGGGGCCCGGCTTAAAGTCCTCGAAAACAAGGGTATTCATGATAGGGGACATCCTGCGGGAAGCCCGATTGTGGCCGCACTTTGCGGCAATCTCAACCCATCCACGCGCATGGTTCGCCTTCGACTTGCCCGAACTCGCATTCGGCGCTAGCCCTTTCATGAAAGAGACCGATCGCGCGAATCACATCCGACTTGTCCGGGGGAAAACCGATGTTCGATTTTCAGGATCTGTTTCAGTGGGATCGGTTTATTACGCCGACCATTATCAAGACATTTTACTGGCTTGTGATCGCGCTTATCCTGTTGTTTGGAATCGCCGGCATTTTCTCCGGTCTGGCAGCGATGGCGATCAGCCCCTTCGGAGGGTTCATCCAGCTATTGTCTTCGATCGCCAGCGTCGTCGTTGGCATCATCTTCTCGCGCATCGCGGCAGAATTCGTCCTGATCGTATTCCGCATCAATGAGCATCTCGGGGCGATCCGCGATCAGGGCACTGGACACTAACGTCCTTCGCCTCGCTGCTCGCCCCACCTTCCAGAGACGTCAGTTGTTGAACCTGAAATGCATGACGTCGCCATCGGCGACGACGTATTCCTTGCCTTCCAGACGCAACTTTCCCCCATCGCGCGCGCCGGCTTCACCGCCAAGCGAAACGTAGTCGGCATAAGCAATCGTTTCCGCGCGAATGAACCCCTTCTCGAAATCCGTATGAATGACGCCGGCCGCCGCGGGCGCTTTCGTGCCGCGGTGGATTGTCCAGGCACGCGCTTCCTTCGGACCGGCCGTGAAATAAGTGATGAGATCGAGCAGCTGATAGCCGGCGCGGATCAAGCGATCGAGGCCCGCCTCTTCAAGGCCCAGCGTATCAAGGAAATCCTTGCGCTCCTCGCGCGACAGCGTCGCGATCTCCGATTCGATCTTGGCCGAAATCACCACCGCGACCGCGCCTTCCTGTTTGGCGCGCTCGAATACTTGCCTTGAGAAATTGTTGCCGTCCTTTGCCGCGCCTTCCTCGACATTGCAGACGTAAAGCACGGGCTTGGACGTCAACAGCCCGAGCATGCCGAAGGCACGCTCCTCTTCCGGTTTGCGCTCAAGCGCGCGCGCCGGCTTGCCATCGCGCAGTAGCACCAGCGCGCGATTGACCAGATCGAGCTGTTCCTTGGCGTCCTTGTCGTTACCTTTCGCCTTCTTGGCGAGATTGTCGACGCGCTTTTCAAGGCTATCGAGGTCGGCCAGCATCAACTCGGTCTCGATGGTCTCGATGTCCGCCAGTGGCGCGATCTTGCCTTCGACATGCGTGATGTCGGAATCCTCAAAGCAGCGCACGACGTGCGCAACCGCATCGACCTCGCGGATGGTAGCGAGAAACTGGTTACCGAGGCCCTCGCCTTGCGAGGCGCCCCGCACGAGGCCGGCGATGTCGACAAACGTCAGCCGCGTCGGAATGATCTGCGCAGATTTGGCGATGTCCGCCAGCCTATCGAGCCTTACGTCAGGAACCGCGACTTCGCCGACATTGGGCTCGATGGTGCAGAACGGGTAGTTCGCCGCCTGAGCCGCCGCCGTCTCCGTCAGCGCGTTGAACAGCGTCGATTTGCCGACATTGGGCAACCCGACAATTCCGCATTTAAATCCCATGATCTGTCCTGAAAGCCGATTAAGCGAACCGCAGCACGTTAGACCGCGTCACCGTCATCCTTGTCTAAAAAGCCCTTGGCCTGCATCGCCAGATGCACTTTGTTCTGGAACGTCGAATCCTTGCCGCCTGCAAGCAGGCCGGCGTTATCGGCAATCGCCGCACACAACGCTTCAACCCACGGGCGATCGTCCTTGGCGAAATCCGACAGCACGTAGCCGTGCACCAGTTCCTTGACGCCGGGGTGACCGATCCCGAGCCGCACACGGCGATACTCGTTGCCGATATGTGCGGAAATCGACCGCAAACCGTTGTGGCCGGCAATGCCGCCGCCAACCTTCACGCGCATCTTGGCGGGAGGCAGTTCGAGTTCGTCCTGAAACACAATGATATCGTCCACGCCGAGCTTGAAGAAATTCGAAGCTTCCTGAACCGCACGACCGGACTCGTTCATGAAGGTTTCCGGGCGAAGCAGGAAAACCTTCTCGCCATCGATGGCGCCTTCCGACGTCTGGCCCTGAAAGCGGCGGCGCCACGGTGCGAAACCATGACGCCGCGCGATTTCATCGATGGCCATGAAGCCGATGTTGTGGCGGTTATGCGCGTATTTCGCGCCGGGATTGCCG
>Ga0210386_10000237_pt1 | contig 49462 bp, 38 predicted proteins | sample IncBWH32OmetaG_FD_160091 | JGI IMG/M metagenome (GOLD analysis project Ga0210386, IMG submission 160091) | Forest soil microbial communities from Barre Woods Harvard Forest LTER site, Petersham, Massachusetts, United States - Inc-BW-H-32-O ...
AAGGATTCTCGGCCGTTTAATTATGTTGGGGCAGCTTCCGGCGCGGACCTTTCGGGCACGCGCTTCGCAATCTGAAACCGCAGCGCGACCGCATGGTGCAGGTGCTGCAGTCCTATACGCGAGTAGCCGCGCTCATACAGCCCAGCGTCGAGATCGCTTTGCGGATTCTGGACGCCGGCCGCCGATTACGCGAGCGCGGCTTGATCCGTAATGTTGCGATTTCCACTCATCACCGCCCGCTAGTTTCGAGCTTGTCGGCCAATCTGGATATCGGGATCGTGCACCTTCGCTATAACGCGGTGCATACGGGCGCCGAGCGCGAGGTGTTCCGGCAGATCGCGAGAAACGGGAATCGGCCGGGCGTGGTCGCGTTTACAGCCACCAGCTGGCGCCAGTTGCTGGATCCCACGCGCGTTGCGCCGGGAGAACGAGTGCCCGCCGCAACCGATTGCTATAGATTCGTGCTGTCCAATCCCGCCGTGGATGTATGCCTGACCGGCCCCGCGAGTGAAGCGCAGGCCGGCGAAGCTCCGCGCGCCATCGAGCTTGGCCCGATGAGCGCCAAAGAATTGGCGTGGATGCGCCGGGTGGGCGATTTCATCCACAAGTGAAGTTACTGCTGAATGGCCACCGTGACACCCGCCTGGCTACTCACATTGCCTATTGTGATCACCACCGGAACGTTCGTTCCTCGCGGAGCATCGGCTGGGATTTGCGCATTCACCTGCAAAACCCCGGAAGGTTCACCGGGAGCTGCGCCGGCATAAAACACAGTGGCGTTCTCGCCCGCGATCTGAACCGTGACAGGCAATTGCGGCTTCTCCAGAACGTTGCCGGTTATCGTTCCGTCCGTACTGGACGGATTGGTTTGGCCTGCGCCGGTGCCGTAGATGCTCACAATCGAGCCGGGGGCAGCTCCATTTTGGCTGGAGTTGATCGAGCCGTCCTGGTTTATGATGGCTCCCTGGCCGAAGCCTTGGGCGCTAGCGGTGAAGATTCCCGGCAGCGAATCAATGACGGGAACAGTCGTGGTGTTCGACCGCGTCCCTTGATATTCAATCATCAGGCTGGTAGTTCCCGTGCCAGCCACTTCGTAGGGCACGATCACCGACACTTGAGTGGCCGAGCTGTAGATCAGCGGCGCCGGGTAACCGTCGAAGAAAACTTGAGTACCGCCCAGGTTCGTAGCCACGGTTCCGGAATCTGTGATTTGAAGAGGTGTCAGAGTGGATGGCCCCATGCCCGTTCCGAAAATGGTCAGGATCTCACCGGGCGACACTGGACCGGGAGCATAGCTGGCGGCGTTCGCGGCGCCAGCGATAGAAGGCGCGGATTGGGTCACTGTAAGGGAGACTGGAATCGTCAGCGGCGTAACCGTAGGATCGGAAGGCGTGACCGTGATCGAGCCGCTGTAAGCTCCCGGCGCCAAGCCTGTGGGACTGACCGATACCGACAGGTTCACCGCGGTCGTGCCACCGGGTGGGCTCACCATGAGCCAGGTCGCACCGTCATGAGTAGTTGCCGAGATTGAAACGCCAAGCGGAGCGCCACTGCTGTTTACCGCCACGGACTGAGATGCAGGCAAGTTGCCGGCTTGCTGATAGCTGAAAGCCAGAGGCGCAGGCGTCGCCGACAGAGTCGCCGGCGCGGTGACGGTGAGGGTGATCGTGACTGTTTGCGCCGCACCCGAGGCGGGCGTGATGGTGATTGTGCCGGTGTACTGGCCAACGCCCAATCCTTGGGCGTTGATGATCGCGGTCAGAGTGGCAGTAGCCGTCGTGCTGCCCTGCGTGCTGCCCTGGTTGGCACTGAGGTTCAGCCAGGACCCTCCGCCAGTAGTTGTGGCCGAAGCGGTGAACTGAGTCGGGGTTGCGCCGCTGGCAAGAGTGATGGGTTGTTGCGAAACTGGCGAGGTGCTGGATAAAGTTTCGTTGACAGTGACGGAGGTGGGGCTAACCGTCAGCGGTGTGGCCGCGAGAACCGTCAGGTTGACTGGCACTACCACGGGGCTGTTCGCCGCTGAGGAAGTAATTGTGATTGAACCGTTATAGGCACCGGCCGCTAGGCCCGCGAAATTAGCCACTCCGACGGTGAAGCTCCCCGGTGTGGTCCCGGCGGCCGCGCCGGTGGCGACCAGCCAGTTGCCGGAAACGGCTGCGCTGTAACCTACCGCGCTACTATTCGAGCTGATGCTGAGAGTCTGATTGCCGGGAGCGTTGGTGACTCCGGCCTGTACTGTGAACGAAAGCGAAACTGGACTGACCAGCATTTGCACGGATGTTACCGTTCCAGTAATTGTGATCGTGAAACTGGCTGTGGCGGTTTTTCCGCATGGGTCTGTGGCTATTAGCGTGAAAGTTGATGAGCCGGCCGTGGAGGGCGTGCCCGCAATCGAATGTGTCCCGTCGGAGTTCGTCTGGATACTCAGTCCAGGTGGCAACACTCCGCTGTTCACCACGAATGACGGCTGAGGCGAGAAAGGAGTCACGCAACCGCCCAGGGCCTGCAGTAACTGTGACGGATAGGGCTGTCCAGCCGCGCCATTGGGGAAAGAGGTATTGGTAATGGTGAGTCCGGAACCTGGGTTGCCAGAGGCGTTGACGATAATCGAGTAAGTCTGGGTTTTCCTCGCGCCGGTAAGATCGGTGACGGTGGCGGTGAACGGGAAAGTCCCCGCTGTCGCCGGAGTGCCGGTTATATTGCCGTTGGCTTGGAACGACAATCCGGATGTCGAAATGGGTCCGGCCGGCGACCAGGTGTAAGGAGCAACGCCGCCGCTGGCCGTCAGCATGATCTGGTAAGAGGTGCCAGCCGTGCCGTCCGGTAGACTTGGCGGCGAAATCGTGAGGACGCTGGGACCACTGCCGGCCGCGTTTTGATTGACTGTGTAGGTATTTCCGGCGATAGTCAGCGTTCCGCTGCGTGCCGGTCCGCTATTCTGCTCCACTGAATAGGAGACGCTCCCGTTGCCCGTACCGCTCGTAGCGGACGAGATGGCGATAAAGGCTGAATTGCTGGCCGCGCTCCATCCGCATCCGGAGCTGGTCGCGATATTCACGCTGCCCGTTCCGCCCGCGGAGCCGACCGACTGGCTGGTAGGCGAGAGCGAGTAAATGCAGTTCTGGCCGGGAGTAATTGTCAGACTAAATACGCGCGTATACTGGATCGAGCCCACATAAGCCCTCAGATTCTCAAACGTACCTGATGCTCCGGTGATCATCAGATTGCAAGTCGCCGTTCCCGTATAGTCGGTGAGCACAGTACCAGTTGGACCCGCGCACGAAGCAGCGGACGTACTGGAAAAATTTGTAGCATCAACGATTTGCACACCCACATTGGGGATAGGAGCGCCGGTGTAGCCACCGCCCGCGGCAACCACCTGGACAACAACACCCGCTGGTATAGTGCTCCCGGCTGCCGCGGTCAGAGCTGGATTGTCCAGAGTTGGTGAAATAACCTGGATGGAGACCTCCGGCTGAAGCGAGGACGTCACCACCGTGGTAATGAGAAAATTTACGTTCCCATGATTGCTGCTGGCCGTTACAGTCGCGGATAGGAAGGACGCCCCCGGCTGGAGGCTGGTAGACACGAAAGTGGCGCTGGCCTGACCGTTCGCGTCGGTGGTGCTGCTAGCGGACGTGATCGTACCCGATCCGTCAGTGATGGCCCAAGTTATTGCAACATTAGGGGCCGGGCGTCCTGACGCATCCTTGGCCTCGACCACCATAGGGCTGTTTGATATGGACTGGGTGCCAATCACTTGACCATTGCCAGAGACAATTGTCAAGGTTTGCGCCTGGGCGAAGCCAGCGCACAAGGTGCATAGCAGCAATGTATGGAACGAACGAGAAATACGGGATGAAATCATAGATTACACCAATCCAACCAAACAAAATTATCTAAGAGATAGATCGGAAGAACGCGGGACTTCCTTAAGCTTACCACCATTAGTAAAGCGCAACACCTTTAAAAAGCGGTACAGCTCCGACCTAAATGCCGCCGATTCTTCGACATCAGCCTCTTAGGCGCTGATGCAATCCGGATGTGAACGACAATAGACACGCCGCCGCGGCGAGCGAAGTTGTATCGGCAACATCGCGAGTGGGGTCGATTTCCACCAGATCGATGGCGCGTACACGCGGATGAAGGCCGCATAGCCGCGCCGCCCGACGGAGTTCCCAAGGCGCCAGGCCCCCGGGACGCGAACCGGAAGCAGCGGGCGCAAAGGTTCGGTCCAGCACATCGAGATCGAAATCCACGTATATGAAATCGCCTGAATTGGAAAGCTGGGTCAGCGCTTCGGCGGTGACGTTTTCGATACCGCGCAGCCGGACCTGTTCGAGCGTGATGAAAGTGATGCCGGCCTGGCGAGCGACATCGGCGTAGGCTCTCGAATTAGCGAACGATTGAATGCCGATCTGAACGATCTGGCCGCCGGGGAAGCCATCGGCGAGCAAAGCTCGAATGGGATTGCCGTTGGTCAGGCCGTTGTCCAGGGCGCGGAGATCGAAATGGGCATCGAAGGTGAGCAGACCGGTGGCGGATTTGGCGGCTGGATAGGTGATGCTGTTGTCGCCGCCTAAAATCACCACCGCGGCGGAATGTCTTACGGCTTTTGAGACCGCTTCGCGAATCGGCGCCGCTGCTTGTTCGGGACGAAGGTCGGCAATTTTCAGGTCGCCGCAATCGTGGACGGCCAGGGCACGGAGGTCGCGGCCGAATTCGACGTCATAGGTGCTGTAGCAGGCCAGGGCAGCGCGGATGGCTTGCGGAGCGAGATCGCAGCGGCCGCCGCTCAGGGAACCGAGCCCGACCGGCGCTCCCAGCATAGTGAGCGTGCCGATGGTCTTGGCGGCGTGCTCACCGGCCAGCCACTCACCGGCGCTGGGCCAGTTGGGATCGATGGCGCGCACGCTCACTTGGGCGGGTCCATTGGCATTCGAATGCCGCGCTCATGCGCGACGTCAATCGCTTTTGTGTATCCGGCGTCGGCATGACGGATGACGCCCAGGCCTGGATCGCTGGTAAGAACGCGCTCCAAGCGGCGCGCGCACGACGCGGTTCCATCGGCCACCACAACCATGCCGGCGTGCTGCGCATAGCCGATGCCTACGCCACCGCCGTTATGGATCGAAACCCAGGATGCTCCGGCGGCCGTGTTGACGAGGGCGTTGAGCAGCGGCCAATCGGCAATGGCATCCGAGCCGTCCAGCATGGCCTCGGTTTCGCGATAAGGCGAGGCCACCGATCCGGTATCCAGATGATCGCGGCCGATCACGATGGGCGCCTGGATTTTTCCACGCTGCACATAATCGTTGATGGCCACGCCAAACTCGGCGCGCTCGCCGTAGCCCAGCCAGCAGATGCGGGCCGGCAAGCCCTGAAAATGAATGCGATCTTTCGCCAAGCGCATCCAGCGCTCGAGCACTGGATTCTTAGGGAATAATTCCAGCGCCAAACGGTCGGTAGTATGGATATCTTCGGGCGATCCGGAAAGCGCGGCCCAGCGGAACGGTCCTTTGCCTTCGCAGAACAGCGGCCGGATATACTCCGGGACGAAGCCTGGGATTTCAAATGCATCTTCGACCCCGGCGCTCTTAGCCTGCGCGCGGATGTTGTTGCCGTAGTCGAACGTAACCGCGCCCATGCGTTTCAATGCCAGCATGGCGCGAACATGCCCGGCCATGGCGTCGAAGGAGCGCCGTTGATATTCATCGGGATTCGAACAGCGCAGCGCCAGCGCATCGGCGAGCGGCATCCCATTCGGAACGTAGCCCTGCAGCGGATCATGCGCGCTGGTTTGATCGGTCAGAATATCGGGAACAATGCCCCGGCGGACCATTTCCGGAAGAACGTCGGCGCAGTTGCCGGCCAGGCCGACCGAGATCGCTTGGCCCAGTTTGCGAGCGTGGTTGACGATTTGCAGGGCTTCGTCGAGACTCCAGGCGATACGGTTGCAATATCCGGTCTTCACCCGCTTCTCGATGCGCGCCGGGTCCACGTCGACACCAATGAAACAGGCGTCGTTCAAAGTGGCCGCCAGCGGTTGCGCGCCGCCCATACCGCCCATGCCGCCGGAGACGATGAGGCGGCCCTGCAGTGTCCCACCGAAATGCTTGTTCGCCGCAGCGGCAAATGTTTCGAAAGTCCCCTGCACAATTCCCTGGCTTCCTATATAGATCCACGAGCCGGCCGTCATCTGGCCATACATGATGAGGCCGAGCTGCTCCAGACGGTGGAATTCCTGGTAATTGGACCAGCGGCCGACCAAATTGGAGTTGGCGATCAGTACGCGCGGAGCTTCCGAATGAGTGCGGAAGATACCGACCGGCTTGCCGGATTGCACCAGGAGGGTTTCGTCATTTTCAAGATCCCGGAGCGAGCGCACGATGGCATGGAAGGACGGCCAATCGCGGGCGGCGCGGCCAGTGCCGCCGTAGACGATCAATTCATCCGGCTTTTCGGCGACCTCGGGATCGAGATTGTTCATCAGCATCCGCAAGGCCGCTTCCTGATGCCAGCCTTTGCAGGAAATTTCGAGCCCCCGCGCCGCGCGAATTACCGTTGGGGGATGATCACCCATCACTCGTATCGTACCGTAAAGGGCGTAGAAAACCAGTCAGTTGAAATGCCTTAGGACCGGCATTGGCTGTACTGAGGGAAGAGCTAATGGATCTCGGTCACTGACTCTGGAAACCAAATTCCGGTGAGATATTGGCGGACAATGCTCCACTAGAGTTGCGTGAAAGACCAAGTTCTGCAACCAGACACCGCCGCGCGCCAGCGCGCCATTGACGCCGCACTCAGCCAGATGGACAAGCAGTTCGGAAAGGGCTCCGTGCTGCGTTTGGGGTCGCGCAATGTGCTGCCGGTGACGGTTATCCCCAGCGGTTCGATTTCGCTTGACGCGGCGCTGGGTGTCGGGGGATTTCCGCGAGGGCGAGTGGTCGAAGTATTCGGGCCGGAGTCCTCGGGGAAGACCACGCTGGCGCTGCAAGTGATCGCACAGGCACAGAAGGTTGGGGGCGCGGCCGCCTTTATCGATGCCGAACATGCTCTCGATCCAGGCTACGCCCGCAAGCTGGGCGTCGATGTGGACAACCTGATCGTATCGCAGCCCGATTGCGGTGAGCAGGCGCTCGAAATCACTAACGCACTGGTGGCATCCGGTGGTATCGATGTCGTGGTGATCGATTCGGTCGCGGCGCTGGTGCCCAAAGCGGAACTCGAGGGCGAGATGGGCGATAGCCATATGGGCTTGCACGCTCGCCTGATGTCGCAGGCGTTGCGAAAGCTCACCGGCGTGGTGGCCCGGACCAACACGCTGCTTATCTTTATTAATCAGATCAGGGAGAAGATCGGGGTCATGTTCGGCAATCCGGAGACCACCACTGGCGGCCGCGCTCTGAAGTTCTATTCTTCGGTGCGGGTGGAAGTCCGGCGCATGGCAGCCATCAAAGACGGCGAGAAGGTGGTCGGCAACCGAACCAAGATCAAGGTGGTGAAGAACAAGGTGGCCGCGCCTTTCCGCGAAGCCGAGGTGGACATTCTCTACGGCGAAGGCGTTTCCCGCGAAGGAGACCTGCTGGACTTAGGCGTGATCCAAGAGCTGGTGGAAAAGAGCGGGTCATGGTTCAGTTACGCGGGTGAGCGCATCGGCCAGGGCCGTGAGAACGCGCGCGCATACCTGATTGCAAATCCCGAAATTCGAGAGCAGCTCGATGCGGCGTTGCGCAAGCAACTCGGGTTCGGCGCGAGCGGTGACTCCGAAGTTACCGTCAAGCCGGTCGACAATAGTCAGCTGCGGCTTACCAAGTCGGCCTAGAATCCCCGTAAATTCAAGCCTTCAAAGGCCCCGAGCCCGCCGGAATGCCATTTCATCGGCCTCCCAGCATTCTGCCGTCAAGAAAACTGAGGAAAAATCGCATTTTTCTGCTATTCTACTCTTTACATCGGGCAGCTCTTCCCGTATGATTTGTTAGGAAACAATTTTGTACGGTTATGTTTTATGTAGCCGCACTGGAGATTGGAAGAACCTCACAGATTTGAATCACACCAAATTGAATTACACCAATTTGAACTACACAAGGAGAAGTTCATGGCAGGAAAAATGACGCAGTCGCAAATCATGAAGGAACTGGCCGCGGCGACCGGAAGCAGCACCAAGGCAGCGAAGACATTCGTCACCAGTTTCGCGGACATGGCCGTCCGCGAGACCAAGAAGAACGGGATGTTCGTGATCCCGGGGATCGGCCGTCTGGTGCGCGTGGATCGTAAAGCGCGCATGGGGCGCAACCCAGCCACCGGCGAACCGATTAAGATCCCGGCCAAGAAGGTCGTGAAGTTCCGCGTGGCGAAGGCCGTAAAAGACTCAATCGTTCCGCCCAAGAAAAAGTAGGCAGCCCCTAAACACAACCCCCGCGACGGCCTCGCGGGGGTTTTCTTTCCAAAGTCGATTCAGGTCCGCTCAAAGTGCGAGCAAATCCAGGAAGCCTTATGCCTGCTTCTTTTCGTCGACGTCGTGTTCCTCGGTCTTTAGAGCATTCTTGAAATTCTTAATGCCTTCGCCTAAACCCTTTGCCACCTCAGGAATCTTCTTTCCGCCAAAGAGCAGAACGGCGACTACCAAAATGACCACAAGTTCAGGAAAGCCTATGGATCGGAACATACGGCCTCCTTTATGGACTCTACTCTATTGTACGGAGCCGACTTCGGTCCCGTCAAGCTGAGGGCCGGGCGCGCTAGGCCCGCTTAGTGGGCACTTGGCAGTCCAGTGGAAAGCGCCAATACAAGCCCGTCAAAATCGTAAAGGAGTGGGGAGCGGCATCACCTAAATTCTTTGACCAACGCACTGATTGTCCAAACCCACCAGGGGAAAAACTCACCTCAGGTTATGTATACAGGTAAAAAGTTCCAGGTATTGTGGTGGAAATTCTCAGATCAGGGCAAGGCACGTTGGCCGATTTCACCAAGTTACAAGCGTTGCTTCCTTTTGGCCCAAATGGTGCGAGAAGCCATCCATATGAAAGGGAAAACCACTCTTCTAGTAGCTCTGACCGTCCTGGCGGGCTTGACCATCGCCTGTGGAAATCGCCAAGCGGCGCAACCGGTCGCCCAGCAGATGGCGCAGCCCGGAGGGCCACCCACCACTCAACCTCTGGATAAGCCGAGCGCGTTAACCCAACCGGGCGGCCCACCTCCAGCGACGGGGCAACCGGCCGACCCCGTTCCCCCGCCGGCACCCAACCCGGCGGCTAATTATGAGCGCGTGCCTTCGAACGCGATCTCCATCCCGGCTGGAACAATTCTCGACGTCCGTCTCGAACAGACGCTCGACACCAAGCGCAACCGGGCGGGCGATCGTTTCACTGCGACGCTTACAAGGCCAATTATCCTGGACGGACAAACGGTGATCCCCAGGGGCACGCCGTGCACGGGGCACCTGACAGAATCGAAGCCTTCCGGCCGATTCAAGGGCCGCGCTGTTATGAGCCTTAGCCTGGATTCATTCGAGCTCTATGGCCGGCATCATGAAATCAGGACCACGCATGTTGGCCGCGAGAGCGGCGGGCACAAGAAGCGCAACTGGGCCTTTATCGGCGGCGGGTCCGGCGCGGGGGCGGCGATCGGCGCTCTGGCAGGAGGACCAGCCGGTGCGTTGATCGGCGCGGGCGCAGGTGCTGGAGCGGGGACTGCGGGAGCTGCCATCACGGGCAAGAAGAATGTTCGATTGCCGGTGGAGACGCCGCTGGCATTCTCACTGCGCGCTCCGGTGACGCTGGCAAACTGATTTCTGCTAACCTTGGCTGGGATTTCCCGTCCAAGGCATAGTCGTGAAACATCGAGAAGGTCGCGCGCTGCCGACTTTGGACAGCCTCCTCCAGGACATCCGTTATTCTTTGCGAGCGCTGCGGCGAGATGCGGGCTTCACGGCCTTCGCCGTTCTGATCGTGGGGCTGGGGATCGGGGCGAGTTCGACCATATTCGGAGTGGTGAACGCGCTGCTCCTTCGTCCGCTGCCTTTTCGCGATCCCAGCCGTCTGGTTTGGATCGCCAATCACGATAGCCGAGGCCTATCGGGCCAAACCACTCAAGTGGGGCACTTGCTGGACCTGCGCGCCCAGAATCAATCCTTTGCGGACTTGGCAGCTTACTTCGCCTTCTATGGCGTGGGCGACAACAAACTCACTGGGCAAGGCGAGCCGGAGCGTCTGAGCGGCGTCCCGGTCTCCCAGAATTTCTTTCCCGTGCTGGGGGTTCAGCCGCAGCTTGGCCGGCTCTTCACAGCCGAGGAATGCAAGTGGAACGGGCCGAAGGCCGTTTTGTTGAGCCACGGGTTGTGGGCAAGACGTTTCGCCTCCGATCCCGGAATCGTAGGACGAGCGCTTACGTTGAATGATGAGCCAGTCACGGTGGCAGGCATCCTGCCGGCATCCTTCGATTTCGCGTCAATCTTCGCGCCTGGCAGTCACATCGACCTGTACCTTCCGTTTCCTCTTAGTGACGAGACCAACCGCTGGGGGAATACGATGGCGATCATCGGACGATTGAAACCCGGTGTGAGCTTGGGAAGCGCCCAAGCCGAGGTGAGTACCCTGGCTCCGCTGATCATGCGCGCTCATCCTGAACGGAATGACCTGGAAGGAAAGGTGACGCTTCTGGATGAACATGTCAGCGGCCGGATCCGTCCGGCATTGGTCGTGCTCGCTTGCGCGGTCGGGGTGGTGATGCTGATCGTGTGCGCGAATCTGTCGAACCTGCTGCTGGCGCGAACCGCGACCCGTCAGAAGGAGATTGCGATTCGTACCGCGCTGGGAGCCGGGCAGGGGCGTTTGATTCGGCAGGTGCTGACCGAGAGCGTCGTGCTTTCTTTTTGTGGAGCCGCCCTGGGATTAGTCCTGGCGGTCGGCGGCACGCGCACGCTGGCTCACCTGGACGCCGTCAGCATCCCGCTGCTCCAAGACGTTCACACCGATGCGACGGCCGTGGGTTTCACACTGTTGATGGCGGTGCTCACCGGCCTGATTTTTGGGATGGTTCCCGCGCTTCAAGTTCCCGCCGCCGCTCTTCATGACGCCCTGAAGGAGACCAACCGAGGCTCGACGGGTGGCAAAGCACGAGGCTGGATCCGCGATGCGCTAGTGGTGTCGGAGATCGCCTTTGCCTGCGTACTTCTGGTGGGCGCCGGGCTGCTGATCCGGAGCTTTCTGCGAGTGCTGGACGTAAATCTGGGATTCCGGCCGGAAAGCGCCGTCGCGGTGCGCGTTGATCCGGCGCGTCAGTTGTCAGGGCAAGCTCAGCAGAATGCATACTTCGATGAGGTGCTTCGGCGCGTCAAAGACGTACCTGGAATCCAGGCGGCCGGGCTGAGCGATGCTCTGCCACTCGGCCGCAACCGCAGCTGGGGTGCCGGGGCGAAGGGACAGGTTTATCCGCGGGGACAATATCCCAACGCGTTCGTAAGAATTGTGAGCGACGGCTATTTGCGGACGATGGGGATTCCGTTACGCGGTGGGCGCGATATCAATGAGCGTGATACGCCGTCCACCGAGCTGGTAATCCTGATCAATGAAACCATGGCGCGCAGACTGTGGCCTAGCCAGAATGCGATCGGGCAAATCGTTCGGGCGGATAAGGAGCGGCGAGTGGTTGGCGTGGTTGGCGACGTGCGGCACCTGGCGCTCGAGCAGGGAGCCGGGCTGGAGATGTATATACCGATCCGGCAGATCGATGATTTCTCGTCGGTGGATTTAGTAGTGCGCTCAAGGTTCACTTTGGGGGAGTTGGCTCCGGCCGTTCGCGCCGCGCTCAAGCCCATTGAGCCGAATTTGCCTGGCAACGATTTTCGACCCTTGCAACAATTGGTGGACAAAGCCGTCTCGCCCCGGCGCTTTGTGGTATGGTTGCTGGCCGGATTCGCGGCCTTCGCATTGATTCTGGCCTCGCTCGGAATCTACGGCGTCGTGTCGTATTCCGTGAACCAGCGAACTCAGGAAATCGGAATTCGAATGGCGCTGGGGGCGTCGGCTACGGATCTGCAGATGCGTGTAATTCTGCAAACTCTTGCTCTGGCAGCGGCAGGCATGCTGCTCGGAGTGGCCGGCTCCTGGGCCCTGGCGCGAGCGCTCCAAGGTTTTCTATTCGGGGTGACTTCAACCGATCCGGTGACTTTCGTTGCCATGTTGATTGTCCTCACTAGCGTGGCCGCGATCGCCGGTTATCTTCCGGCGCGCCGGGCATCGCGCATCGATCCGATGGTGGCGTTGCGCGCCAATTAGCGGTTTTCGGTGTCACAAATCGATGCCGGCCGGCGTTATATTGATGTGAACGCTTCAAACTTGAGCACGGCCAGCGAAGTGGTTGGCAGCGTGGGGGCCGGCGAAGCGCCCTTCGATTTCGAGGCAACTTTCCGCTCTCAATACGAGCGCATTGCCCGCGTGATTCGGAGGGTCGTCCACGATCCGGCACGCGCCGAGGAACTCGCAGTCGAGGTGTTTCTGAAGTTGTGGCGGAGCCCGAAAGTCCAGGGAGAGAAAGCGGAAGCGTGGCTGTATCGGTCAGCCGTACGAACAGGTTTGGATGAGCTGCGGCGGCGAACGCGCCGGGCTCGCTATGAAAGCCTCTTCGGATTCGTCCGGGCGGTTCGAAATCCGGAAGAGATTCGCGCCACGATCGAGGAGCAGGAGAAAGTCCGGTGGGTACTGGCTGCCATAGGGCCTCGCCACGCGGAATTGCTGCTTCTTCGCAGCCAAGACCTCAGCTACGACGAGTTGGCGTCCACTCTGGATCTGAATCCAGCCTCGATCGGGACTTTGCTCAGCCGCGCGCAACAAGCGTTCCGGAAGGAATACATCAAGAGATATGGTGAACAATAACGAATCGAAGCTGGCCCCCTGGGTCGACGAACATCTAGCCAAACTCGATCCCGGCGTCGACTGGCAACCGGACGTAACACGGGCGCGCGCTCGTCTCGATCAGCGGCACAACGAAAAAGCAGCGGGGCGAAAAGTGACCTGGGCGTCAATGGCGGTGCTAGCCGGGTGTGCCGGTCTTTTGGCGTTTCCAGCCCCGCGAGGGATTGCGCAACGTTGCGTCGGGGCGTGCGAGAGCCTTTTTCTCAACCGGGCCGGCATGGCGACGGTCCGGCCCTCGCAATCCGCACCGGATTTCAGCCTGGAAGATGACAACGGCGCTAGGATCCGGCTGTCGGAGTATAAAGGCAAAGTGGTTCTGCTCAATTTTTGGGCGACCTGGTGCCCGCCCTGCAAGGCCGAGATCCCTTGGTTTGAGGAGTTCCAGCGGACCTATGCGAATCAGGGCTTCGTCGTGATCGGAATCTCAATGGATGAGGACGGGTGGAAGGTAGTGAGGCCGTACATGCAGGCGGCTAAGATCAACTATCGGGTCGCGATCGGGGACGATGCGCTGGCCCAGAAATTCGGCGGCGGGGAGGCGCTGCCGGAGACGCTGTTGATCGACCGCGAGGGGAGTGTCGTGGCCCGGCATGTTGGCATCGTGAGTAAGAGCGATTACGAGAGCGAGATTCTTCACCTCTTGAAGAAATAACTGTGGCAGACTCTACGAAGGGAGTCTGCGCCCATGAACTTTTTCTCCGACGAGATGCGCCGTAATCCCTTCCCGGCGTATGACCAGATGCGAAGCCGCTCTCCGGTGCTGCACGTCCCGGAGCTCAATCTGTGGATGATCTTCGATTATGGCGGCGTCAAGCGGGTGCTGAACGATCACGAAGCGTTCAGCTCCAGCATGTTCACCGCTCAGCGCGCGAATCCGGAGTGGTTCATCTTCTTCGATCCGCCGCGCCACAGCAAGCTGCGCGCGCTCATCACGCGAGCATTCACGCCGCGGATGGTCGCGAATCTCGAGCCGCGCATTCGCGAGCTCTCGAGGGAACTGTTGGACCAGAGAATCGAGCATGGAGAGATGGATCTTTCCGCGGATTTTTCGGTTCCGTTGCCGATGATGGTGATCGGCGAAATGCTTGGCATTCCGGCGGAGGACCGTCCAAGGTTCACCCGATGGAACGATGTCATGTTGAGCCTGAGCTACACGGTTCCGGGCGGGGATGAAGCCGCTAAAGCGTCCAAAGGCTATTTCGCGGTGAAGGATGAAATGGCCGCCTATCTGACCGGCTTGCTGGCCGAGCGACGCACGGCGCCGCGCGACGACTTACTGACCAAGCTGGTCGAGGCCGAGGTGGATGGCGAGCACTTGACCGAGCAGGAAATCCTGGGCTTCTTTCAGCTTCTGCTCGTAGCCGGCTCCGAAACGACCACCAACCTGCTCAATAACGCGATCTTGTGTTTGATTGAGAATCCAGACCAGCTGGCTCGTCTGCGTGCGACGCCCGCGTTGGTGCTTTCGGCCATCGAGGAGGTGCTGCGCTACCGCTCGCCGGTCCAATGGATGTTTCGCGCAACCAGGCACGACGTCGAAATGAACGGGCAAACGATTCCGGCCGGGAAACTGGTGCTCCCAATCATTGGCTCGGCCAATCGCGACCCTGGGCAGTTTCCGGACGCCGGCCGCTTCGATATTGCGCGCGACCCTAATCCGCATATCGCGTTCGGACACGGCATCCACTTCTGCCTGGGCGCGGCGCTGTCGCGACTGGAGGCCAGGATCGCTCTGCCGGACTTGCTGGAGCGGTTGAAAGGCTTAGCACTCGCGAGTCCCGAGCCGTGGGAGCCGCGGAAAGCGCTGCATGTCCACGGACCAGCGCGCTTACCGATCCGCTTCGAACCAGGAAGGCGAGCAGCCGCTCAAGCTTGACATAACTTTGTGAGAGCATGATTGGAAAGGAGTGGTCTCATGCTACTCACGCCCGATCCGACCTTCTACCCATCCCCACGCCTGGCCATGCAAGCTCCCGTGGAACGCTTGGCGTACGTCGCGCTTTTGAATCCCGCTCAAGATGGCCGGCCGGATGGCATGGCAGTCGTGGATGTCGATCCATCTTCTAATAGCTACGGTCGCGTGGTGGGCCGCATCGATATGCCGAACGCCGGCGACGAATTGCATCACTTCGGCTGGAATGCCTGCAGCTCGGCGCTATGCCCTTATGCACCACACCCGCATATCGAGCGGCGGTATCTGATCACACCCGGGCTTCGATCCTCGCGAATTTATGTGATCGACACCAAGCCTGATCCGCGCCAGCCCAAGATCATCAAGGTTATCGAACCCGAGGAAGTCGCAGCGCGGACCGGCTACTCGCGCACGCATACGGTGCATTGTGGCCCCGATGGCATCTTCGTCAGCGCCCTAGGCGCCCCGGATGGCAGTGGTCCGGGCGGGGTCTTTCTGCTGGATCATTTTTCATTCAATGTGCTGGGGCGCTGGGAAGTGGATCGCGGGCCGCAATACTTCGCCTATGATTTTTGGTGGCACCTGGGTCACGACACCATGCTGACCAGCGAGTGGGGCACGCCCAACATGCTGGAGAACGGCATCAATCCGGAGCTGCTGCTGGCAGGGAAATACGGGCATTCGATGCATGTCTGGGATCTGCGCAAGGGGCGTCACCAGCAGGCACTCGATTTAGGCGGCGAACAACAGTTGGTGCTCGAGCTGCGGCCCTCGCATGATCCGACCAAGACCTACGGATTCGTCGGCGTAGTGGTTTCGCTGAAGGATCTTTCGTCATCCATCTGGCTGTGGAGCCGCGACAACGGAAAGTATGGAGTAAAGAAAGTGATCGAGATTCCGGCTGAGCCGGCCGATCCGGATTTATTGCCGCCGCTGCTGAAAGGCTTCAAAGCAGTGCCGCCGCTGTTGACCGATATCGATCTGTCGCTCGATGACCGGTTCCTTTATGCGTCCTGTTGGGGCACCGGTGAGATGCGCCAGTATGATGTTTCCGACCCGAATAATCCTAAGCAAGTGGGCTCGCTGCATATCGGCGGGATCGCCCGTCGCGCGCCTCATCCCTCCAAGCCCGGCGCGGCTTTGAACGGCGGGCCGCAGATGGTGGAAGTAAGCCGGGACGGACGGCGCGTGTACTTTACTAATTCGCTCTATTCGGCCTGGGACGCGCAGTTTTATCCGGACGGGATCCGCGGCTGGATGGTGAAGGCGGATGCGGGGCCGGACGGCGGGTTGCGGCTGGATCCGAAATTTTTTGTCGAGGTGGACGGCATGCGTCCGCACCAGGTAAGGCTGGAGGGCGGCGACGCGTCGTCGGATTCGTACTGCTATCCATAATGAGCGCGCATTTCATTGCGACGCCAATCTGGGCGTGGCTGGTGCTATTCGCGCTGGGCGCGTATCACGGTCTCAATCCGGCGATGGGGTGGCTCTTCGCAGTGTCGCTGGGCCTGCAGGAAAAGAGCGGGAGCGCGGTCTGGCGGGCGCTTCCGCCGCTGGCGCTGGGACATCTGGCGTCCATGAGCGCGGTGGTCGCGGTGTTCGGACTGCTGCAGATTGGGTTGTCGAGCGGCTGGGTGCGGATCGCCGCGGCCGCTGTTCTCCTGGCTCTCGGCGTCACGAAACTGATCAGCTCGCGGCATCCACGCTGGGCGAGTTGGAACGGTATGCGCGTAGGTTTTCGGGACCTGACCATCTGGTCATTTTTGATGGCGACGGCGCATGGGGCCGGTCTGATGCTGCTGCCCGTGCTTTTTTCGCTACCGGCCGGCGAGCATTCGCAGCATATGCACGCCGGCGCGGCGCTGCCTCAGCCGTGGTTGATCGCGGTCACGATCCACACGCTCGCGTATCTGGCGACGGCGGGGACGATCGGTCTGGTGGTTTATCGATACGTGGGGCTGGCGTTTCTGCGGCGCGCTTGGCTCAACCTGGATATGCTGTGGGGGATGGCGCTGATTGTCGCGAGCGTGGTTACGGTGATCTTTTGAGCGATGGATCGGAAATCGGTATTTGAGTGCACTGTCCCTAATTAATAGAATGGAGGGCATGAGCGTGTACACCAGACGTAGTTTCGCTAAGACGGTAATGGCCGGACTGCCGCTCGGAGCGGCGCTGGCAAAGATCAACTCCAAAATCAGCGGCGTGCAGATCGGCGTGCAATCCTACAGCTATCGCGATCGCCCGCTGGACGCGGCCCTCCAGGCCATGGTCGAAGACGGCATCGGCGAGTGCGAGCTGTTTTCGCCGCACATCGAGCCGGGACCTATGCCGCGTAAGGGTCCAGTCAATCGCGAAGAACTCCGCAAATGGCGCTTAACCGTCCCGATGGATGAGATCAAGGCGGTCCGCAAGAAGTTCGATGACGCCGGGATTTGGCTGTTCGCGTTCAATTACAGCTTCCGAGACGACTTCACGGATCCCGAGATCGACCGCGGGTTCCAGATGGCGCAAGCGCTGGGAGTTAAAGTGATAACCGCGTCCTCCACCGTAAGTGTGATGCCGCGCGTCGCGCCGTTGGCCGAAAAATACAAGATCACGGTCGGCGTGCACGGCCATAACAACGTCAAAGATCCAAACGAATTCGCGACACCCGAAAGCTTCGCAAAGGCGATGGCGCTTTCGAAAATGATCGGCGTGAACCTGGATATCGGTCATTTCACTGCCGCGAATTTCGACGCGGTATCGTACATCGAAGAGCATCACGACCGCATAACCAACCTGCATCTGAAAGATCGCAAGAAGAACGACGGAGCAAACGTGCCGTTCGGAGAAGGCGACACTCCCATCAAGCAGGTTCTTCTGTTGTTGAAGACGAAGAAGTACAATATTCCGGCGAATATCGAGTATGAATACAAGGGCAAAGATGACGCCGCGGTGGAGGTAAAGAAGTGTTTCGATTATTGCAAACAGGCGCTGGCATAATCATCTTGACCGCCGGGCTCGCGCCTCTGGCGGCGCAGCCTCCGCGCCCGGGCCGGAATTTTCTGATCAGCCGCGACGTTCCCGATCCGGCGGCGGTCGAGCGAGGCCAGAAGGTTTTTGTCGCCCGCTGCGGGTTTTGCCATGGATCGAACGCCAATGGCGGCGAAAGCGGGCCGGACCTGGTCCGATCGGTGCTGGCTTTGGACGACGAGGGCGGTGACAAGGTCGGTCCGGTAATTCGGAGCGGGCGCCCGGACAAGGGAATGCCTGCTTTTCCGCTGACCGACGATCAAATCAAGGACGTCGCTGCGTTTTTGCGCTCTCGCCAGCAGGCCGCGATCGATCGCAATACTTACACTATCCAGAACATCGTGACCGGCGACGCGAAGAAGGGGCAAGCGTACTTTAATGGCGCCGGCCGATGCAATACCTGCCACTCACCGACCGGCGATCTGGCGAAGATTGCTACCAAATATGACCCGGTCGCCCTGCAGTCGCGGCTGGTGTATCCACGGACTCAACGGCCGCGTCGGGCCGAGGGCCCGGACCCGAAAACTGTGCCGACCAAGGTCAGTGTCACGCTCGCTTCGGGCCAAACGATCAGCGGCACACTGGAGTATATTGACGATTTCGATGTCGCGCTGCGGGATGCATCCGGTGACTATCGTTCTTTTTCGCGCGATGCGGGCGTCAAGGTGGACGTGCGCGATCCTCTGGCGGCTCACGAAGAGCTACTGAAAAAATATACCGACGACGAGATGCATAATCTGGTGGCTTACCTGGAGACCTTGAAATGAAACTCAGCCGGCTTGTTTTCCCAGCACTTCTCGCAGCGTCGTTATCCGGCCAGGGCCTGGACCCCGCGAAACTTCTGAAGCTGCCGGTGGATACCTGGCCCACTTACAACGGTGACTATTCGGGCCGGCGCTTCAGTCCGCTGTCAAGAATCAACGCTTCGAACGTGACGACGATGACGTCGGCTTGGGAATACCGGAATAACACGGGTGCGGCAGGCGACGACAACACGTCGATCAAGTCCACACCGCTCGAAGTCAACGGCGTGCTTTATTTCACCGTTCCCGACCACGCCTGGGCGATCGACGCGCGCAATGGCCGCCAACTCTGGCACTACAAATGGGAGACGCGCGGCGGCATTCACATCGGCAATCGCGGCTTCGGAATGTATGGCGACTGGCTTTATTTCGAGACCCCCGATAATTATCTGATCTGTCTCAACGCGAAAGACGGCACGGAGCGGTGGCATGTCGAGATCGCCGATGTGAAGCAGGAATATTTCTCGACGCCCGCGCCCATCGTCGTCCGCAATCACATCATCGTGGGCGTAGGCGGCGACTCGCTGGATGTTCCAGGATATCTGGAAGCCCGCGATCCGGAGACCGGGAACGTGCAGTGGCGCTGGAATTCGACTCCGCGTAAGGGGGAGTTTGGCGCTGACACCTGGCCGAATCAGGAAGCCATGGAGCACGGCGGCGGGATGACTTGGGTGCCCGGCACGTACGATCCGGAGCTGAATCTCTATTATTTGGGCACCGGCAATCCAAATCCAGTGATGGCCGGCCAGGGACGCAAGGGCGATAATCTGTGGACCTGCTCGATTGTCGCGCTGAATCCGGATACCGGGAAACTGGCGTGGTATTTCCAAGCCTCGCCGCACGACACGCACGACTGGGATGCGGCGCAAACGCCCGTGCTCATCGACGGACAGGTCAACGGGCAGCCGCGTAAGCTGATCGCGCAGGCCAGCCGTAATGGATACTTTTTCCTTCTGGACCGGACCAACGGCAAGAATATTCTCTCCAAGCCTTTTATCGATCTGAACTGGTCGAAGGGCGTGGACGCCAAGGGCCAGCCGATTCCCGATCCGGCCAAGGAGCCACATACCAACGGAACGCTGGTGATCCCAGCCTCGGGTGGCGCATCCAATTGGCCGTCTCCGAGCTTCGATCCCGAGACCGGCCTACTGTACGTGAATTCGACATCGTCGTACAGTCTCTTCTATCTCACCGACACCGAGGATAAGCCGGAGGGGTACGGCGGGCGCGATTCGGGAGTGTGGTCGAAGGTCGCGCTGAAGGCCATCGATTACAAAACCGGCCAGATTCGATGGAGCCATGAATACGGACGCGGGGGCGGCGGTTCGGGAATCCTGACCACGGCCGGCAAACTGCTGTTCACCGGCGATCCTTATGGGAACTTCATTGCATACGATCCGGCGACAGGGCACATACTTTGGCACACGCACCTGATCGCGAACGTAAGCAATGGGCCGATGACTTACGAGCTGGATGGCAAGCAGTATCTGGTCGTGGGCGCAGGCGACTCACTGCACGCCTTCACCGTGTTGCATTAGACATCCCGCGTGGCAAAAGGCACACGAAATTTGGCGCCGATCCCAGCTAAGTAATTGATGACTCTCGGGAGTTAGTGTGGGAACGTCGTATGCATTCTCGTTGAGCGGAGCCGGACGTAAGTAATCCGGTTATTGCTCAAAGGAGGAGCATTATGTCTCAAAACGAAATTGGAAAATCGCACACGGGCGTGACTTGGGCTCTGTTTCTTGGCTTGGCCATTGCCATCGGCGGAAACATTTACGAGTCGATGGGCCGCGACAGCTTGACACGCGATCTTGCCCGGGTGCAAGTAAACACGGAACAACAAATGGCGAAGGTGAACGACACGACCAAGGGAGCGCTGTTGGAATCCAAGCAGCGGCTGGACGCGTTAGAGAGCCAAATGGAGGGAACGAGCAATACGAATTTGCGGCAGGTTCGGTCGGAACTGAAGAAGACCAACAACCAACTGGCCGATGGCGTCGAGCAGAAAAGCCAGCAGCTCATGAGTCAACTGTCCGATCTGCGAGTGGATACCAGCGAAAAGCTGGGGCGCGTTTCCGGCGACATCGAGAGCACTGGCGCCGATGTCAAGCGCGTCGAAGGCGACTTGAATGCCGTGAGCGGCGCAGTGGCCACGAACGCCCAGGAGCTATCGGCCTTGAAGGAACTAGGCGAGCGCAATTATTTCGAATTTGCGTTGGGCAAGACGAAAGCGCCTCAGAAGGTCGGGGATATCCGCCTGGTCCTGAAAAAGACCGATCCTAAACACAATCGCTACACGGTGGAGGTGCTGGCGGATGACAAGAAGGTGGAGAAAAAAGACAGAACGGTTAACGAACCGGTCCAGCTTTATCTTTCCGGTAGCGCTCAGGCGTACGAGATCGTCGTGAACCAGGTGAAGAAGAACCAAGTGGTCGGCTATGTGGCCGTTCCTAAGGTCAAGCTGGCAAGAGACCAGACTTCTTAACACAAATCACTTAATAACAAGCCGGTCCGGCGTTAACATTATCGTAACGCCGGGCCTTTTTTACAAAGCTTTCACAAGCGCGTGGCGAGTTTGAGCGTCCTAACCCAAGAAGAAAGGACGTGCTATGAAATTGGCCATTCAAATCGCCGCAATTCCCGCATTTTGCGTTGCCCTGTTCGCCGCCAAAGGTGACAACGAAAACGCTCAGGGAATCCTGCAGCAGCTTCCGACCAGCTCTGAGCGAATCGTTTCGACGGTACCCGCGAACGGTGATGTCAATCCCTACGGCGTGGCTTTCGTGCCTAACGGTTTTCCAAAAAGCGGCGCGCTGGAGCCAGGCGACATTCTAGTCTCGAATTTCAACAACAGCGCAAACCTGCAAGGCACCGGAACGACGATTGTGAGCGTGGCGCCCACGGGCGGAGTGTCCGTGTTTTTCCAAGGCAAAGCAGGCTTGGGGCTTACCACTGCGCTAGGCGTCTTGAAGCGCGGATTCGTGTTGGTGGGCAACTTGCCCACCACGGACGGAACTTCGAGCACAGTTCAGCAGGGCTCGCTGCTGATCTTAAACTCGGACGGCATACTGGTCGCCAATCTAACCGATGCGTCGCTGCTCGATGGCCCGTGGGATCTCGCCATTCATGACGACGGCTCGCGTCCGCAGGTGTTCGTTTCGAACGTTCTGAACGGCACGGTAACCCGGCTCGACCTGTCGATCAGCGACACCTCTGTGACGGTTAGCTCGTCGACCAGGATCGCATCCGGCTACATGCATCGTTTCGACCCCGCGGCGCTGGTCATCGGTCCGACCGGCCTGGCTTACGATACCGACCACGATGTGCTGTATGTGGCGTCCACCGGCGACAACACTGTGTTTGCAATTGATCATGCTCGCGCCGCATCAAAGGATGCAGGCACGGGACGGGTGGTCTACACGGACAACGTTCATCTGCACGGGCCACTCGGCCTGGCGCTCGCTCCCAACGGGGATCTGATCACGGCCAATGGAGACGCCGTCAACACCGGTGGAATGCAGAACGAACTGGTGGAATTTACGATTGGTGGGAAGTTCGTAGCGCAGTTCCAAGTTGACCCGGGTGCAGGCGGCGGCGCTTTCGGCCTTGCATTTGGGCGAAGCGACGGCGAGGTCCGATTCGCGGCAGTGGACGATGTGCAAAACACACTGGATATCTGGACTCTCGGTCCCCACTGATCTACTTCGCGGCTGGAATTACCAACCGGACCTTGTTGCTCACGCCGTAGTAAGTGAGATCGTAGCCGGCATTCCTGGACTTCTTGGACAGTTTCGGGAAGTACAGATAACCGGCAACCGGCTGGGAAGTCTTGCCTTCGGGCAGCGATCGTTCCTCGAGTTCCTGTTTCATGGTCCACGGGTCGGGACCGGAGGGCGGCGGCGCTAGCGTGCCTGGCGGACCATTCGCGACGGCGACGCCTGTGTAGGTGCCACTAACGCGGCGGCCCGTGACAGGATCGGTGCCTGTTTCATAGCCCACGCTAGTGGTGACATCGGTGTCGCGGACGAGCGGAGGGGAGTTCTTCCTGTCGAGCACTCCGGCGATCGTGCGCGCGCTCACGGGAGGGACCGCGCTCGTTTCACCGGCCGGGCTGAGCATGAAATCGCCGGGAGAAACATCCACATCGGGCACGGTTTCCGGATACATGGCCACTTCAATGACGATATAGCCGCGACCGTTAAGATCGGCCGCAAACATCTTGCGCACTTGAGCGGGCGGGACGACGGCCGCTGCAACCGTTACTCCGTCGCTGGTCACATGCGCGGGATAGTCGGCGGCACTGCCACGCGGTCGAATCCCATTGGCCGCAAGCGCGAGACCGGCCACGAAGCACATCAGGGCGATTCGTTTCATAGTCGCCTCCGCTGTTATTCTACCGTGACTTCGGACAGGCCGGCCTGTTTGAGCTGCGTGTTCAGGTTGGCAAGATCCTGTGTCTTCATCGCGGACCAACGTTGTAGCAAGCCGGCCATCGCTTTTCTGCGATCCGCAGCCGCCGCTACCGCCTGAGTAGTCGGAGCGACATCGGCGCCTTGAATCATGCGCATCAGCAGGCCGAGCGATCCATCGACGCTGCTGATTGTATCGGGCCCGCTGGTTGCCCCACGTCCACCGCCACCGCGTCCGCCGCCGCCAGCGCCCTCGAGCGCGGTCAATTTTTGATCGAACGCCGCGATAGCATCCGATGCCGCGCCCTGCGCCGCTCGATCGCGTAATTGACGGAGTTTCTCACGGACGGCGCGTATCTGCTCCAGCGCCTTCGAGCCGGAAGTGATGTCATCGTACAACTGCTTAGATACGGTGAATTGCCGCAAAAGATCCGCGGACGAGGTATGCACCCGCGGATCCATTTTCACCGCGAGCGATTCGGTGTAGCTATGACCGTTGACGGTGAGCTTCACGGTGTAGTTCCCCGGCATCGCCCAGGGCGAGCTAGGCGCGATCGGAGTGTCGTGATAAATGGCCTGCATCGGATATTCCGGCCGTGCTTCCGGAAGCGGCGCATAATGCATGTCCCACAGGAAGCGATGCATGCCCGGCTGGTTTGAAAGGATCTGCGGCGGACGCACCCAGTAAGACGGAATTGCCAGCGCAGGATCGGCCTTGGGAGCCGGATCGCTACTCGAGTACCGCCGCACCAGCTTTCCGCCGTTGTCTAAAATTTCCAAAGTCGCCGGCCCGGCTGACGATGAGCCGAGATAATAATCAACAATCGCGCCATCCGGTGGATTCTCTCCGGCGGGCTCGTCGGGCGGCACGGGCGTATCGGGATTCATGTCCCAGCGAACGCGCGTAGCAGCCTGCGGCTTGAACAGGAACGCGGTGGCATTCGCGACAGCGGGCGCCAGTTGCCGGAGCGGCGTGATGTCGTCCAGAATCCAGAATCCGCGGCCGTGGGTGGCGGCCACCAGATCATCATCCTTAATGATGATGTCGCGGATGGAGCTGGGCGGCATGTTCAGCCGCAGCGACTGCCAGTGGTCGCCGTCGTCGAAGGAAACATAGACTTCGCGTTCCGTGCCGGCGAAGAGCAGACCCTTGCGCTTGGGATCTTCGCGCACCGCATCCACCGGCGCGTCATTAGACATTCCGTTTACGATCTCAGTCCAGGTCTTTCCGCCGTCGTGCGTGCGGAGGATGTGCGGCCGCATATCATCCAGGCGCAGAGTATTGATGGCCGCGTAGGCGGTCTGAGCGTCAAAGTGCCCGGCGTCCAGAATGGCAACCTTGGCGAATGGGACCTGCTGCTGAGGCGTGACGTCTTTCCAGTGCAAGCCACCATCGACAGTTACCTGGATCAAGCCGTCATCGGTGCCAGCCCAGATGCGATTGACATCCAGCGGCGAGGGCGCCACCGCATAGATTACGCCGCGCTGCGACGGTTTCGCGGTCGGCTCACTGCGATATTTGCCGACATTCGCTGGTATTTCCCAGTCTTTTCGCGTAAGATCCGGGCTGATCTGTTGCCAATTGTTACCTCCGTCGCGCGTCTTCCACAACGTATTAGCGGCGAAATAGAGAATGTGGGGATCCACCGGCGAGAACAACACCGGCGCCGTGCGAAGGGCGCGAAGATCCGCCGGCCGGATGGGCTTGGGCGCGACGTTCTCCACCTGGCCCGTTCGACGATCGTAACGAGTCACCTTGCCGCCATAGACGATGTCCGGATTCAGCGGATCAGGCGCGGCGTAACCGTATTCTTCCACGCCCACCGGATGCCATTCGCGAAGGGTAATCGCGCCGTCGTTGCCGCGGCTGGCGACGCAGGCCGAGCCGCTATCCTGCTGGCCGCTGCACAGACGATACGGGAAGGCGTTGTCGGCGGCGACGTGGTACATGGCGGCGGTGGGCTGGTTGTACCAGGAGCTCCAGGTCTCGCCGCCGTTTACCGAAATGATCGCGCCTTGATCGCTGGCGATCAGAAGAACTTCAGGATTATTCGGATTAATCCAGATCTTCTGGTAGTCGTCGCCGCCCGGCGCACCCCGGATTCCCGTCCAGGTCTTGCCGCCGTCGACCGATTTCCAGGTCACGACACTGGCGCTGTAAACAATGTCCGGATTCTTCGGATCCACGACGGGCACGGGCAGGTCGCCGCCACCAATCCGTGATGCCGGACGCGTGTCGGTGGTGATGCGAGACCAGTTCTCGCCCGAATCATCGGAACGATAGAGCCCCGTGCTACGGCCGCTGGCTACCGCGGCGTAAACGCGGCTCGGACGGCTGGGCGCAATAGCGATCGCGGCCTGCGTGACACCTTCTTCCGGCAGCCCTTTCGTCAGCGGGCGCCAGGTATTGCCGCCGTCGGTGGATTTGAATATTCCGCCGTTGGTCCCGCTCCATGCGCCGTTCTCCCAGGGACCTTGCCGCGCCTCCCACAGGGCTGCGTAAATTAGATCCGGATTGGAAGGATCGATTTCGACGTCCGAGGCGCCCGTGTTTTCGTCTTTGTAAAGCACCTTCTGAAACGTCTGTCCGCCGTCGGTGGAGCGAAAGATCCCGCGTTCCTGGTTGGGACCGTAAGGGTGACCGAGTACGGCGACGAACAAGCGGTTCGGATTCCGAGGGTCGACGGCGATTTGAGGGATCTGCTGACCATCCCGCAGCCCGAGATGGGTCCAGGTCTTACCTGCGTCGCTGGATTTGTAAATACCGTCGCCGACGGAAAGATCGGGCCGTTGCAAGCCCTCGCCGCTTCCGACATAGATGATGTCCGAATTGGATGGCGCTACCGCAATGGCGCCGATCGACCCGGTCGACTGGTCGTCGAAAATCGGCTTCCAGGTGCGCCCATAATCGTCGGTTTTCCAAACGCCGCCGTTGACTGCGCCGATGTAAAAGACGTTGGGCTGGCGGGGGACGCCGGCGCACGCCCGAGTCCGGCCGCCGCGATAGGGTCCAACCGTCCGCCACCTCATCCCGGCGAAGAGCTGGCCGTCAAAGCTCTGGGCCGAGTAACTCGGCCCCAGTGTAACTAGGGAAACTACCAGGTAAGCGATATATCTCACCGAGGATCTCATGCGTGAAGTATATCAGCCTGCAAACTAGCGTTGGCCACGGCTGCGACGCGGCCCTTGTGATGACGGTTATCGTGCTGATTAATAAGTCATTTAGCGCCAGAGTAAGATCGAGGATGAGAGGGAGGTCATAGTACTAAATGACGAATTGGCTAGAGCGAAAAACATTAAGACTGTCATTGAAAAACCCTAGGTCTGATGTTACACTCAGTTTGGCTGTTAAGAGTCATCCGAGATTGTAGTCGGGTGGCCAGCCTTTACCGTTCTAATTTCGGAGGAAATGAAATGAACAGGTTTTACATGATATTGCTGGCATCTACTGTGCTGGCGTCTTCAGGGTTTGCTACCACCACGACATGTCCAACTGGGTCTCTTACGGCGTACCTGGCGCCTAGCTTCAGTTGCATGACCAACGGTTTAACTTTCAGCAATTGGGGTTACACAGACCTCAATGTCGCGGCTGGATCAGTCTCTGTGACCCCGCAGACCGTGTTGGGGGATGAAGGTTTTCAGTTCCAGTCAGCATGGAATGTCAACAACACGAATGGGGGCGGCGAGCTTCGAGAGGATAGCCTGATTTCGTTTACCGCTACTGGGCCGGGCATCACTAATCTCGAGCTTTTCTTCAATGGCTCGGTCACGGGAACCGGATCGGCCAATGTGACCGAACAGTATTGCCTCAACGGAACGCTGACCAATTGCCCTGGGCCTTTAGGGCAGCTTTCAGTAACTAATCCGCCGCCGGGTTTTAGCGACCAGGTCTTCTTCGCACCGGTGCAATCGATTTCGGTTTCCAAGGACATTCTGGTTGACACCGGGAGCGGCCCGGGATCGGCCATGATTTCGCAAGTCGTCAATAACTTCTCCTCGCCAGAACCGCTTTCCTTCGTCCTGCTCGGCTCCGGCCTATTGGGTCTCGGCCTGCTGCGCAAGCGAATTAAGCGCTAACTCTGTTGCAGTAAATCACGGCGTGGAACGTGGGCAACCGCGTTCCGCGCTTTTCTTGTTTTTACACTCTCCGTAAGTCGTCCAGAATCGATTTCGGTATATTCAGGCTTCCACTTACTCCGGTTCCCAGCGCGACTCCTGGCTTCACATCACCGTGAAAATCGGATCCGCCTGTCATGGCTAGAGAGAATTTCCTGGCAACCTCCCGATAACGCGCCCGGTCGGAATCGCTGTGGTCGGAGTGGTAGACTTCGATTCCCCGCAGGCCAGCGTCACGCAGCTTGCCAATAAGTAATTCCTCGGTAGGCGGGTTGCGGATTCCCAGCCGAACCGGATGCGCCAGCACGGGCAGGCCGCCGCCGGAGATGATCCGTTGAATCCCGGTTGAGACCTCAGGCGCCTCGCGCTCCACGAAGCCCGGCGCCGATTCACCCAGGTATTTACGAAACACCTCTTCCCAGTTGGCCGCGTAGCCCTTTTGAATCAGCACGCGCGCGAAATGGGGCCGGCCCGTCAACGTTCGTCCGATCCGCTCTACTTCCGCCAAATCAATTTCCACACCCAGCGATTGCAGTTTTGCAATAAGCCGAACATTTCGCTCCCGGCGCGCTGCCTGCAATTCGCCGAGCCAATCCCGGAACTCGAGCGAAGGCGGTTGGTGTAGGAAATAACCGAGCAAATGCACAGTACCGCGCCTGGGACCATCGCCATCCAGCCGGGTACTCAATTCGATCCCGCAGACTAAATCCAGCCCGTATGCCCGGGCAGGCGCTGCGGCTTGGTCGTAGCCGGCAAAGGTATCGTGATCGGAAATGGCGAGCGCTTCCAGACCCATTGCCAGTGCGCGGTCCACCAGTTCCAATGGCGTGCAGGTGCCGTCGGATTCGTTGGTGTGGGTATGAAGATCGATCACAGATCGAGCCTTCTGAGCCGCAGCGCATTTGCGATCACTGAAACCGAGCTGAAAGTCATCGCCGCACTAGCGATCATAGGGCTCAACAACACGCCAAAAAACGGATAGAGGACCCCGGCCGCGATCGGCACGCCGGCCGTGTTGTAGACGAAGGCGAAGAATAGATTTTGGCGAATATTGCGCATGGTGGCGCGGCTTAATGCGCGAGCACGGACTATTCCGCGCAAATCACCCTTCACCAGTGTAATGGCGGCACTCTCCATGGCTATGTCCGTTCCAGTGCCCATCGCAATTCCGACCTGCGCGCGGGCCAGAGCGGGAGCGTCGTTAATTCCGTCGCCGGCCATCGCTACCACGCGGCCTTGAGCTTGCAGCTTCGCCACGACGGCTGCTTTTTCGTCAGGCCGTACTTCCGCCACCACTTCATCGATTCTCAACTTCGACGCAACCACGCCGGCGGTTACACGGTTGTCGCCGGTGAGCATGACGATGCGGATCCCATCCCGATGCAAAATATCGATCGCTTCCACCGCGGACGGCTTGATCGGGTCCGCCAAGGCTAGCAGCGCGCCGGGCTGGCCATCGATGCTCACATATACGACGGTCTGGCCATCCTCTAAAAGCGGCCTGGCACGGTCCGTTAGCTCCGCGGGCACGGCGCTTCCAACCGAGACTCGCCGGCCATCCACTAGTCCGGTGACACCTCGGCCGGGCGTTGCCTGAAAATCTTCCACTTTCGACAGTGTCAAGCCTTGCCCCAGAGCGCCGGCGACGATAGCCGCAGCCAGCGGATGCTCACTCATCCGTTCCACACTAGCCGCCAATCGCAGGGCTTCCACATTATCGACGGTGATCAGCTTCGGTTTTCCTTCGGTGAGCGTACCGGTTTTATCCACCACCAGAGTGTCTACTTTCTCGAGCGCTTCCAGAGCTTCCGCGTCGCGGATCAAAACGCCTGCCATGGCCGCCCGTCCGGTACCGACCATGATCGACATCGGGGTAGCCAAGCCCAAAGCGCACGGACAGGCGATGATCAACACGGCAACCGCATTGAGCAGCGCATAAGCCATGCGGGGCTGGGGTCCCCAGGCCGTCCAAACGAGGAACGTGAGGACTGCGACACCGATCACCGCGGGTACAAACCAGGAAGCCACCACGTCGGCCAGGCGCTGGATCGGCGCGCGCGAGCGCTGCGCCTCGCTCACCATCTTCACGATCCGTGCCAGCAAGGTGTCGGAGCCGACTCGTTCGGCGCGCATGACGAACGCTCCGGTGCCGTTGATTGTCCCGCCGGTAACCCAGGCGCCCACTTCCTTCTCGGACGGAATCGGCTCGCCGCTGACCATCGATTCGTCCACCGCACTCGATCCTTCGGCGAGGACGCCATCCACCGGCACTTTCTCACCGGGCCGGACCAACAGCCTATCGCCGATCTTGACCTGCTCCAGCGGGATGTCTTCCTCGACGCCGGTCGCCAGGATTCTGCGGGCGGTCTTGGGTGCGAGCCCGAGCAGCGATTTGATAGCCGTGCTGGTCTGTCCCCGGGCGCGCAGCTCCAGCACCTGGCCAAGCAGAACGAGGGTGACAATCACGGCAGCAGGCTCGAAGTACGCCGCGACGTCGCCGTTTGCTTCGCGGAACCCTGCCGGGAAAATATTCGGCGCCAACGTTGCGACCAGGCTATACACATACGCTGTTCCGACCCCCGCCGCGATCAGCGTGAACATGTTTAAGCTCCTGTTGACGACGGACGCCCAACCTCGCTCGATAAGGGGCCAGCCGGCCCACAGAACTACGGGAGTAGCGAGCGCAAATTCGACCCATCGCAAGTGCGTGCCAAGAAACATCAGAACCAGCAAAGGAGCGGTCAGCGCGGCGCTGATCCAAAACCTGCGCCGCATGTCGATATATTCCGGATTCACCTCGTCAACGTTCGCGGCGGTGAAAGTGACGGGCTCGAGGGCCATGCCGCATTTGGGACAGGAGCCCGGTCCGATCTGGCGAACCTCGGGATGCATCGGGCAGGTGTATTCGACGCCGGCAGCAGTGCTCTTTGCATCCATCGGCTCGGGCGGCGCGGTCGGATGCAGATACTTTTCCGGATCGGTCTCGAACTTAGCGACACACCCCTTCGAGCAGAAGTAGTACGTCTTGCCCTGGTAAACCGAACTCCCGGCCGCATGCTGCGGATCCACTGTCATGCCGCACACCGGGTCCAACGCTGCGGCGGGTTTTTGGAGAATCGGGAACATAAGTGGTCTACTTCCAGATTAACCGGGCTCGGCAACCAGTCAGGCTCAGGCCCGGTGGTCGCCGGCCGGCACGCGCTCATAGCGTTTGTGCAGACTTTGGAACTGGCGCTGGCGGAGTCCTGCGCGGTGGGCCACATACCGGACCAGAAGCCGGAGGATCGACAGGCCGTACACAGAGCTTTGGACGAACGACGCCGAGGACGCCTCCGGAAAGTAACGCGCCGGCACCGGAACCTCGGAAATCCGCAAACCCGACGCGATGAATTGGGCGATGATCTCCTGGTCGAACAGGAAGTTGTCCGAATTCATCTCCGCATTGACGGACTCCAGCGCGTTCCGGCGATAGGCCCGGTAACCGGTATGGTATTCGCTCAAATTCAAGCCGAACACCAGGTTCTCTAAACCGGTCAGAAAGCGATTACCGAAATACTTCCACCACGGCATTCCCTGATGAACCGGATTTCCAACCAGCAGACGAGAGCCCAGCACAACATCCGCCTCCTCGCGCTTCAGCGGCTCGATGACACTGGGCAGCAATTTCGGGTCGTATTGGTAATCCGGGTGGACCATCACTACAATATCCGCGCCCATTTTCAGAGCTTCCCGATAGCAGGTCTTTTGATTCGCTCCGTAGCCGTAATTGCGATTGTGCACGAACACTTCCAGGCCCAGCTCCCGGGCGATCTTCACCGTGTCGTCCGAACTGCCGTCGTCGACCAGAATCACTTGATCGATCAAGCCCGGCGGCAGATCTGCATAGGTGAAGCGTAGCGTCTTGGCCGCATTGTATGCGGGCATAACGACCACGATTTTCGGGCCTTCAGACATCTTGCGTCTCCAGTTTATGATAGCGGGTCCACGGGCAAGCTAAGGCTTGAGCCGCAGCCGCAAATAGATATTAACTGCCAGTGGATGATCGCCATAGTAAGGCCTAATTGCGCCGGGCAAAGAGTAAGTGGTGATATTTGCCCCGATGCCGGTTTCTATTTTCCGGAAAGTGCCGATGTCGCGCGTTCCACCGAAGGTGTAGGCGCCAACCCGGAAACTGGAACCCACGGTCCGCGCCAGTTGCTCGGCCAGGTCCGGCTGATCGCTGAACAGCTCGTTCTTGTCCACCAGTTCGATCCTGCCGGTCAAGAAATTCTTCCGGTGTATCGGGAATACGGACTCGAGCAGATACGCGTTGGAGTTGTTGTGATCCAGCAGCCGATGGTTGCGGCCCCAGATCAGACTGGTAGACCACTGCCCGCTCTGCATTGGCCGCGTGTATTGCAGCGATGCAGTGCTGCGGACTATGTCGCCCGGTTCTTGCCGCTCCGGCCGAGCCAGGCGCCCCACAGACACCTGAGCTATCCAGTTCTTGGCCGGCATAATGGACAAACGTGTCGACCAGGAGTTCATCGGTCCATAGTCGATATTCCAGCGATTCTCGTCCGGTTCCGTTCCATAGAACCCGCTGGCTTCCAGGCGCACTTTCTTGTACAGAATGCCGGCGGTCAGCACTTCGTCGGCGATGTGCGTGGAATCCTCCCAGTGGTGCCCGAGCGGCGCCTGCGGCAGCTCCGAAGCCGAAGCGCGGTGCGGAAAAGCAACCGGTCCAAGCGCTGGATCGCCAACCGGTGCAAAATAAAGTTGCAGCGTGGTGTGTTCTCCCAGCGAATGCGCGTAGTGGAATCCGAGAGCCATGATGAAATCGTGCGGATGTTGCGCGTCTACCAGGGGCTTGCCGAAGGCGGTTTCACCGGTTTGGAAGAGCTCAGGATAGCGGCGGCCGGTTATGGTTGCCGGATCGAGGCTGAGCATAAGGTCGAACATAAAAGTCCCACCGGCAAGCTCGTGGCTGGCTGCGAACATCCCCCAACTTTCGGAATAGAACTTGTCTGCGCCACGCGGACCGGTCTGCTGCGTCTCGACCACGAAGGCCGAGCCCATGAACATCAACTGCCAGCCGTCGGCTGTGCGCATCAACATCGGCATCTTCCAGGATTCCGGATTCATGCTGGTTCCGGAGGCGAGATTCATCAATGAATCGGCGGCGGGGCTAGTGGCGCCCATGTTCATTTGCGACATGTCGTGAGGCTGCATTTGTGACATATCGTGAGGCTGCATTTGTGACACATCGGGTGGCTCCTGCGCTGAAGCAATAGCCAAAGAAAATAGACCAACAACTAGAAATCTAAACACAATTCCATCCTTTCGTCACAGGCGAATAAACTTATTGCGTGCGAATGGATGGTTTAAATGCGAAGAGCCAGCGGCGGAGGCGAGACGATTGACGACGGTGCCATCAAGAAGGCCGGAGCGCCACCAGGGTGTTCAGCTTGCGTTACTTCGGCCGGCCAATCCACCACGATGAACCCGGTTCCCAAATCGAATGTTACGGCGCCGATCACAGCCGTCTTCATTTGATTCTGCTGCGGGCAATGGCCAGCATCACTCTTGCCATTCGAATGGCATGGTGGCGGGGTATTCTGACACGATTGCACGGTGCAGCGCGCAAAACATCCCGCGTTGGCGAGCACCAGTGTGATCGCGAACAAGATCAGAATGTGGCCAGGAATTCGTCCCACTTTCTTTCAGCGTAGCACGCATCCGCTACAATGAAGTTTTCCGCCTAATTCCCCCCATGATCCAAACTTTGTTCGGCTCAGTACAACAAGAACCCAATCTTCTGGAGCGCTTGAAAGCCGGCATCCAGAAGACCCGCGAGGGCCTGGTGGATCGCCTGGAGGACGCAATCGCGGGGCGCAAAGAGATCGATGCGGCGGTCCTCGAAGAACTTGAATACGCATTGATCACAGCCGACATCGGCGTCAACACGACGTCCGAGATTTTAGAGAGCATCCGGCAGCGCGTGGATCGCAAACAGGTCGGCGACGCGCAGCAGGTCAAGCAGCTCATCGCACAACATCTGCTGGAGGTGCTGGAGGCCACCGAACGTCCCGTGCGGCGCGTGGCTGAGCCGCCCGCCGTGGTCGTGGTGGTGGGCGTGAACGGATCCGGGAAAACCACGACTATCGGCAAGCTGGCCAATCGCTACAAGGAAGAAGGGCGAAGCGTGCTGCTGTGCGCCGCCGATACGTTTCGCGCCGCGGCGATCGAGCAACTGCAGGTGTGGGGCGCGCGTACTTCGACCGATGTCATCCGGCAATCGGCCGGAGCCGATCCGAGCGCCGTTTTGTTTGACGCGCTACAGGCCGCCAAGGCCCGCAAGGTGGATTATGTGATCGTCGATACGGCGGGCCGGCTGCATACCAAATCCAATCTTATGGCGGAGCTGGAAAAGATGCGCCGCACGGCAGCGAAGGTGGTGCCTGGGTCTCCGCATGAAGTTCTGCTGGTGCTGGATGCAACCACGGGACAAAACGGTTTGGAGCAAGCCCGAAAATTCACCGAGTCGAGCGGTGTGACGGGCATCGTGCTCACTAAGCTGGACGGGACGGCGAAAGGTGGAATCGTGGTGGCGATTGCGCGTGAGCTGAACCTGCCCATCCGCTATATTGGCGTTGGCGAACAGGCCGGCGATCTGCTTCCCTTCGAGCCCGACAAATTCATCGCGTCGTTATTCGCGGCATGAAAATCGCGGCCATGGACGAAGCGCTCGAGCTGGCCCGGCGTGGAGCCGGATGCACCAGCCCGAACCCGGCCGTGGGAGCTGTGCTGGTCAAGGATAGTGAAGTGATAGGCCGCGGCTTCCACACTTATGCACAGCGGAAGCACGCCGAGATTCTGGCGCTGGACCAGGCGGGCGAAAGGGCCCGCGGCGCCACTCTCTACATCACACTGGAGCCGTGCTCGCATCACGGACGCACGCCGCCCTGCGCCGATGCATTGGTAAACGCCGGCGTGGCCCGCGTGGTCGCGGCCATGGAAGATCCCAATCCGCTGGTTGCCGGAAAGGGTTTTCGCCGCCTGGCCGACGCCGGCATCACCGTTGAAATGGCCTCCGAATACGCTGAGGAAGCAGCTCAACTGAATGAGGCGTTCATCCATGCCATGCGAACCGGTAGGCCGCTGGTGACGCTGAAGGCCGCACTGACTCTGGACGGAAAAATCGCCGCGCCGGAGGACAACACCGGCTGGATTACGAGCGAGCGGGCGAGAGCGCATGTACAACAGATCCGGCATAATTCGGACGCAATCCTCACCGGCATCGGAACCGTCCTGTCGGATGACTGCCTGCTGACCGATCGGACTGGTCTGGAACGCAGCCGCCCGCTGCTCCGGATCGTGGCCGATTCCACGCTGCGCATCCCGCTCGATTCGCGAATAGTCACCAGCTTCAACGGCGATCTCGCAATTCTTACCACTTCGGCCGCTTCCGAAGATCGCCGCCATATGCTCGAACACCGGGGCGTCCGCGTGCTCGTGTTCGATGGGCCCGGAGGGCGCACCGACCTCGGGAAACTGGTCGAATATCTGGCCTGTGAGAATTACCGGTCGCTGATGATCGAATCCGGCAGCAAGCTGAACTGGGCGGCGCTCGAAGCCGGTATCGTCGACAAGGTGTTTTTTTATTACGCGCCGAAGATCCTGGGCGGCCTGCGATCGCTTCCGGTGGCTGGGGGCGCGGGACGCTTACACCGCCGCGATGCCATCCAACTCAGCCGAGTGAGGCTACATTCCATTCCGCCGGACGAGTTCGCGCTGGAAGCTTACGTGGAGAAGTGACGTGTTCACCGGAATTGTCGAGGAGGTCGGAACAATCGGCGCGGCTGGCGCGCGCATGAAAGTGCAATGCCGGAGCGTGCTGGCCGATACCAGGGAAGGCGCCAGCATCGCGGTCAACGGCGTTTGTTTGACTGCGGCCAAAGTGGAGCCGGACGGCTTCTGGTGCGACCTTTCACCGGAGACTTTGGAGCGCACTAATCTGGGCGTGCTGGGCGAAGGGTCGCGCGTGAATCTCGAACGTCCCGCAGCGGTCGGCGACCGGCTGAGCGGCCACATCGTCCAGGGCCACGTCGACGGAACCGCCGAGTGCGTTTCACTCGATCCGCTGCCCGACGGGAACTGGTGGCTCAAGGTTCGTGTTCCTCAAGCGCTTGACCGCTACATGATTCAAAAGGGCTCAGTTACTCTGGACGGCGTCAGTCTGACGATCGCAACGCTCGAAGACTGCGTGCTCGGGGTTGCCATCATTCCACACACTTATGCCAACACGATCCTGGGAAGCTATCGCAACGGGACCAGCATCAACGTGGAAGTAGATGTGATTGGGAAGTACGTGGAGAAGTTTCTAGTTTCTGGTTTCTAGTTTCTGGTTTTTTGTGGTTTCGAGGTAGCGGATAAAGCCTCCGATCAGTTTACGAACGCTCTCCACCAACTTATAGAGTCGTTCGAAGTCTGGATGGGTGATGTATTGAAGATCGAGCGCAATGTACAGATGGCTTTGAACCTCAATCGCGGAGCTCTGAGCAATCGTCCAAGTTCCCTTGCCCTTCGCCAGCTCTCAATGTCCTCGAATCGGGAGATGACCACAGTGACTAACTGTGCGGTCACACCAAGAAAACTCTCCGCCCACAACCAGAAACCAGAAACTAGGTTAGTGTTCCAGTTCCTGCTTGATCTCTTCGGCCACTTGGCGGGCCTGATCCACCGCTCCGATTTCGAAGCTGATCGCGCCCACGCGCGGGTGCCCGCCGCCACCGTAGCGCTCGCAAATGGTCGCGAGGTTGTGGGTCGGAATCTCGGGAGCCCAGGGATTGGAGCCCACCGACACTTTGGTCCGGAAACTCGAATTGCTTACCGAGACGGTGTAAGTCGAGTTAGGAAACAGATGGTACGGAATAAACTTGTTGTAGCCTTCCAGACCTTCGCTGACTAAATCGAAGAAGATGACCCCGTTCTGGGCGCGCGCGTGATTGCGAATAATGTCGATGGAGCGGATGTGCCGCTCGTATAGCGGCTTGTACAATCCCTGGATTTCCGGCTCCAGGATGATCTCGCCCAAGCTGCGGTGGCGCATCCAGCGGATGATCTTGTGGATGATTTCCGAACCTTTCGCGCTTTCGATCACCAGCGTCAGCTTCATGGCCGGCGCGCGCAGCTCCACAGCTTCCTGCGCACTCGAATAGCGAGCGCCATCGATGATATCCGCCCATTCCACCAGCTCCGACAGGTCGGGCGCCTGATAACCGAACTTTTCTTGCGCCACATGCGCAATGAACATGGTGCAAGAGCTGAAGGAGGGATCGTAGAGCTTCCTGCCGCTGGAGTCGTGCTTGAAGTGCTCGGCATCCTCGGCACTTAGAAACGCGCTCTGGTGGTGGTCGAACCACCAGGTCAGCCTGGAGTCCGGGGAATATTTGAAATCGACAATTGCGTTGACGTCGCCGTCGAACAGGCTATCTTCAAAAAGCTGCGAAGCTTTATGGGCGAGTCCCGTAAATTCGAAGGTCGCGCGCGGATCGTACTTGCCTTCGAAGAAGCGGCTGAAGAACGCGGCGGAAGCAGCCCCGTCGAAACAATGATCGTGATACAGGATTCTCACCCGCATGCAATTCAGACCCAAAGAAGCTGGAAGACCTTACAGGTTGCCTCAAGACAGGGGTCAAATGCAAGTCGCTTACCGGAGACACCTAGGACCCACGGCCCGCGGAGGCAAAGTTTCAGGTGCATTTATCAGAATAACACTCGCTCCGGGACATCTCGCGGGTAAACCGGTTATTCGACGTTGTACTCGTTACGAAGTACTTCCAGGTTTTTCAAGGCCGACTCCCGGAACGGCCCGTCGATCGCAACGCAGAGCTTATCAAACTTCAGGGCTTCCAAAACGCGGCCTTTATCGCGAAGCTCGCCAGCCATGGCGTAGTTGTCGTAACCCAAATAGAAATACGCGCCCGCGAGCAACCGCTCTTCATGCAGGTTACCGAGCGCGGCACGCAAATAGCGATCCGAGACCCCGTAACGCGCTTGCTTGGCGTAAATCACACCGGTCATCCAATTCGCCCAGCCGCTGTACTTAGCCTTCTTGGCTTCCCATTCTTCTGCGCTGACGTCATCGGGTTTCGCCTTTCGCGGCAGCAGATCCAGAAGGCGAAGGGAGTAACTCAACACTTTCGGCAGGTCCTCTTCCCGCTGGATGTGATAACTCGCGACCGTAACGAGGAAATCCTCGTTATCCGGATCGTCTACCAGCCCTTTCTCGGCTAGGGCGACCGCTTTCTCCGGCGGCAGGGTCGCCAGGTCGAGCCGGGGCCGGTCGTTTCTCGCCTGCGCCAGAAACTTACTCTGCGGATTGCGCGTTTCCAAGGCGTGGATCAACTCGGCCTTCTTTTGTGGATCAGACTCCTGAGCCGCGTCGGTCGCCAGCACGTATTCCGAGAACGCCATCACTTCCTTGGCAAACTCTATTTGCTTGGCCCAGTCCGGCACGTCGTCGGGATCGGCGGGCTTAGCGATCTGCAGCGTCTTGGTGGCCAAGTCCCAAGAGAGTGGGACATATTTGCGGACTGCTTCGCCGTCCCCCTTCCTCTGGGCTGCCTGGAGCGCATCGTAAGCGGCATCCAGATCAGCCGGATCCACGCCCAGCATGGCTTCCGCGGTGGAGATCACCTTGTCGTCCTCTTTGTCGTTCTTGTAGATATGCAGGAGTTGCTCGTAAACCCAAGCAATGGAAACAGTTTTGGGGAACTCCGTGGCATATTTTTCGAGCAGCGCGAGCTTGCGCGGCTTGGTGGGCTCCTGCTGGATCCTCTGTAGCAGGATGCCGTCTTGACTCTCGGCGTCGACATCCACCTTATGCCGGTCCGCCGCGAACCCGCCGGCTGCGGCCAATAACATAGCCAGCGCCGGAACTTGATGTCCTATCAATGCTTTCGCCAGTTGAGACACTTTCATGTCTAGTCTCTAAATTCGGTACCACTAGGGTAAAACTTTAGTTCGGACCTTAGAACTGACGTACTGGCAAAAAGCCTACCCGAGGGCTGTAGGCACTCCCGGAACAAGCATGGTAAAATCGCCATGCCTTATTGAAAGCCTATGATTCTTCCCTCTACCTATAACAGCGCGCTGCTGTTGATCATCCTCTCTATGATCTGTTGGGGATCCTGGGCCAACACCTTCAAGCTATCCGGGAAGTGGCGTTTTGAGCTCTTCTATTACGACTACAGCCTGGGAGTTTTGATAGCGGCGATCGTGGCGGCCTATACCTTCGGCTCCATGGGTCCCGACCTGTCCTTCTCCGATAATCTGATCATCGCTCTTCGGCGGAACATGGCTTATGCGGGCGCGGCGGGCGTGGTCTTCAACCTGGCCAATATGCTGCTGGTGGCCGCGATATCGGTGGCCGGGATGGCCGTGGCTTTTCCGATCGGGATCGGGTTAGCCTTGGTCGTGGGGGTGATCTGGAGCTACTCTCTCAACAAGCAAGGAAATCCAATTCTTCTGGCGACCGGGGTTGTGCTGGTGGTTGGCGCCATCATCGTGGATGCCTTGGCATACAGCGCCCATGCAAAACCGGTCGCGGCCAAAGCAGGCCAGCGAAAAGGTCCGGGGACAAGCCCGAAGGGAATAATGTTGAGTCTGATCAGTGGTCTGTTGATGGGCTCCTTTTATCCGCTGGTCGAGATGGCCAAAGGCGGCGGCCCCGACGAGGCCGGTCTGGGGCCATACGCAGTGGCATTCCTGTTCGCGGTCGGCGTCTTTCTTTCGACTTTCATCTTCAACCTTTATTTCTTGAATCTCCCGGTCCAGGGCGCAGCCTTGTCGATGTTCGACTACTTCAAGGGATCGATCAGCCAGCACGTTCTGGGCATTCTGGGCGGCCTCATCTGGTGCACCGGGGCGATCGCCAATTTCGTCGCTGCCAGCGCTCCGAAGACCGTCCAGGTGGGACCTGCCGTTAGTTACGCGGTCGGACAAGGCGCCACTATGGTGAGCGCGTTATGGGGCCTGCTGGTATGGAAGGAATTCGCGGGCGCAAGCGGGAAGGTGAGAGTCTTGCTGGCGCTGATGCTGATCCTGTTCCTAGCGGGGTTGATCACAGTTTCGGTTGCTCCGCTTTACAGCACAAATTGATCCAATAGATCCTTCGAAGGCACGCTCCCCTGCGCCATGGTTGCGCTTCCGCCGCCTCGTCCGCCGGCTTTGGCCAACGCGGCCTTGAGAAACTCGCCGGCATTGATCCCGCAGTCGGACGACGCTGCCAGCATGACTGCCGGAGGATTTTCGCCCATCGCCAGAAAGACAGATTTCTGGCCGGTTGTAAAGCTTTGCGCTTCTGCGCGTAGCTCGTCGGCTAAGGACGCAACCCGGCGAACCACTTTACGAACGCCGTCCGGACCCGGCGCGGTGGCCGCATATAGCTCTCGTCCGCGTGCTTGCGCAAGTTCGGTGGCTAACCGTCGGCGAGCTTTTTCCGAGTCCTGAAGCTTCTCCAGTTGGGTGGCAACCAAAGCCGGAACTTCATCGGGAGGCGCGGAGAAAGCGCGGGCAACGCTGGAGATCGCCTCAAAGTCGGCTCGGGCGCGCTTCACGGCGCGCAGGCCGCACAAGAATTCGATCCTCTGATTTCCGCGGATGCGGTCGAGCTTGCGGATCAGAATGGGACCGATCTCTCCGGTGGCTCTCACGTGCGTACCGCCGCAAGCGCTGCGATCCAAATCCTGAATTGAGATGATGCGAATCTCGCCCTCCCGCTCGGTTGGCTTGCGAAGGCCCAGATTCTGAGACGAATCCTCGAACCCGATCGTCACCGGCCGGTTCTCAAAGACGATTTCATTGGCGCGGCGCTCGGCTTCTCGAATCTGCGCAGGCTCGAGCACGCGCGCGACGTCGATGGTGCAAGAGTCGACGCCCAAATGGAAGCTCACGGTCTGCGCATCGAACAAGTTCACCAGCACGGCCGACAGAAGATGCTGGCCCGTATGCTGCTGCATGTGATCGAAGCGGCGCTGCCAGTCGATGACGCCCGAGACGTCGCCGGCCTCGAGCGGCGCTGATACCTGATGAGCGATCCGGCCGTCTTCATCCACCACTTCGGTGACGTCCGCCACGCCCAGCTTTCCGAGGTCGAAAGGCTGGCCACCCGAAGTGGGATAGAACGCGGTGCGATCGAGGTAAATACGCAGACGATCCGGGCTCGTCTCAACCACGCGGGCCCGGAATTCAGTCAGATAGCTGTCGTGATAATAAAGGCGATCGGTCACTGAACAGCCAATTGTACGAAATCGCTGGGCACGCCATTCACCGTGAAAGAGAATGGCACATTTCCCGATGCCATACCCTGCGGAATGGCGAGATTGATCTGGTAGAGGCCGACAAATGCCGGCGTGAGTCCGACGAACTGGGGGTTTACGCAGGGAGCGGGCGAGAAAGGCGAGTTATTACCAAAGCACGCCTCAACCGTCGTTGGATCGATCACAGCCAGCGGACTGGTGGGCGATGCCGTGCCCGATGGAACCACCGGCGACGTCGGTCCGAGGCCGATAGTATAGATCACCACAACATCGCCCCCGGTCACAGGGTGACTGGGGATGCCGGTGAGCGTTCCGTTTGGCGTGGTCATGATTGCGTACGTCCCGCCATTGGTGATGAAGCGCGGCTCGCTCGGCTGAATGTTCAGGTAAGCAATATTGCCGGCTTGACTGTTCCGGACTACTTGGACGGTGGCGTCACCGGTTGCAGCATCGATGGGAATCTCGAAGTTGATCTGACCGGGCGACACATAATACACTGGCGCCGGCTGCCCATTCACCAGCACCTGCGTACCGCCGAGGCTGGTCTGCAGAGGAAGACTGCTGGCCTGTTGAGGATCGCCGTAAGTCAACTGATCCCCGAATAGCGCGGCAATGTCGCCTTGAGCCAGCGACTCACCACCGGCGAATGTGCCGTTATTTACGACTCCGCCCGCCGCCGAGACCGGCGCTGTCGGCGCCACAACGTTGAGCTGAACCGGAACTATTACACTGCTGTTGGCGGCGTTGCTGGCGATCGTGACGGTGCCCTGATATGCACCCGGCGAAAGTCCTGTAGGATCGGCCACGATGCTGACCAGCGAGGCGTTGCCCGAAACGGTTTGCGCGCTGAGCCAGGTTCCGGACGAAGCGCTGGCTGTCACGCCGGAAATGGTGAGCGCGCCCTGGCCGCCGTTGGAAGTCACCACGTAATCGGTTTGTTTATTGGCGCTCTGAGCAATTCGAAACGCGATGGTAGTCGGATTCGGCTGCAAGATGGGCTGCGTAGTGACATGCAACAGAACCGCGATGGATTTATTGTCCGGCGCAAACGACGAACCGCTGATCGCAACACTTCCGTTGTAATCGCCGGTGGCCATCCCGTTTTGCGCCGCGGCTGTGACAGTATAAGGAACCGGCGTGCCGAACGCAAAGCTGCCCGCGCCGTCGACAGCGATCGCGAGCCAGGGGGTATTGTTGCTGACGGTCGCGGTCGCGGGCCCACCGGTGGTGAAAGTGGTCGAGGCCGATCCATTGGGTGGAACATAGTATTCAAGCTTGGCCGGTACATCGCCGCCGACGAGCGCTGTGACGGTCACAAACTGTGGAGCATCCACCGCGTTCGGATCGCTCACAGTGACGGTTCCGGTGTAGACGCCCGCTGTGAGCGCCGAGGTCTGTAACGCAATTTGAACGGGAATGCAGTTGCCCTTTAACGAACATGCATGCGGCGCTCCGATGCTGGCCGATAACCAGGAGACCGAGGAAGTAACGCTCAGATTCAGCGTGCCATCGCCCAGGTTGGAGGCGTCAATGGACTGCGCCGTTCCGTTCTGTCCGGGCACGATCGACACGGTAAGCGCGGTCTGGGCGAGCCCGAGCCTGGGCGCGGCACTCAGCAACGAGGTCAAGCTAAGCAAGAGGACAAATCCACAACAAGAAATGAAACTGGTTTTCGGGACCACTAGAGCTCCTTTGGTTTGGAAACGCCGCCGGCGAGTCGGACGCGGGATTGTCGGTGAAACCGCAGGCACGTTTCGTTCCAACTTGTAAGTTTCGAACTCGACACAGGCAGGCGACGCACCAGAGATCAGTTTTGCCACAATCGCTGGGGCGTTTCTGACCATGCTACTACTGCGGCTCGGTGATTTGGAAGTCGGCTTTCAGAAACTGCCAGTCCGGCAGTTCGTAGACGCGCAGCTTGGTGGGAACATCGACCGTGACATCTTTCAGGTCGGAGGGACCAAGCTTGGATACGCCGGCCGGAAACGTGATCAGTGGCGGGTCGCCCGGCTTGGCGGCCGTAGTTCCCAGGTTGATAACCATCTTGACATCGCCGATATCCGCCTCGGAGTGATTGGCGACGCCGAACTGAATTTGCAACTGGCCCGGCTTTCGTTCATTGATCCGAAATCCAACCAGCTCGACATATTTCGCCACGGAATTGGATGTATTCGTGGCCGTGAAATGCATGGGGGGAGGAGCGAACACTTTCTTATTTTGCTTATCATTTGAGGGAGGCGACGAGCAACTCGCGAGACCCACGGCGAGCAGCAACAGACCTGGCTTCATGAGAATTATGATATCAATGCGGATCAATGTTCTTTCACCTCGGCAGGTCGGGGACCTGCCCCACAACAACAGACCAGTGACTTACATGCCCACGTGGCGCAGGTCTCTGACCTGTGAACGATTTTTTCAGCAAACTTCTAAGGCTTAGACTTCGACCACCAGAGTTCCGGCAGCGGCTTCTGCTGTGGCCATACCTGATTCAGCGTATCGCCTTCAAACAGCTCGCCGTTCTTCATCACATAGCGGATCGAGTTGGTGTTGTGGATGTCAGCGATCGGATCTTTGTTGAGCACGATCAGGTCGGCCAGCTTGCCGGGCTCGATGCTGCCCAAGTCCTGGCCGTATCCGATCGCTTCGGCGCCATGAATCGTGGCGGCGCGCAGCACTTCCATGTTAGTGAGCCCGCCGCTTTGCAGCGCCCACATCTCCCAGTGACACTGCAATCCCTGGATCTGCCCGTGACCGCCGACTAGAACCCGGCCGCCGGCATGCTCGATCTTTGCCGCTGAAGCTGCCAATTTCGGAAAAACCTGTTCCTCTTTGCGAAACCAGGGCCGCCGCTGCGACTTGGTGTCGAGGATATTGTGCGGCATGAAGCGCTGCATCTTGGCGTCGTCATGAACTTCAGTGGTCTCGTAGAAATAATTTTCAGCCCATGGACCGCCATACGCCACCAGCAGCGTCGGCGTATAAGTGATGCCGGATTTCACGAAGGTGTTGATCACGTCGGCATAAAGGGGCACGATCGGCAGCGCGTGTTCATTGCCGCTGAAACCGTCGATGGCGTGCGTGAGATCGAGCTTCAGGTCGAGCGCGCCTTCGGTGGTCGGCATCAACTGATTTTCCTTGCAAGCCTGCACCACCCATTCGCGCTGTTTCCGATTGCCGACGGTGTAGGACTTCACGGTGTTTGTCCGGTAATACTTCTTGTAGCGCGTAACCACCGCCACCGTGTCTTCGTAGGATTGAAAGTCGTTGCTCGAGAATATTCCCGGGCCGGTGGAGAATGCGCGCGGGCCCAGAACGTCACCGGTATCGATCAAATCCTGATACGCGAAGGTATCGTTGGTACCGGTCTGCGGATCGCGGCCGGTGGTCACGCCGTAAGCCAGATTGGCGAGGAACGGCCAGCTCTCGAGATCCAGGACGCCGCGCTTGATTTCGGTCCAGTGGGCGTGAGCGTCGACGATGCCGGGCATAATGGTTGCGCCCTTCAGATCGATGACCCGGGCGCCAGCGGGAAAGGCCACCAATCCGCGCTTGCCGACCGCGGCGAAGCGATTGTCCGTCACGACGATGTCGGCATCGAGGATCACTTCATCGCCCCGCATAGTGATGACCTTCGCGCCGCGCAGCACGACAGTGCCGGTGGGCGTGTGGCGCGGGACTTCGATGTCGACGGCAATCTCCTCGAACTTAGGCTTTTCGCGGGCGGGCTTGCTTTCGGCCGTCTTCTCGGCGCCATCATCCGCGTCCGGCGCGGGGGCATCGAAAGTAATACTGGCGACCGGCTGGCGAAAGTAAGACGACCCGAGCGACCAGGTGATGGTCTGGCCGTCGTCGGCCCAAGCGAACGAATCGGCGCCGATATCGGTTAGCTTCTTCAGAGGCACCGCGGGCGAGCTGACGTTGATGGTGGGCGCGTCGCCCCCGGCTACGGGAACATCCAGCAGATAGAGCTGATCGTTTACCAGCGCCAGCGCTTGTTTGCCGTTGGGGCTGATGCGGACGTCGCGCGCGGCCGGCGGTTGAGGCGCCTGGGTGAGATTCTTGCCGACCACCTTCAGATGCGTGCGGCGATCCGTCCCATCGAAGCGGAAGGATTGCAGGCCTTGCGGCGAGTAGACGTAAACGCGCTCGTTATCGTGAGTAAAATGCGGCTTACCGACTCCGCGGGCGGGCACGATGAGCTGAGGCTCGCCGCCGCCGCTCGGAATCCAGACGACATCCAGACCCGTTTGGCCGCCGAATCCGGTTTGCGCTTCTTCGCGGTCGCGCGTGGAGCCTCGCAGCGCAACGATCCGTGAACCGTCGGGCGTCCAGGCCGGATCCTGATAGTAGCCGGGGACGGTCGTGACGCGCTGCGGCTGTGATCGGCCATCGGCACGCATTTTCCAGATATTGCCGCCCTGGTCCGACCAAGTGACGTAGGCCACGAACTGTCCATCGGGCGACCAGACCGGCTCGTACTCGCGCGCATCGCCGGTGGTCAGGCGTCCCGGTTTCCCGGCCGGGATATCCAGCGTATAGATATGCGTGAGCGAAGAAAAGACCAGGCGTTTGGCGTCGGGTGACTGAACCGGCCCTTGAATCAGTCGGGCATGGACCGGACCTTGTTCAACCCTGGAAGCGAACTTCAACTCGGGTCCCAGATCGAGCGTGACATGCGCCTGAAACGGCACAACCGTCGATTCGCCAGTCGCCACCTGCACGCGATTAATCTTGCCGCCATAGAAAACCACCAGCTCTTTGCCATCGGGTGTGAACGCATAGCCAGGCAGGACGTCGCGGGTGGCACGGGATTCCTGGTCGTCGCGCTGCACGGGGTATTTCAGCCAGCGATCGGCGCCAGTGGCCAGGTCGCGGATGCGCAGGCCCGTTTCAGTGTCGAAGCGCGTGCCATAGACAAGCTGCTTACCATCAGGCGAGAGAACCGGGCGGAAGGCGCTGCCGGGCGCCGATGTTAGAACGTCTTCGTCACCTGTGGCGCGGTCGCGGCGCACGATCTGCCAGAGTGGGAAAGTGGCATTGTAGCTGAAGCTTCCGGTGCGGCGGGCGTAGTAAAAGTACTTGCCGTCGCGCGAAGCCACGCCGCCCAGAAAATTAAGGCGCTGCTGCGGCGTCGTATTGGCAGGGGTCGAGCCGGCTGGAATCGTCTTGGTGACCTGGACGCCGGAACCGCCGTGGATGTTGTACATCCAGATTTCGTGCGTGCCCAGGCCCTGCTGGTTGCGGGAGACCAGCACGTACTCGCCGTCCGGGGTCCAGCTGGGCGAAATGAAATCGCCGTCTTTGTCCTTGCTGAGCTGCTTGGGATCGGATCCGTCGGCCTTGGCAATCCAGAGATTGTCGCTGCCGTCGCGATCGCTGGTGAAAGCGATCAGCTTGCCGTCCGGCGAGAATATCGGCTGGCTGTCGAAGGGCAGGCCGCTGGTGATGCGGGTGGCTTCGCCTCCGGAGATCGGCACGGTGTAGAGGTCGCCCAGCAGATCGAAGAGGATAGTCTGGCCGTCTGGCGAGACGCTCAGCGAGAGCCAGGAGCCTTCGTCCACGGAGAATTCGATCTTGCGTTCGGGTTTCAGAGGCAAGCCCGGCTTCTTGGCGGGTTTCTTATCTTGCGCGATACCTACGGCGCCCAAACAGGCCAGGACGGTAAAACCGGCGAAAATTCTCCGCATGGAGCGATTATGCCATCGTGGGGGGTGCGGGACAGAAAGGTCAGGTACAAAAATAAAACCATGAAACAATTTTCCAGCTGTTGCAATCCATTAACGAAGGCGGCGGAAAAGTGTGCCAGCGCCTTCCAAGGATACGTATGAAGGATGCTGACGTACTTCTCGTAGAGGATAGCGTTGGAGATGTTCTCCTCACGAGGCAAATCTTGACGGAGATGCCCATCAGACTGCGGATCGCCAGAGACGGCCTGCAGGCGCTGCTCATGTTGGCGGATCCGGAGTTCAAACCGGCGCTGGTTATTTTAGATTTGAATATGCCGGACATTTCGGGTCACGAAGTTCTGGCGCGATATCATCCCCAGAGCCCTCCCGTGGTGGTTTTCACTTCGTCCTGGAACGAAGCGGAGAAGGCGCGCACGCTGGCCATGGGAGCCCGCGAATGGGTAAACAAGCCCATGGATCTGGATGCGTATGCGGGAGCCGTGCGTGGAATGGTCGAAAAATGGGCTCTGCGGACCGAAAAGAGCGCGCTCGCCTCCCCCGAGATGGGTAAAACGGCTTCAATTCAATAGTTTCGCCTCCATAATTGTCCCGACTCCGCCGAACCGGCGAAGAATCCCGGATCGAGTGCTCCCCAAATTCCGTATTTCTGCTTGATACTGGAAAGAGCGTCCTCAATCCTATGATCAAACCCTTAGTAACCTTGGCTATCTGTCTGCTCCTCGTCGCCCGTGGATTTGCCCAGAATGAGATCGCGGTCGAGCCGGCCAGCGGACGGCTAGGCTGGCTATTGAATCCGTATCGGCCTCGCAGCGTCCCGCCCATTCGCGTAACGAATTCGTCGCGGCTGGACTCATTGATCCGGGCGGGGAACCTCTATCTATCGGCGCCGGACGTGGTCGCGCTGGCTATTGAGAACAATATCGACGTGGAAGTCCAGCGCTACGGACCGCTGCTGGCAAAAGAGGTTCTGAAACGCGCCCAGGCGGGCGGCGCTCTGCGCAATGTCGGCTCGGCGGTTGCGCCGGGGCCGCAGAGCGTGAGTCTGCAAGGCGTGAGCCTAAACCCGACCGGCGCCAGCCTTACATCCGGCGCGGGCGTAAGCTCGGGTGGAGGGATCGTAACGCAGCTAGGGCCGCTGATCCCGAGCCTCGACCCCACTGTGTTGGCTTTTGCGAACTTTCAGCACGCGACCATCCCCCAAAGCAACACCATACTGACCGGAACCACGGCACTCATCCAGGATACGCGCAGTTATCAATACCAATACGCTCAGAATTGGGACTTCGGCCTAACCGCGCAATTAACTTACTCGAGCACCCACGTCCATGTAAACAGCCAATACTTCAGCTTGGATCCGTACACCTCCGGTTCGATGGATCTCCAGATCACTCAAAACCTGTTGCAGGGATTCGGGTCCGCGGTCAACGGCCGGAACATCCGCGTTCAGAAGAATAACGCGAAGGTGACCGATTTGCAATTCAAACAGCAGGTCATTACGACGGTATCGGCCGCCCTAAACCTGTACTGGGACTTGGTCGCATTCGACGAAGACGTTCGCGCCCGCCAGGAAGAGGTGCGAGCCGCCGAACAACTTCTGGAGGACAACCGGAAGCAAGTCCAGTTCGGCGCTATGGCGGAGATTGAAATCACCCGCGCCGAAGCCCAGCTCTACGCCGGCAGGCAGGATCTTACCATCGCGCAGACCAACCTGCTGCAACAGGAAACGGTGTTGAAAAACGAATTGGTGCGGACCGGCATTGAGCAAGCCGGGCTGGCTAACGTACATGTCGTACCGCTGGATAAAATTGCCACTATACCAGCCACGGACGAGATCCGGCCTATTCAGGATCTGATCAACCAGGCGCTGGCCGGCCGGACAGAGATTGAGCAGGCGCGCATCAATATCGAGAGCAACAAGTTGAACCTGGTGGGCATCAAGAATTCGCTGAAACCCACCTTACAGGCTTTTGCCGAGCTGACCAATAACGGGTTAAGCGGCGAGCTCACGGCACTGGGCGCGCTGGAGGCCGGCGTCCCCTATCTGGCGGGCGGCTACGGGAACCTTCTGGCGCAGATAGCCCGGCGGAACTACCCCAATTATTCGGCCGGCTTTTCGCTCAACATCCCGCTGCGCAACCGCGCGGCGCAATCGGACTACGTGACCAGCCTGCTGGAACTTCGCCAGAATCAACTGAACCTGCAGAAGGATACCAACCAGGTTCTGGTGGATGTGCAAAACGCAGTGATCGGGTTGCAGCAAGCGCGGGCCCGCTATGAGGCGGGGGTAAAATCGCGGGAGCTTCAGGATCAGACGCTGGCAGCCGATCAGAAGAGATACTCGCTGGGCGCCGCAACGGCCTTCCAGGTGATTCAGGATCAGCGCGACTTGGCCACCGCTCAGAGCAGTGAAGTGCAGGCGCTGGCGAATTATACTCATGCGCGCATTGCCTTCGATCAGGCGCTGGGGACTACGCTGGACGTGAACCACGTTTCGATCGATGAAGCGCTGAAGGGGCAAATCTCACGGCCCTCCGAACTGCCTCCGGACCTGCCCCAGCGAGGCGCTCCGAAAGGAGGCGGCCAATGATCGGTGCCCTTCGTAAATGCCTGGCGGCAGGCCTGACGCTAGCGAGCGTAACCTGGCCTTTGTCCGGTCAAGACATCGAGCCGGTCCGGCCCCACGCGCCCGTCGTGGTGCGGCCATACCTGGCACCGGAGGTTCCACCGGTCCGGATTCGAAACTCCGACCGTTTTCGCGAACTGATGCGAGCCGGGACGCTTTATCTAACCGTTCAGGATGCGATTGCGCTTGCGCTCGAAAACAATATCGATCTGGAAGTGAGCCGCTATAACCCGCTTCTGGCCACCTGGCAGGTGGAGCGCGCGGAAGCAGGCGGCGCTTTACCGGGCGTGCCCAGCACAGCCTCGCAGGCCTTCAGCGTAGCCAGCGGGCAAGGCGTCCTGGGCAGTCAGGCGGCTGCCGGAGTGAGTATTGCGGGCGCCGGGGGGAATAATAATCGGACGGTTAATGCCAGCATCACTCAGATCGGTCCCGTCACGCAGACATTAGACCCGACCGTGCAGGAGACCACCAGCTTCGCGCACACCAGCAATCCACAGCCGGACGTGGTGCAGAGCCTGACCACGAATCTCATCTCCAGCACGCACGTATTCACCGGAAGTTTACAGGAGGGTTTTCTCAGCGGCGGCGGCGTCTCGGTGAACTACAACGAGCATTACCTCAATGAGAATTCCCCCAGCGATGTACTAAATCCTTCGGTGGCTCCGAACGTCTCGGTAGG
>Ga0210386_10000238_pt1 | contig 49332 bp, 40 predicted proteins | sample IncBWH32OmetaG_FD_160091 | JGI IMG/M metagenome (GOLD analysis project Ga0210386, IMG submission 160091) | Forest soil microbial communities from Barre Woods Harvard Forest LTER site, Petersham, Massachusetts, United States - Inc-BW-H-32-O ...
ATTCCGATAAGCGATTGAAACCGGGGATTCACGAAGAGATTTCTCGGAATTGGGAGATCAGCCTGCAGTCGAACCCGTGACATGTCAATAACGCGTCAAATTCTTCGGTTCACACCCAATCCCCTTTCATCGCGGGTGATTCATACTTCCGCAACTGTTTCCGCGCCTCGACACGTGGATTCCTCGTACCGTCACTGGAGACTGCAGCAGCTTGCCACTCTAGCGTTTGGCGGCCGTCGATGATTTTGAACCTGTTAGTTGCACGCACTAATACCGCGCTTTTCACTCCTGTGGTTGTTAAAAGCTCAAACCAACAACGCAATGGCCGGAAATATTCCGCGGCTGAATGAAGCGTCCCTTGATGCACGGATGTTTCTGGTTGCCATCGGTGGGTCGCTTTTGACGAGCTTGGCGGCGGGATTGATGCCTGCGATCGGCGCTTCACGGATGGAATTGACGGATTTTCTGAAATCGCGCGCCATGCGTGGAAGTTCTGCTGGGCACCTCCGGTTGCAGCGCGCGTTGATCGTTGCGCAGACGGCAATGGTTGTTGTGCTGCTGGCGGGGGCGGGGCTGCTCATCCGCAGCTATATCAATGTTGAGTCGGTGGACACCGGGTTTACCCGGTCTGCGGTGACGTTCCATGTGAGCCTGGATCAGCGCTACAGCAAGCCCGAGCAGCATGTCGCGTTTTACAAGGAAATGATGGCGAAGCTTGAGGCATTGCCTGGCGTGGAGGCGGCAACGGGAACACACCCAATCGCTTGGCGCCCTTCACCCGGCGAATTCCCGCAGCCAGATCTGCACTGAGCCCACTAGTTTGCGGTAAGTTGCCGATGCAATGAACGGCAACCTGCGAAATTACCGAAATCCCGTTTCAGGGAAACTCCGAAACCGAAAGTCTATCCACGTGGATACTCTCGATCTCGACAAGCACGGTTTCCCACGACTGCTTCTTTGGGTCAGAACCTGACGAATCGGAACCGCATCCAGACAGCTCAGCACTCCCCCCTGCATCTCGGCCGAGGCGGTTCCGATCTGGGGTAAGGACAAACAGGAAGTGACGAGATTACTTCTTGTTTGCCATGATCCGACCGGAATACGAAGACATGACTCCAAACCGCCTCGATCAGCCCTCGATCCTGATTCCGCAAACTGGCGGCGCTCCCGTCCGAAAATCGCCACTTTACGAGCAATTGTGAGCAATATTGCCCATTCAGGAGGCTTTCTGCGCGCCTACTGTGATACCAACAGGGGGCTGTTCGCCTGCCGGGTGGTCCCGTCGTGCTTAGGGCTGATTTTGGCGTCAGAATATTTCGGGGTTGGACCATTCACGCCGTGGCCCCTTCCGGAGCCTACGAAATGGAATGGATTGCAAAAGCGCTGCGGAATCCCAATGCCAGGATAACTGATGTCGTCTATTTGCTTTACTTCTACGAACCGAACACCGTGCGCCGCAAGCGTCCGCGTGAAGAGACCGACAACTGGAATCGACTTGCGACCGTCATCGGCTGTGCACTCTCCGCGTAATCGGAGGAAGCATGAAACTCATGAGTTACCTACGTTCCCTTGCTACTAGGTTTTTTCGCCCTTCTCAGGTTGCGGATGACATCGAAGAGGAGCTTCGCGGCCACATCCAGCACCGCCCGGACGATCTGGAGCGTTCCAGCTTGGGTCGTGCCGAGGCAGAACGACGTGCGCGCATCGAGTTCGGCGATGATGAGAAATTCAGGGAGGAAGGCCACGAAGCGCTGGGTAGCAATTTTATCGAGATTTGTTTACAAGATGTTCGCTTCAGCCTTCGGATCTTGCGCAAGTCCCCCGGATTCGTCGTCGCCGCCGTTTTGACGCTGGCGTTGGCCATCGGCGCAAACGCCGTGGTGTTCAGTATGCTCAATGGATTGCTGTTGCGACCGCTGCATGCGCCGCACGCGCAAAGCCTCTACGCCATCCAGCGCGGCAACGACAAATACATAGTGCAGTCCTATCCCGACTATCTCGATCTGCGCGATCGCAACCGCAGCTTCGACGGTCTGGCAGCTTACAACATCTCCGAGGCCGGGCTGGACACGGGCAAGAATCCATCTTCCGTGTGGCTCTATGAAGTGAGTGGGAACTACTTCGACGCCTTGAACATTCAGCCCTATCTTGGCCGGTTCATTCACCCGTCCGATGAGCATGGCCCCAACAGCGCCCCGTATCTCGTCATCTCCTGGGCGTATTGGCACAGCCATTTTCAGGACGACCGCGGCGCTGTGGGCCGCACCGTTCTTCTGAACAAGCATCCTTTTACGATCGTCGGTGTAGCGCCGCCTTTGTTCCATGGGACCCTTTTGTTTTTCTCACCTGATTTCTTTGTGCCGATGGTCAACCAGGAGCAGATGGACGGGGAGAATTTCCTGAATGCGCGCGGAGAGCGGAGGGTCTTTGAGGTTCTGGGACACCTCAAGCCGGGAGTCACTCCCGCGCAGGCGACGGCCGACCTGAATGCTGCTGGTTCCTATCTGGCAAAGACCTATCCCAAAGATGATGGCCCAACCAGCTTTTCCTTGGTGCGTCCAGGTATGCATGGAGATTTTTTTGCCCCTGCGGTGCGGGCTTTTCTCGCAGGGTTGATGCTGCTCGCGGGATTGATCCTGCTCGCCGCCTGCGCCAACCTCGGCAGTCTATTTGCCGCTCGCGCCTCTGACCGTGGGCGCGAAGTTGCTCTGCGCCTCGCGCTTGGTTCCAGCCGCAGGCGCATTCTGCGGCAACTCTTCACCGAAGCTTTGCTGATTTCTCTCGCGGGCGGCGCTGCCGGACTATGGAGCGGTGTAGTGCTGTTGCGCTGGCTGAGCACGTGGCAGCCATTTCCAGAATTCCCCATGACTATACCTGTGAACCCGGACGCAAATGTCTACCTGGTGGCTTTGCTGCTGGCTTTAGCCAGCGGATTCCTCTTTGGCGCGGTTCCGGTAAGGCAGGTCCTGCGCACCAATCCCTATGAGGTCATCAAGTCGGGATCAAGCGGCATGCTTGCGGGCAAGTTTGGCCGGCGCATCACGGTTCGCGACGTGTTGCTTGTTGTCCAGATCGCCATCTGCGCCGTGCTGGTTACCTCGTCCTTCGTCGCCGTGCGTGGACTGCTGTTCTCGCTGCACAGCAGCTTTGGTTTTGAGCCGCGCAACGCCATGCTCGTCGATACCGATCTCGGCATGGCCGCTTACAGCAGCGACAAAATGCCCGCAATGCAAAAGCGCATGATCGAAGCTATGCAGGCCATTCCCGGCGTCACGCGTGTGGGATTGGTGGATGTTCCACCATTGCATATGGGCTGGGCCGTCTCGCCCGTCTTTACAGACAAGACGACCGACCTGCGGCCATGGAACGCCGTCACCGAGGCCATCCGCTACAAAATATCTCCCGAATATTTCCAGGCGGCGGGCACTGCCTTGTTAGCGGGCAGGACTTTCTCCCGGCACGACGATAAAGACGCGCCGCCCGTAGCCGTCATCAACCACGAATTTGCGCGCAAAATCTTTGGCTCCGTGGCTGGCGCCCTGGGCCGTTACTACAGGATGCCGGATGGAACGCGCGTGCAGGTGGTGGGCATCGCAGAAGACGGAAAATATACAGCGAACCTTGCCGAGGATCCACAGCCTGCAATGTTTCTCTCCATCCTGCAATCACCCGCAAATGATACCTGGCTAGTGCTGCGTTCGAGCCGAGATCCGCAACAACTGGTCGCAGCCATCAGGAGCAAATTGCGGGACCTGGACACCGGACTGCCTTCCTTCATCGAGACATGGAATGAAGAAATGAACGGGGCTCTGTTTGCTCCGCGCATGGCGACGGCGTCGCTGGGTGTGCTTGGCGTGATGGGCGCAATGCTGTCGATTGTCGGCATCTTTGGCCTGGCCGCGTATTCGGTCAGCAAGCGGCTGAAGGAATTGGGTATTCGTATCGCGCTCGGCGCGCAGCGTAAGGAAGTGTTAGAGGCAGCGCTGGGACGCGCAGTCAAATTGCTGGCTTTCGGTGCGGCAACGGGATTGCTTCTCGGCATCCTGGCCAGCCGGGTGCTGGCATTCATCGTGTACCAGGCGACTCCCCGCGATCCGCTGGTGATGGGCGGCGTTGTGCTGGCTATGGGGTTGCTGGGGTTGGTGGCTACGTGGATTCCGGCGCAACGCGCGCTGTCGCTGGATCCTTTGAAACTGCTGCGCGAGGAATGAATCGGGCCTCATCACAAATTGCCGTAAACGGGCTTCGCAACTACTTGACTCCAAACTCCTAAAAAGTCCGGATTTCGGTATGGTCCGCCGCTTTGTCGCAAGCGAAAAGCGAGAATAGCGTGTAAGGTCCGCGCGTATGTATACGGCCTTGTGGAGCGTGTGACGACTCCGGGCCAGGATGGAATGCGCTTCGCTCTGTTCCTAATTAACTTGGCGGCCTTCAAAGACCCTTACCGAAAGCAGGTTTTCAGAGCGACGGTTAGACCGTGGTGCCATCTCGTTCTTCGCCAGCAGACCTGGCAGGAACATAAAACTCCGTAGACGCCGCTGGTCTGCGGATGTGGGAATCGCGGCCGCGATTTCCAAGCCTGGTGTTCTTCCAGGCGTCATCTGCAGGCCAGTCAGATGGTGGCAGTACCAGCTAGTAGCGGTGGCCGGTATACTTCATTTTTGGCCAACACTGCCCAGGCCATCCGTACCAGCTTATTGGCCAGTGCAACGATGGCAATGTTGTGATGCATTCGTGCCGTGAGCAGTTCCAGCCAGGCACTTAATCCTGACGACTGCTTGGTCCTGTGTTGCATTACGGCTCTGGCTCCCTGCACGAACAGCTTGCGCAGGTACTGGTTTCCACGCAGGGGAATCTTCCACAACGTTTGCTTGCCTCCGGTCGAGTGCTCCTCGGGAACCACTCCCGGCCTGGCGGCAAAGTCGCGCCCCTTGCGGAATGCCGCGCCGTTGCCGATCGTTGCGATGATCGCTGTGGCTATAACTGGACCCACTCCCGGCATGGTGACTAGCCGACGGCAGGCTTCGTTCTCCCGAGCAATCTGCGCAATCGACTGATCGGCCCGGTCGATCTTCTCTGCCAGTTGAGCAAGCTCCAGCTTCAGTTCCGTTAGCAGTACAAGAAGCGCCCCCGAGAGCTTCGTCGCCGGATCTGAAAGGATCCCTGGCAAAGCCGCATCGACATACCGTCGGCCCTTGCGTAGGGTGATGCCTCGCTCCAGCAGCAGCCCGCGAATTTGATTGACGACTGCGGTACGGCGCATTATCCAGCGCTCACGTACCCGGTGCAACGACTGCAGATCCAGCTGCTCGTCACTCTTTACAGGCACGAAGCGCATCGTCGGTCTTCCGACCGCTTCAGCGATCGCTTCCGCGTCGATGTAGTCACTCTTGTTCGTTTTCACGTAAGGCCTCACATACTGAGCGGGAATTAACCGTACCTCGTGCCCCTGCTCCCGCAGAACACGACCAAGAAAGTGGGAACCACCGCAGGCCTCCATGCCGATCAACTCCACCTTGAGGTTCGCTGAACCGCAATAGCTGGTTACGGGAAACGCGCTTCCGTACCATCACCACTCCCCGTTGGTTCATCCCCACTAAATGGAAGGTTGTCTTCCCTAAATCGATACCGAGCGTGAATAGCTCCATGGCACTCTCCTCCGTACGCCTCTTATAACCCCAGCTCCCGGCTGGGTAAAAGCGGCGGACCATGCCATTAACCTGCCGACGCAATGAACGTCGAGGCAGTGAACTTTCGTTGATTCCAGTCAGAGGTTGAATCTGGCGAGTACGGGAAGGCGGAGTTGACCGCCTCCCCCGAGGAACATGGTCGCAGTCTCTATGCGGTGACCCACCAGTTGTGACCACCCTACAGAAATTGATCGTTGCTCTTGATGCCGAGATAGCGCGATTACAAGAAGCCCGCGACCTGTTGACCCGAGACAATTGGACACACGGAGTCAAGACGGCTGCCAAACACCCCATGAGTGCAGAAGGACGCGCGAGGATATCGGCGGCACAAAAGAAGAGATGGGCAACGATTAAGCAGGCAGCCAGAACAGCCGCAAAGTAGCTACGATTCCTCCACATCACAACAAAAGCTGCCTCCTTGGTGTTACATCACCAGGGTCCAGATTATGTCGCATGAGTGTAGGCATGGCGTGTCACTTCGGACGGCACACCAAGCCGCTTTTGAAAAGGTTGTCATCGCGGATACCAATCAACAGTCAGCCGAGGATCGTGCGCGTCTGAGAACACTCGCCCAAATCGTATTCCAGGCTCTCCAGAAACATGAAGAGCGTTGCTTGGTCTGTGGTGCGGAATGCGATGCCTGATCTTAAACTGTCCCTGTGTTCCACATTGCTCAGACACACATAATCCAGGACCGCTACCGTTGAGGCAGTAGGCGGATGACGTTTGACAACCCCCAAGGAAACCATCTTGGGTGCACGGGAGGCGAATCCCTTGCGTCTGTCTCGCAACTGCCTACCAAGGTTTCTTCGGGCCAGATTCGTTTCACCGGTTGAGTCTGGCCTACTTTTTGCTGCTGGCCCGATGTGTGGTCAATTTTGCTCAGACGAGGACGCTCCCTGCCGTTACAGTGAGAACCGATGAGCGCCGCTTCCCTCGCATTCACCTTTATCAACAACTCTGACCCGGGCTTGCGCCGATGCGGTCTAGGGATGTCACTTCGCACGGCCCATCTGACCGCGTTTCAAAAAGTTGTCGTCGCTGATGTCACACAGCAGGCGGGAGAAGATCGGGCGCATCTCAGAACCCTCGCCGTGATCGTATTCGATGCTCTGGAAGAACATGAAGAACGCTGTCTTATCTGTGGAACGGAAAGGGATGCCCGAGAGCAACTCCAGAATGCATTCAGAAGACTGGCCGTTCGTACAAAAGATTCTTGACCTCACCGAATGGCCACAGCAACGCTCAAAGAGCGAGAATGATCATGGCTGTGTTAAGCCAGCGGCGACGCGCAGACCTTGTAAAAGCGGTTTCAGAGGTGACGCCGCGTAGCTCACAGGAGAGGCCGCTTGGCTATTGGGTCTCGGGAAACCACTCCCGCATGTGCCGCTCTAAGCTAGAGAGTGCTTTCGTCCATCGGAAAGCCAAGCTGCTGCAGCTGCCGACCCGTAACTTCGTAAGGACCTTCGCGGTTCCAACTTGCGATCGAGCTCTGCAGGCCTGCAGCGGCCAGAGAAGCTTCGATCGATTCAATGTCTGGAAAGAGGCAACGGTGCGAGGCGATGTGGTCATGCCGGATCCAACAGCCATCTTGGCGATAGGTCAGTTCGAAGCCGCCGGATCCCGGTCTGCAAGAAAAATGCACGAACCGCTTGATGTGAAGAATCTCCCTCGCGGAGTCGAAATCTGCAACCGGTCTTCGATCCGAGCGAACACCGGACTTCACGCTATATAGAGTTCAGCCGTATCATCACTGCTTATCAACACCATCGCTCCCGATGACGGCTCGGAAAATGATTCACTCTATCCCCGGACCATATTCAAATCCAGCCTTCTTTGACTCCGGAGAAATCTGTGCCTGGACTCATCCAGTTCCTTCGCCACCGACTCGGCCTTCGCCCAATCCTCAAAAACTCGGCTTTCTCTTCAATCCCACAAATCCGTTTCACGTGGGGAGGTGATTTCGGAGCTTCACAACAGTTCGCTTGCGCTACAACCTGCCAATTTGTTCGCCCTCCTGACGGATCAGACTCGGCTCTCGCCTTGCCTGCGAGGACTTTTACTTCCAGGCTTCCACCAGAGCAGTCACCTGTTCCTGGCGCTGGATATAACTGCCGTGGCAACTGGACATTCTCCACGGGTCGGACTCTCACCGACTGGATTTGCAGCTAGCTTCGCTGCTCGAGGACTTACACCTCCAAGTGAGTGCGCCCGGCAGGGCGCACCAAAAAAATGCTGCGTCCCGCCGGGACGCAGCATGCCACCCGCAAACGCGATGGCTTATCTCTTGACGATTTTCTGCAAGCGTGGGTCCGTCCACAGTCCAGCGAACTCCTGGTCTGAGTAGACTTTGGCCAAATCCGCGTAGTGGCCCTCTTTGGCCCGTTGCAGGTACTCCAAAGCGCCATCCAGATTGCCGCGTTTCGCATAGGCTTTCGCGATCAGGTAAGAAACGAGTGCGGGCTGCTCCGGCGTGGAAAGTTGCGCGACGATACCTCCCCGCCCAGCGGTCAGAATGTCGGCATCCAATTCCAGTGCCCGGGAGTACTCGGTCATTGCGCGGTCGATCTCACCAAGCCCCATCCAGGCCTCCGCCATGTTCAGGTGAGCCGTGGCATTGGTCTCATCCAACGCCAGCGCCTTTTTCAAATATCCCACCGCCGGTTTGTACTTCTTCTCAACGCACGCCAGCGCGCCCATGTTATTGAATGCTGCGAAGTTGTGCGGATCGTACTTCACCGCCAACATGAAGAACTTGCGCGCTGGCCCTTTGTATCCAAGTTTGAATTCAGTAATGCCCAGCTTGTTGTAGAGCGCCGAGCTCTTGGAACCGGAACGGGCAGCGTTCAGATAAAACATGGCCGCCGTTGAATAATCGCCTCGCGACCGCGCCTGGTCGCCCCTCTGCTCTGCTGTCTTGGCGGCCGCAAGCTTGTCCGCGCTGGGGATATCCGGCGTAGCGCTCGCCCGCGCGTACCCGGCCGCGCACATCGCGAGAGTCAAAGTCATGAGCATCTTTGCAAAGGTTCGCATGGTAGTTCTCCTCTTCGGCAACGAGCCTCGCAAAAGGCGGTCTCGATGCCCGCCGCCCCATGCGATATCCACTCGCCGCATCGTTCCCAGTAAAGAGCGGGATCGCCCGACAAACAACGCTACAGCCGCTACCGGCAGGTTTCCCTCGCAGGGTTAATTCGCGCAGAGAGCACACAACCTCTCGATAAACCTCGAGTTAGAGATCGATAGGTGTTTGGACCAAGTCAATCCAACTGCGTCACTTTGGAGGGGTTAAATGCCGTTACATGCCCGTCTTCCCGCGAATTACACCGTTAACGACACTTGGCAACAATTCGATGGTGCTAACATCCCATCGAGCTAATGGTCCAATTAGGGTAGAAGGCGACAAGGATGACCGTAGCAAGCCCAGAATCGGTCGAAGTGGAAGAGCAGCGCGCGGAACTGAATGCGGTACTTGATTCGAAAGAGTTTACGCGCGCGCCTACGCTGGCCCATTTGCTTTCTTATTTGTGTGAAAAGCTCTTCGCCGGAGAAGCCGGACAAATCAAGGAATACTCCGTCGGCGTGGAAGTCTTCCGTCGTCGAGCCTCCTTCGATCAGGATTCCGACTCGATTGTGCGCGTAGAAGCAAACCGCCTGCGCAAGCGGCTCGCCGAACACTACGCCGGCGAGGGCAAATCCCATCGCTTGCAAATCACCGTCCCGGTAGGGCAGTACGTTCCAAGGTTTGAGCGCGCCTCCGCACGGAATGCGCTTACGCAAAGCTTCGCCGCGGAATCTCGTGCGCCTCAGACGCAAGCAATCGGGACTCCGGTCCAATCGCCAATCGGTTGGATCAGCGCTGAAGCGCGCCGTCTCCGCTGGATTGGCGTCTTCCTGCTCTTTATGCTTTTAGGAGCTTTGGCTGTTCTGCTCATTGCGCGCCATGATCAAAAGTCAGTGCCGGCGGTCTCATCCAATCCGCCGGCGACACCGGAACCTGAGCCACAAATCGGGCTTCCCGCTGGCGAAGAGGTGCGCATCCTGGCAGGCGAAGGCCGAAGCTATGTGGACCACGCGGGAAAACTCTGGAGCGCCGACAACTGGTTTACTGGCGGAACCCCGGTCAAGAGCTCAGTACAGCACATCTGGCGCACCCAGGATCCCGGTTTCTATCGCAACAGCCGGCAAGGACAATTCCATTACGACATTCCCTTGAAAAAAGGGCTCTATGAGTTGCGCCTCCATTTCGCCGAAACCGTTTTTGGTCCGGAATCTACCGGAACCGGCGGAGAGGGTAGCCGGATCATGACGGTGCGCGCCAACGGCAAAACCCTGCTTGCCAACTTTGATGTGGTTGTCGACGCCGGGGCCAGCCGCACGGCCGATCTGAAGGTATTCCCCGAGATCTCACCGGGAAGGGATGGCATGTTGCATCTTGAATTTGCCGGTGAAGACGGCAAGCAGGCTGCGCTGTCGGCAATCGAGATTCTTCCCGGCGCCGGGAGCCGCATTCGACCCGTGCGCATGTTGGCTCGGCAAACACCCTACTACTCCAACGATAGTCACTGGTGGAGCCCTGACAATTATTTCGAAGGTGGCGAACTGGCAACCTACACTACCCCGGTAACCGGAACCGAGGACCCTGAGCTGTACGAAACAGAGCGTTGGGGCAACTTCTCCTATGCGATTCCGGTTGCGCCGGGAAAGTACGCGGTTACCCTGCATTTCGCGGTTCGCCATGGCGGGTGGGACGGCCCGGTGACGTCACCAAACGACGATGCCATCGCGCATGTGTTCAATGTCTTCTGCAACGGAACGGCGTTGCTGCAGAATTTCAATTTGCTCAAGGAAGCGCGCCGGGGAGATGTAGTCATTCGCAGGTTCTCGAGCCTTCAGCCCAACGCTCAAGGCAAGCTGCTGCTGAGCTTTGTTCCCGTGGAGGGATACGCGACCGTGACCGGTATCGAAGTCGTGCCGCAATAGTTGAACCCCAACGCAAGAGGCGCAAAGCACAGGAGTATCTCCGGAATATGGTCATGTGCAGATGGCGATCGCAGAACGTATGGACGGGGGACGATGCGCATCTTGAACCTCTATCCGCATCCTCGGCCTTTGCCCGTGCTTCGGCACGCACGCAGGTTCCTTGTCTCATCTGTCCCGAGACGCTCGGTCGTTATATCTTCAGCCCCCGCCGCATGCCTCATTGCGATCCTTCGCCGCTTCACCACGACTTAAAAGCCGCAGACCGCTCAGCATCACGCTCGAACTGTTGGAGGCACCCAACGAGCATCGTGGCCGGACAAGACTCCCCATCTCGGTATTGAACATTGCGTGGTACAGGTGGCGTTCCAGCCATTTCAGCCCGAGATACTGCCGGATGAACGCAGCTCGCGCTTTAACGAGGAATAGAGTCTCGCCGCTTGTAGAGATCGGCCATCTTTTCCACGACGGTCTGCAGCGAGCCGCTAATGAGATACACGTGGGTTCGGGTTGTTCCGACGGGATAGCTGGTGTAACGCACGGAGTCCACGATCATAGTATCGGAATCGTATTCGCCCGTGTCTTTGGGCGGGCCGGGACAGGTCCACGTGTAGTTGAGTAGGAGATAGTCGACTGATCCGCCCTGTGTCCGATTCACCCCGTAGATGCCGATGGCGTAGTCCTCATTACCGGTCGTAGCGACTACGCCTCCATAATTGGGCGAAATCTGAACGGCATTGTTATCGCAAGGATGTTCCTGAAGGTGTGCCGCTTCTGCATCGCAGGTGAACATGCGGTAGAAATTGGCGCGCGCATAGATGACAGGAATCTCGCGGCCTGTGCCATTGGCAAGCGCTTTGGGCACCTGTATGAATGTGGAGTAGAGAGCTACCGGCCCGAGTCCGTCGAAATCGAGTGTCAGATCCTTTCCCAGCAGGACGTCGGGCCAGATCACCGGGTTATCAGGCCCTCCTCCAAAGCCAGGACATGGCCCCGCGGGGGGCTGGTACCGGCATTGCTGGATTCCGTCGGGATCGTATTCGAGGGTGATGGCGCGGGTGCGCTGGGTGAGGCCAACGTTTTCGGCGAGGCCGATAGGCGAGCCGTGGTAAATCGCAGATTCCAGGGCGGGAGCCGAATGGCCGCTCCACGTATCAACCGGCTTCGGTAGGATTTGCGTAGTCGGGAGGGAAGATGTCGGTCTGGATCTGGCGGCCGTTGTCCCAGTTGTTGATGAATTGCATGCCGTTCCAGCTCCAATGCCACAGCGCCCCGCCGGCAACTTCGTTGGAATCGACTGTTATGCCGCCGCCAGCGATGGTGAGCAGTTGCTCACTTCGGTCGTAATAGCGCGGATAGCCAAAGACTCCCAACGGTTCGTCGATGTAGCCTTCTTCGGTTTCGAGGCCGGTGGAATTGCGCAAAGAGTGATGGTCCGTAGAGGGATTGTAGGTTCGGATTAGTTCAGAAGTACCCGGCTGCCGCGCAACGAAGGGGTAGCCCAGGATTTCCTCGACGTGATATCCCCGCGATTCACCTTCGTGAGGGTTCAGAGAGACCATGTGGTCGTCTCCGTTAAAGAGGCGATAGAGAGGGACCGTTCCTACCGCGGGATGATCTTGCGCGGGGATATAGAAGATCGCGCCGTCAAGCGGATACCTGTCGTGCTCCGCCGAGCTGATGCTGATGGTGCGATCTCCGACTCCTGTGCGAATGCGCCAGAGGACATGGAGAGCCATGTACGGTCCAACGCTGCCGTGGTAGGCCTTATCTATGGTTGCGGCGTGACTCATGTCCGGAAGGATTTGGTTGAGCTGGCGAAGGCGGTCCGGTTTGCGTGCGCTCCGACGTGACTGTTTCTTGCGCGCGCACGATGGGACTGTCAACGACACTGCCGAATATGAGGTAACTGGTGAGAAAGAGAGCTGACTTCGAAAGACGATCAGTCGGAAAAATGGCCATAGGGTCTCCTTGCAATGTTGGCCCGAAGTTTCCATATGTGCTACTTGCGTGCCGTAGCGAATTATTGCTCGCGCCTGTTGCCTGAGAATGAAAGAGTGGGCGCCAGGGAGAACCCGCAAAGCGCCCCGCGCGGGGCTGCATGCCGACTTCCCCCACCGCTCCAAACACGACCATTGGAAAATGTCGCGAGGTCTCGTAACTCAAAACGGCGGAGAGTCAGTTTGTCTTCAATGGCTCAGGGAACGAAACTACGGCAAGCCTGTCCGTGTTTGTACCGGCATCACGAGTGCTTCAGTCTTGGTACTTGGCACCTATTTGGAGGAATCGGATGCGCCGAATAAAGCGCTGTGGGTCCGTTGCAGCTCTCTCGGTTGCGATCTTCCTCGCTCTCGGACGGGCCGGTGGACAGGACCTGGTGGTGGGCATCAACGTCGTCAATCCCATGCGTGCCAGCATGGCCAATCAGAACGCCTTGCTCGACCAGCTCAAAGCGGCCGGAGTGCATATCATCCGCTGCGGCATCTCGAATGATGACAAGGGCATCGACTTTGCGAAACGCGCCGCCGCCCACGGCATTCGGATCCAGTTGATCTTCGGCCCGGAGTACATGCCTGGTGCTCCGTCCCGGCCCTATCAGCCTGATGTGTACCCAGCCATGTGGGGTGGGCATCCGCTCTCCAATGCCGATCCCGCGCTCTCGAAAGCCGCCTTCCAGAAGCTCTTCGACAGTCTCGACGCCAACAACATCCAGGTTGCCGGCATCGAGCTTGGCAATGAGATCAACTGGGCAGCGTTCAATCCGGAGTTTCCCCTGCCCGGCGAAGGCAAAATCCTCAGCCTCCAGGACCTGTACCATGATCCCGAGGGCAAGCAGGTCGCCAAGGGCTTTGTTCAATACATCAAGATTCTCACTGTGCTTAAAGAAGTCCGCGACCACTCCCGTCTGAATCGCACAACGCCCATCATCTCTGCCGGAATGGTCAGCGCAAAAGATGGCGACAAGCTGTACAACAACAAGAAGGAAGACATGGTCGGCCTCTCGGCGACGACGACATTCCTTCGCGCCCACGGCCTCGACGCTCTTGTTGACGCTTATGGGATTCACAGCTATCCGTCCACCGCGCAGCCAGGGAACCCAAAGGCCGCCGCCCAACGGCTCGCCCGCCTCAACAGCATCGATCTGGCCCCCTGCCTCCCCAAAGGCTCATCGGAGGGTAAGCCTTGCTGGGTCACGGAATGGGGTTTTCCCAATAGCAGTCTCTCCTGCCCGCCGAACGAAACCAGCCGCACGCTTCTCATCGAAGAACTCCGCCATGACTTCGACCAATTCGCCGCTGAACACCGTCTCGTGGGCATCGACTACTTCTCGTGGGACTCTGATCCTTGGTCCAAGACGATCGATGCCGATAGCGTCTACCGCTGCGGGATGCTGACTGAGAGCGGCCGCCAAGCTGTGGCGCCTCCGGGCACGGACACGACTCTCGATCCGATAGCTACGCTGCGCATCCGCGTTGGCGTTCCGCTCGTTGCCCGCGGACCGGCGCCCAACATTGCCGACGCCTCCTTCACCGCGATCCAGCTTCCCAATGGCAAATTCCGTGGCTTCACTGCCGCTGGAACCACATGGGCCATCGACGGCAGTCACCCTTACGACATGGGCGGCACAGGCGTCGCCGTCCTCAAGCCCGGCCCGCCTAACACCCCCGACTCATGCGGCCAGTGGGTTGTGCATGTGGAGCTTGAGGGCAAGACGCTCTACGGCTGGGACCACAATGAGACCGCCTGCAACTATGGGAATTACGGCCAGACCTACGCGAGCATGGTCGCGGCCACCTCCACCGATTACGGACTGACTTGGAAGATCGAGGGCCCCATCATCTCGGGCACCGATCCGCCTGCCAATGGCAAGGAGACCGGCGATAGCTGCGGCAATGTCGTCCGCGAGAATGATGGCTACGACTATGCCTACTGCGTGCACAATGGCGGGCACTCCTGGGACGGTGGTTACGGCTTCATCGCGCGTGCGCCGTCGTCGAACCCCGGTCCGGGCAAGTGGAAGAAGTACTACAACGGCGCATGGTCAGAGCCGGGAGTCGGTGGCAAATCGAGCCCGATTAACGGAGGTGGCTCTGCATGGTGGAACACAACCGATGAAACCATCGGCCTCAACTGGGTCAAAGGCGGCCTGGGCCTGGTCGCCTCGCGCGACCGCATTCACTTTACGCCCATTTTCTCGCAGCCCATCATGCTGACCGAATCCGGCGATTGGTCGCGCAAAAACGGCCTGGAGCTCGTTGCCTATCCTGATCTCATCGACGCCAAAACCGGCCTCAACCAGCTCAGCGATCACTGGCTCATGGCATACATGTGGCTGAATCCCGGCGAAAACTTCGGCAAGCGCTATCTCGTCTTTCGCCCAGTCGATATTTCCTGGTCGCGCGCTCCCGGCGAGCCGCTGGTGGGTGAAATGCTGACTCACTGGTACGATGCCGCGCAGCACGATCACTGGACCACCATTGCACCCGTGCCAAGTAACTACTCCACCTACCGGCTTGTGGCGCAGCTTGGCTACATGATGACCACGCCCGATCCCGCCAAACACACCGTCGAGTTGGAAGAATGTCTCAGCAAGTGGCCCGGCCACCCCGATCGCATTCTTATCCAGAAAGGCGTCTGCGAGACGCAGGACTACCAGCGCCTGCGCAGCGCAGGATTCGTTTATGCAACCGCCCAGCCCAATACGCAGCCCCTATACCGCTGCTACTCCGACACCGAGCACTCTCACTTCGCCGCAAACGACGAGAACTGCAATAACATGGGCAAACGCGAAGCACTCCTTGGTTACGACCTCGAACAGTGACTGGCATTTCGATGTGCACACTTCCAGGCGCAAGAAGGCTCTGCATGCTCGTTTCTGAGGTCGCGGTAGGGACAATCATCGCTGATCGCCACCGGGTGGCCAAAGGCAGTCACCCGCCTCCGGCTCCCACAGAACCCAGCGTGCAGATTTCCCGCACTGGGCTCGTCAGAGTTGATTCACAGTATGGCGATAGCCTGCAACTCCTGGTAGGAGTAATGCAGCTTTGGTCGAAGCAGTGGGAACTGTTCTCTGATCCGGTGGAATTGCTCCCAACGGATCGTGCCATGCCAGCTCCTACTACCCAACATTTTGCGCCAGTAGTGTTCAACGGCCCGATGAACCCGCAGCAATGCCCGAAGATTTCCGGCAACGCCGTAGTATGCATAGTGACCACGGAGCATCTGATTGAGATGAGTCACCTGTTCTTGTAGCGACAAGTGCCGCATTCGCCGCATCTGGTCTTGCAACCGCATGAGCGCGCGTCGCAGACCTGACTTTTCCGTAAGCATTCCAATTCGAAAGTTTCCTTTCTGATTGCGAGTGCAGAACAGCGATCAGCTTTTCAACTCCAGCGAAAAGCGTTTGGCGAGAATTCTTTTATTGCTGGCGGAGTTTGGCAAGCCGGGTGAACCAGAGACTTTGATTCCGCAGATCACGCAGGAAACCCTGGCGGAGATGATCGGCACCACTCGGTCCCGCGTCAGCTTCTTCATGAATCGCTTTCGCAAGCTCGGCTTTATTACATACAACGGTCGCATCCAGGTTCATAAGTCGCTGCTCAATGTGGTTCTGCACGATTGAGTCAATGCGGAGAGACCTTCTGCGGAGCCGTCGCGTGACGTGCCGGAGGCCCGAGTTCACCCTCTTGCAGAGCGAGCGGAAGGTTCTTTGACAACCAGTGCAGCCTGATATCTCCCGTCGTTGCGGACTGACTCCGTCAATCGCGGCTTCTGCATTTCCCTATTAACGTCGGAAATGATCTTCCTCGCGATCTCCAACCGAGTTTTGCTGTTCTTTTTCTTCATAAAATGAATACGGAGAGCGGGGAGAATCTGTTCTCAGAGGCACATGACGTCGTTCCAACAGAAGATGGCCAATCAGGCATTTGCTGGACCAGGTCCCGAGGGTGGCTCCATTTTCGTCACAACAAGCACCTCCAGCAACGTCGCAGTATGACGAACGTTTCCTGAGATGGTGATGAGGGCTTCTGAAATGACAGGATGTTCGTCGGCAAGCGAGTCGAGACGATCGCTCACGTTGTGGAGTTGCTGGGCTTCGTGCAGAATCGCATCCGAAGGCATCAGACACCGGCTTTCCGGAGAATCTAAGAGGGGAAGACTTCAGGTGGGCTGACCTAGTCAGGAAGCCTGAAGAGGATTGGTGGGTCTATCTTCAGAGTCGAACTTCCACATGCAGCCTGCTGACGCGATCATTCCATATGGTTACGCGTTCATTGTGATCCCAATCTAGCGGCGCCAACGAGAGTATCCCCAGCCTCCGCCACCGAGCAAAAACAGCACCAGGACAATGATCAAGATAGTTTCCATGCGACACCTCATCTGTAGATAGAAGCTGGATTGACCGTTTGAAACGGTCATTCCAACTCTTCACTACCCAATATTCTATGAAGTGACCCAGACGGATGTCTGATCACATTGGATCACTTTGGGCGATTTGTACAGTGCTGCGTCCGTGGCGTCGATTAGCGGGCTCCGGAGTCTGACGATGGCTGTCACGCGAATCGGGTACAGCAGCTAACCGCGGCGCAGGCGTCTCGTCTTCCCAGGACCAGAGCACCCCTGGCCTCGTCGCGGCCCACTGAGATCACCGCGGCGATATACCCCTTCTAGGGCCCGCCGCTCTCCAACAGTGCTTCCTCGCGAGTGCCCACAGCCTGGTCAAGCAGCGCCTTCGCCTCAGCCAGACTGATGTCTTGCGGGACCGGGCGAAAATCCGACCGCGACTCGCGCTGGTCCTTGGTCACATTCTTGAAGAGCAGTACCTTGCCTTGAATGTGGACTTCCACCAGATCCGTCTTCCAGTGGGCCTCGCTCACCTGTTCACGCCGAATCTCAAAGATCCCGCCCTTTTCCACGTGGCCAAGAATGCCATAGCCAAAATCGACACGCTCTATCAGCCGTCCATCCATCTCAATCAAGCGCTTTAGCCGTTGATTCACAAGCAGCGTGCCGCCCAGCGCGTGCACGATCCGCGCCTCGTAGCCGGCTGGTGTAAACGCCGGGTTCGGACGAAAGGAAAGATGTACCTGATCGCCTTCACTTGGGCCGACGTATTCAAACAGGAAGGCTTGGGGAAGCAATTCAATGACCCTCCGCATCCGCGCTTCGTCCTTTAAATGCTCCTGCCGGACATGTGCCATTGCACCCGGTGTTTGAACAAGTTCTTCAAGACGCAGGTCTTCACGCCTGCGCTCGCCCGCACTAAGAGGATTGCCGTGATCTTTCACCAGGCGAAAGATAGGTCCATCGGATGTCTCGACCTGTTCGCGATCGACATTCTGCGAACCGGATACACGAAGGATGCCGTATTGCCAAAAGCTATCGCAACCACGGTCATTGAGTTCGTTGTAGATCACGTCCGCGACAAGCTGCTGCGCGGGCTGGACCGGCATCCGATCTTGCGCTTGCGCAAGCAGGCCGAAGCAGAGCAGAACGACTACGAAAGATGCGTTTGGAAGCATGCGATTGCTCCAAGAGATTTCCCGCCGGAACCCTCACACTGCCTACATCGAAGCTCACCGGCCACATCTCCGTGTGCTCGACTGAGTAGAAAGCAGGGTATCCCAGGCCCGGATTTCCGGACCTGGGTTCATGCACCGACGCCAGGTTCGGTCCGTCGATGAATTTTAGTGAGTGCTGGGCATCCGCGTGTGTGGCCGCGTCCATCACTCACTTCATTTCCCTTGAACTCTGTGGGAGCCTACTATCCCCACGTTCTTCACTGTAGTTCGGCGAAGCGCCTCAGTCTGAGCTATATGGATCACATAGCGCGTATTGGTGGTCACAAAGACTGCTCTATCTTCGGGAGCTAACTGCTTGCGGCACGGACTGAATCGGTTACAGGTTCACAGACATGCCCGGGGGAATCAAAGGATCTGCGGGGACTCTTTCTTGCACGGAAGGTGTTGGAGCAAGATTCTATTTGCCCAATTCCCTGAAATCATGCAGCGCGGTATACCGCAATTGGGCCCGCTTGAGGATCTCTCGTTCCAGTTTGGCTCTTCCCGCACTCGAGAACTCCCCGGACTCTAACCGTGCCTGTACCCCGGCAATAGCATGTTCCTGGTTCGCGATCTCTGCCAGAAGCTGCTCTCTGGTCAACATGGTGCGCACCAATGAGGTTCGCCTTCCGGAAGGTGGGGATGCCGTTTCTGCTGCCTGTATGTGCGCGTGCTTGATGCCCACCACAGTCAAGGGTCGTCACTGAATTGCGAGGTACTCTATGTGATCGACGAGATAGCCTGATAGACGAGATAGCCAAGGGCAATGAGAATGATCAGTCCAACCACCGGGTGACGCTTCTTTGTGTGCTCCATTTGCATTGGCCTCCTGCAAAAGGGTAGGCAGGCGCCGAGCCGCCGTACGGTTTCGCCTTCCGCGCACCCGAGGGAGTAACAACTGGGCATTGCAGGCCGTCACCTGCCTACTCATCTACCTCAAAAATCCAGTACTACGAGATCATCTTGATCCGAAAAGTTATCTGGGGTCTGAGCTATATGGACCACATGGAGTGAAAACGTCGCCCTGGACAGAAAGGCCCGAGAAACACCAGCGCTGCGAGGCGGCCGCCTGAGTGAGCAAAATTGACCATACTTGATGAGCCGGAGTCGGAACAATTTTTATTCCGGAGGAAACTGCGATGGGTCAACTGTTTAGCATCAGCAGCCGTCCAGAGACATCGAATGCCGAATGCGAGAAGAGCCCGATCGAGCATGAGCCAAGGAATCGAGGGGTCATCTATCTGAGCCGGAATTACGCGCGTCGCTGCAACGCTGACGGTAGCTTCGATTCGATTTGTCTCCATTGTTTCCAAACAGTCGCTTCAGCCCCTATCGACGCAGCCTTAACCGAGAACGAGATGCAGCATCGGTGCGTTGCTCTAAATCTCCAAATCTTCGAAGCTACCAGGCCCTCAATTAGCCGTCCAAACTTGATCTAGCCATCCAAGAAAAGACCGCAGGATCTCTCCCCGCGGCCCAGGAAAGCACCTGCTTTAACTCAGCCCGGGTGAAAGGCGATCACGTTGGGCGACGCCGGCCCGGTTGAAGCGTCAGCTAGCACGGTCGATCGTCGGCCTCGCGCTACCGGTCTCCCTAAAGCCTGAGGTGGCTTACGGCGAGGTTGTGATAGGCGCGCGGGTCGTTCTGAAGGATTATTCCTCTTTGCCGACCATCCGGGACCTGGCCGTTGCGCTCAGCTCTGCGGTGCACAACGCGGCTTGGCGGGCGAAGCGTCCACCTCGTGAACGGGTAACATTTATGGTAATTTGACCGGAAATCAAAGGCTCGCATGACGACAAGCCAGTTGATTCTGATAACCAGCCTATACCTGGCCGCCTTTGTGGGAGTCGCCTACTTTAACCGAGCGAAGGTGCCCCGAATCGCGGGAGCCCTGTGCGGCGGTGCCGTTTTCGGAGTGGTAACGCTGCTGGCTGTTGCAATTGGAGAGACCCGGGGTTGGTGGCGAGTGCCGAAATGCATTCCCTCCATGCATACCTCGAAGGCGATCACGAAAGAGGTATCGCAGTCCTGCGCGCGGCGCAAGACTGCGGTCTCTGCGAACCGGAAGTTCGCTTCTACATGGCCCGTCAGGCCGCCAGATTAGGAGAGAACGACCTGGCCAACGAGATCCTCCTTCGCTCCGTAAAAGAAGGCTTCTGGAGTACGGTCAGGCTCCTGCGCGATCCATGGCTTGAGCCCTTGCGATCGACCGCGCGATTCAACCATACATTCGAACTTGTAAAAGCTCTCGAAGCAAAATCGCGCGCCGCATTCCGCAACGCCGGCGGCGAGCACATCCTCTCTCGAGTTGCTTAGGATCACGAAGATGAAACTCAACTTCGGGCCGTCGTGCTTGAAAAACGGGCTCCCCACCATTTGTCAACCTCGGGAGCAAGGGTTGTACCCCTTCAGCAGTACGGGTGAGCTAAGCAGATAGACGGTCGGACGTCGGGCGGCAGTGGCATGGAGAGATCGCGCTCAGGCGGCCGTAAGGTTGGCGGTGGAACGTCGATTTGGATCATATGTTTGTCCACTCTTAAGCATGGCGATGAGCACAGCAAGCAAGCGATCAGCGACACCACGCAAGGCGCGACCGTGGTTATGACCGACCTGGCGCAGGCGTGCATAGTGGTGTTTGCTGTGAAGATCGTGCTGGATACTGGTGCGAGCCCAATGATAGAAGGCGTTGCGTAGCCGCTGGTTGCAGCGGTAGCGCATAAGAACCTGTCTGCTCTTGCCACTTTGTTTGGTCACCGGCGCCATGCCAGCATGGGCCCTCAGGGCGTGATAATCCCTGAGGGAGAGGATATGTGCTCCTTCGGCCAGCATGGTCGCTGTGATGATGCGTCCAACACCAGGCAAAGAGAGCAGCACTGGGATGTCACGATGTTCTGGCGACTCTGGGAAGTCAGCCGCTGAGGCTGCCATGTGATCTAAGCGTTGCTGGGTCCGGTCAGCGATTTGCTTGCGCTGCAAGTGAAGCAGGCGTAATTGCGGCAAGAGCAGAAGCGCATGTTCGCTGATGGCTTCCGCGCTCGCAGCGGCCAAGGGCAGCGGCGGAGCGGTCAGAATTTCACTTATCTCCTCGGCAGTCCAGCGGCGGATGCGATGTTTCGCCAGCAGCTGTTTCAGGCGTTTTTCCGTCAGTTTGGCGGCTCGCTCCGGCGTGGGCGCCAACTCGAGCAGGGCCCACAGCCAAAGCTCATCGGGCGTCGAGCAGAGCCGCAGCAGTTGCGGAAAGTAGCGCAGTAGCAATTGGGAGAGCTGGTTCATCCGCCTCCCCTTCCCCACGGGTCGGCTAGCACCCTGCTTTCTTAGCGTGACAGGAGCTGGAGCGATTGAACCAGGCGCGCGCCTCAGACCAGGCATCACGATGGCGGACCAGATCCGGATTAAGTCCGAAGCGGATTATGTCCGCTCGACCCTTAGTGTCACCAGTTCCCAGCCCGCGACAGCTATCTCTTCCGATGCTGCACTAAGTTGCGCCTCGGCCAGGTTGCTGATCCAGGTCTTCCCGGTGGGGGAAGACCACGTCAACTTCGCCTGCCGCGTTTCACCAGATGCCCCGAAGATGCGCACGATCCAGGCTTGACCGTCTTCGCTAGGTTTCAACGTGAGCGCCAGCACGTCCGCCGGCTCGACGCGCAGGAAAGAGGTTGAGGCAAGTTCTTTATTGGATCCAGCAACCAGAAGAGGCTCAGTGAGTCCGATAGCGAAGCGGCTCGCTGCAGCGGCGTCGTCTCGCTCGTGGGGGCGCAGGGCATAGCGAAACTCGATCTTTCCCTGCTGATATGCGAGATAGTTTGTTCCCCAGTGATTGTTCATGATCCAGGAATAGAAGGTCTGCGTCGGTTCGATGTGCTTCCGCCAGACGCTCGGGTCCCTCTGCGACCCCAACATGGTTGCCGTGACGCCGCCAATCTCCACAAGCGGCGCGTCCAACGTCGCCCATGTTACTCCGTAATCGTCGTTGGAGACATCGATCCAACGCCCGACAGGGAGCCAGTTCTTGCAGGAGCCAGGAAGCTGATCGATCTCGGGACGCATGTTTCCAAGGGCTATGTCCATCGACATCTTTCCTCCCGGCACGGAAAAGGGAAAGGCGAACTGAAGGCTCTCCTTCGACCCTCTTTGCGCGAACTCATCGCCGGGGCCTCCTTTGCCGGGACTGGGATTCAGCGGCGCACGCTGCTTGTCCACGAGATTGAATAGCTCCACATACCGCATACCCGCAGCCAATCGCATACGCCTGACCAGGCTATTGCAGCTCGGCGCGGACGACTCGATGCGGAGAGAGGCGACGAGTGGACCGTTGTCCTCGATGGCGATCTTCGCCGGCCCGATTCGTCCCAGATGTTCCACATCTTTTCCCGACATATACAAATATTCGTTGGCGCCGTTTCCGACCCGGACATCGATGAGGTTCTGCGAACTGCCGCGCAGGTTTAACTCGACAATATTGCCGGTCGTCATATCTATCCTGGCCCGAAGCAATCCATTCTCGAGAACGCCGTCCTTCACAGAAACCGCTATTCCCGCGTGGTATGGCTTCCTGGAGGAAATTGTGTAGCGGGCGCTGGCGAACGCCGGCACATCGGTGACCAGCACCGCCAGTTCCCCTGTCGAGAGGCGTTGGGAGGGCACAGGCTTACCCTTGTGGTCCGCAACATGATCGCCTGCTGCGGACAGGTCATGGGGGAGATAGATGACCTCGGTGCGGTCCCACGAAGTGGAATTGTGAACATCGATATAGGAGAGGTCCGACGCCAGCGACCCAAGTGAATCGTGGAGCAGATCTTTCGACGCCCGCGCGGCATCCAAGGCGAATTGCCGTTTGACCTCCCATTGCTTCCTGGTGAAAGGATTTTCGGAGTCGGAGACGCTGCACCATGCGCCCCAGGTGTGCTCGGAGTAGAGCAAAACATCTCGCCACGCAGCTTCATAGGTCGGCGGCACATACGATTTCGGCGCGTCGACCGCGCAGAGTGCGGTCGCCTGACTCAGACGGTCCGCGGCAATGCGGCTTAGCCCGGTCTCCAATGCCGAAGAAGCGGCCCCATCTTCCCAGTAAGGGGTCAGGTCGCCGCGATATTGCGGCAATTGGCTTCCATAGCGTTCTTCAAACGCCGAGAACGCCGTCGAGGTCGAAGCGATCGCGAATTTCGGCCACTCGCATTTTTCATTCCATTCGCGCACGAACTCGCTAAGCTCCGGATCGGGCTCGGCATTGTCGCCATGACCGGACCAGCGCATATAAGAGATGTCGTATGGATAATGGACGTCGTCCATCCTGTCCTGATAGGCGCCGACAAGTTCAGCGCCTAGCTTCTTCACATGGGACAAGGCATAGCCGGTCCAAGGCACCCAAAAGAGAATCTTTTCTTTCCCCGATGGAGAAACCCACCAGAAGGGCTTGTCCTGCCAGGTGACCATGAAGGCACCGATACGATCGAAATAGTTGGGCGCGGCGGAGAAATACTTGATGCCCGCCTGTGACATTGCCGGCACCACTCCCCAGGAGAAGCCCGGCACATCGCTCATCATGGCCGAGTCCACCTTGATGCCGCAGGTCTTGCCCAGCTGTGTTGAATAGTAGAAAAGCTGCAGCAATTCCTCCGCGCGGCAGAGGCCGGTCAGCTCATTCGCATAGGCGCCATTCAGGCCCACCCAGCCCTTTTGGACCGCTTCGATCAGCGCAGACTTTGCCTCTTCGGATCCACGCTTCATGTAGAGATCGGCGCCCCAAAGCACTTCGAGGTTCCACACGAATCGCGAACCCTCGGGATAGCCGGCGGTCTTCCGCGCCAGCTCGATGCCGCGCGTGATGTTGAGAATCTGCTTCTCCTCAATGTTGCCCTGGAGATCTGTATATCCCAAATCATGATGAGAATGAGGCAGGATGTAGATGAGCATTTGCCGGACCGGCTTGAGTTCCACCGTTTCCGTCCTTACGGCGCCGTTGATCTCTAACGAAACGGTAGAGCTTTGGATCTCCGTGGCTGGTTTTAGGTAGAGTTCGAAAGTATTGGGGCCGCTCTGCAGTGTGCGGCGATCCTTCTCGACGCCATCGACTTTGATCGCAGCGACTGCTCCCGCTCCCTGCTGCTCAATGGTGATCTTCAGGGGCTGGAAGAGCGAACCGTCTCTTCGAACCAGTGCGCGCACCGGGGTGACTAACTTGGGATCGACTTTGCTTGTAACTTGAGCGTAGGCCAGCTTCCATGCCGATTCGGAGTAAAGCGAGCCGCCGGCGGCCATGGTCAAACTCTTCAATAGATCTCGTCGCTTCATTCGATCCCCTTAGACCGGTTCAATTGGCAGGAGATTCCTACGACTCCAGGCCACCACATTCGAAGCGGAGCGATACCCACTGCTCCTTTCGCCGACGGCACGAAGGCTTCCGCTGCCAACCAACAAATCCTAACTGTACTTGCGTTTTCCGTCAAAACGAAGAGTTTTTTGAGCGCTTTGGCCTCATTCGGTGGCAACATGATCCAGGAACACAAACAGGTCATTGAGAAAGTGGAGTCTTGACACGACCCTGGGTTGTAGGGCCTTGAGAGGTGCCTCGAGAGGTCCAGAAAAGTGTGATTTGCTCCAATGTTTGCCCTCTGGTCTCGGGAACAAACAGGTACACCGACACGAACGTCAGCAGCGCTCCGGCACTAAATGTCCAAAATGTGCCGCTGGCCCTGAAGTGCTTCACCATTAAAGGAAAGAGCTGATTGCCCAGATAGCCGACCGTCCAAAGCGCGGTGGTGGCGATCGACATGGCGCGTCCCCGGACTTTCGCAGGATAGATCTCGGAGATAATGACCCAACAAGCCACGCCGTTTCCGAATGCATGGCCGGCGACGAAGGCGATAATCGAAAACACGACGGTCATTCCGCCGCCGCTGCTGTGATAGGTCCATCCCACCAGTGCAAGCGCCAGGCACTGCACCGCGCTGCCCGCGAGGATCAGCGTCTTTCGTCCCGCCATATCAACCAGCCACAGCGCGAACAGAGTGAAGACCAGGTTCGTAATACCGACGAGGACCGACTGGAAGAAGGCGTCGCCCGTAGCCGTGCCGCCGGCCCCGAAGATGTCGGGAAGAAAGGAGAGAATCGGAGTAATGCCGCTGATCTGCTGAAAAGCCGCAAGCATGATGCCGATCATCAGCGGCCGCTTGAATATGGTGAAAAGCTCGGAGAACCGGCCTGTCTCCAGGGCAAGCGCGGTTTCGACCTCGGAAAGTTCGGTGATTGCCGCCTCATGGTCGTTCAATGCCTCCAGGACTTCAAGGGCTTCCCTCTTGCGTCCCATTTTCAATAACCAACGCGGGCTTTCGACCGACTGCAGGATCATGACGCCGAAAAGAATGGCCGGCGCGACACCTATCAGGAACATGAGGCGCCAGCCGACAGTCTCGTTCCAGAATTCATCGCCCGTGCGCTGGATACGCATGTTGCTGAAAACAGCAGCGAGGATGCCCATGACAATGCCGAGCTGGTACAACGTCACCAGCCGCCCTCGCAGCCGACTCGGCGCGATTTCAGCGATGTACATTGGGCAAACGATGGAGGCTGTGCCGATACCCAGACCGGCGAGCAGCCGCCAAGCGACGAACTGTCCCAGGTCGCGTGAAAACCAGATGCCCAGCGACGATAGGCCGAAGCAAGCCGCACAAACGGCGAGGGCCTTCTTTTGACCCAGATAGTCGGCGATCGCGCCAGCCGATGCAGATCCGGCAATGCACCCAACCAGCGCGCACCCGGCTGCCCAACCCGTACCGCCCGCCGTCAACCTGAAATGCAGGCTGAGGTAATGGATGGCCCCGCTGATGACGATGTTGTCGTAGCCAAAGAGAACTCCGCCTAAAGCGGAAAGGACGGCTGCGATGGCGAGGTAACTTCGCGGACCTCTAGATGCTGAGAGAGACACCAATGATTCCTCAAACTATTTTTTAGCCGAGCGTTCGCAATCGATGATTGGGTCCGCGCCCGATGCGCTTGCGCGGATATTCACATGATTCCGTGGCGGGCGAACGCCTCAACCGCGCTCAGGCCACTTTCGAGGTCGCGTTTTACGGTCCTCTCACCTCGCGCCTTTTCCAACGCCCGCGTGAAAACTTCTGTCTCAGCTTCGGCGGGCACCACCAGAACACCGTCCAAGTCTCCGAAGAGAATGTCTCCGGGCCGGATGCGCACATTCCCAATCTCTATCGGAACCCGAAAATCATGGACCTTGTAGCGAGGAGCTGAATCCTGGCCGTAGGACCCAAAGGAGAATGTTGGAAAGTTCAACGCAAAGATTGCCCGCGTGTCGCGCACATAGCCGTTCACGACAGCCCCTCTTGCTCCCAACTTGAGCGCCCGGGTGCTCATCATCTCTCCCACATCGCGTTACGCGGCGACGACCCGGTATTCACGTAAATCTCGTTATGGCGGAGATCGTCCAACGCCTCAAGCATTAACCCGAAAGGTTTAGCGCTCAGGGCATTTGCACTGCCTTCGACGCTTTCTTCAAAGACGTCTCCAGACAAGACCGGCATGGCGCGGCCCAGTAGCATCATATCTTCACGCAAGGGCCGGATCGCCGGTGGAAGGTATTGATGGGTAAGTCGTATCTTATCCATCACGTCGCCGACTACGCAGGTAAAGAGTTCGCGTTCAGCGGCGGCAAAGAGTTCTTCGTCCGACTTCCACGGCCTCATGTTGTCTTCCTCCAGATATGTCTTTTCCGCCAGTATGCTCACGGTTGGAACCGCGACACTCCTCGAGCGCGGAGATCTCCATCGCTTTCATCTTCAAGCATTGCCAGAACGCCCTGCACGAAACCGATCGTGTGCGCCATGCCGGCGTGCCAGGGAGCGGCGCAGCTCATCTGCGGCGTGTGGTCGGGAATGACCACGCCATCAAAGCCGTTCCTATCAAGGATCCGAAGGACGCGAATCATATCGACTTCGCCCTCGTCGATGAATGTTTCGCGGTAGTGGGGAACCTTGCCGACTATGTTGCGAAGATGGATATAGGCGATCTTTCCCTGGCGGCTATATCGGTCGACCGCCTCGTAGATATCCCCTTCGGTCATTTCCGCCATCGTGCCGACGCATAACTCCAGAACATTGCTTCCGCTCGGCACGAGATCGATAAGCCTTTGATACATCGCGGGCTGATAGACCAGGCGCGGCTGCAGACGCATTGTCGGCATCGGGGGATCATCGGGGTGGGCCGCCAATCGAACGCCCGCTTGTTCAGCGACCGGGACCAACTCTTCCAGAAAGGCTTCCAGTCTGCGCCATAGCTCCTGATGGCCGATCGACGGCGGGGCGCCGGCGGCGGCATCCTGGTCGTAGATCATGTTCCATACGGTCCCATTTGCGATCGGCACATCGTCTACGGGACCATCCATGCCGACCGTGATCGCGCCGCCTCGGCCCCAAGGCCCGGAGACGCGACCACATACACCGGCAATGCTGAAGTTATAGCCCAGCACCGGAATCCCTGCTTCTCCCATGTTCCGGATGATCGTCTTGACGTGTTCGATCTGCTGGGCGCGCCGCGGCCCATCCAGCAAGATGTCGTACCAGACGGCAGGATCGAGATTTTCGATGGCTTCGAGGGAGAGACCGGCATCCTCAATCTCACGGCGAATTCTTCGGAGTTCCCCGACCGTCCAGAGTTGGTCGTTGGGATCTCCCGCCAATCCCCAATATCCAAGTTTGCCGCCCGTCGGCTGGTTGTCGCGAGGGTTCGCGTCGCTATCGCGAAAGTAGTCGACGAGATGAATCACAAGATGCGTGCAACCCGCCTGCCGCGCGAAGTCATATGATTCGCGAGACAACATATGCCGATAGAGACCCAGGCCGATTTTCATATTCCCGTTCCGCGGTCCTTTCCATATAGCGAGGTGGCCTGAGCCGGAAGTTGTGAGCGCCGCATGGCGAATTCCGGACCATGGACCACTCCACGAAGCTCGGCGAGACCGTTGAGCCTCCCGATCATCGTGTATCCGGGATTTGCTTGCCGGCCCCAGTCGGTGGCGAGCAGATGCCCGTGATCGGGCCGCATCGGCATTTCCTCGGCTAGCCCGTCTTCGCGATGCCTGCGCCTCTCCTCCGTCAGCAATGCATGGACGACCCCCACCATGTCGGAGCTACCGGCAAGGTGCTCTGCCTCATAAAAAGAATGGTCTTGCTCACGCTTGACCTGACGCAGATGGGCAAAATGAATGCGAGGGGCAAATTCCGCGGCCATCGCGAGAAGATCGTTGTCTGCTCGAGCGCCAAAGGACCCCACGCAGAAGGTGAGCCCGTTGGCAGCTACGTTGCAACCCGCGAGGATGGCCCTGAGATCCCCGGCGGTGGAGACGACGCGCGGGAGACCGAAAAGCGGCCAGCGCGGATCATCGGGATGAATCGCCAGCCGAACACCGATTTCTTCCGCCACCGGCGCGACTTCCGCCAGGAATGCGATCAGCTTGGCCCCGCCGTCGGCGGCCGACACTCCCTCGTAGTCGGCCAGAGCATGACGAAACATCTCACGATCGTAGGCCGCCTCGGCCGCCGGCAGGCCTGCAATGATTGTCTGCTCCAGATCTTCTCGACGCGCCTCGGACATGCCCTGGAAGCGGTCGAGCGCCAAACGAAAGGTGAGATTCGGATAGTCATCCTCGGCGCCATGGCGCTCAAGAATGAAAAGATCGTAGACGGCCAAGTCGATCTCGTCGAAGCGGAGCGTGTAACCGCCGCTGGGCAGCAGCCACATCGAATCCGTTCTGGTCCAGTCGGCTACCGGCATGAAGTTATAGCAGACGATCTTGATACCCGCCTTCGCGACCGCAGCCAAAGAGCTCTTCCACCGGGCGATGAATTGCCTGCAAGCAGCCGAGCGCAGCTTGATTGAGTTATGAACCGGGATGCTCTCGACTACCGACCACGGTAAGCCCGCGGACTCGATCTCCGCCTTTCGCTGGAGTACCTCGTCGAGTGGCCAAGCCTCACCCCGGTAACGGTGATGCAAGGCGCTGACGACCTCCGTCGCCCCGGTCTGTTTCACATGCTCCAGCGGGATTGGATCCTGTGGCCCAAACCAGCGCCAAGTCTCTTTCACGTTTCTATTCCTTTACGCTGATTTCAATGGCTACGCACGATGGCCGCCGGAAGGCGGCAAGTTTCCGGCGACACCTCGTGGCCGGATCCAGACTCTTCGTCAAAGCTGTCTCCTGTTGTCGTCTTCACCTCGACTCGACCCTGCCTCGCTGTTGCCTGAGGAAAGAAACGTCTCGCAGCCGTCGGCCAGAATCGACAGAGTCGTTTCCCCTTGCCGGTCGTAGAGAATGATCGCGTCGCCAATGGCTGCCGCGTCCTGAATGGAATGCACATGAGATGGAATGGAGAAAATGGAGATTAGATACTTCGCTGTCCTTGTTCCCCGCGCCGGGATGACGCATCCGGGCGTCGCGCCGAAGATACCCCTACGCTCAATGATCCCCTGCTCACCAAGGGGCAACGGGGCCGTTCCGAATTCCATGCCGCGAGCCATGGTGATGCCGTTCCAAGGAGAATCTCGCCGCGTACGGTTTTCCTCCCACACGGTCATCCATGGAAAGTCGCATCGGCGAAAGCAGTAACAGACTCCCAGACGCAATCGCCAATTCGCGGCCAGAACGAACTGCTGTTCACGCCCGGGATCCAACTGGAGGGCTGCGAGAAAGCCGTATCCGTCAAGGTGGAATGGCCGAGTCAGGTCCACCCATTCACCAAGGGTCTCGCGGGGTGCGCGCGGCCATTCGAACTCGCTTTGCGGCGCGAGCAAGCAATGACGTTCATACGATGTTCCCGTGAGCCCGCGCCTTGCAGACGCGATGACCGTACTTTCCCTAGGCTGCAGTAGAGGAGGACCCATGGTGGCGTGTTGCACCCAGTCGCATCGATGGTCGGCACCGGTCTCGTTGCCGACTGTCTCCCGAAGATACGCGACGCTTTGCCTCTCACCCAAACGAATCTCCCGCTTGAACGAGAGTTGCGCAACAGGCAGCCTTACGTGCCAGCCGCAAGAGGCCTTCTCCGACGAAGCGTCCGGCTTAACATTCCACCTGGTTATGGCGGCCTCGCCATGCAGACTAAGACCCGCGGAGACACTCTTCTTCGACGGCGCGCCGAAATAATCAAGGCAAAGAGCGTGCCCGGTGTAGCTGGCGAGGAACCTTCCTATCTCGACCGGACCATAGCCAAGCGACAAGCGGTCGGACCACTCCTCGACTGGATCTTGCGTTTTCCAGGGAGCCTCCCAAAACAGGTTCTCGGAGTGGCTGCCGTCTTCATTGAGGAGCCGCAGGCTGGCCATGTGTCCGCCGCCGGTGAGGCAGATTATTTCCACTACGCCATTCGCCAGCCTCGTTGCCTCACGGCCTTTCCATTGCACGGCCTCGCAGACCGGCTCCGATAAAGCCCGCGATAGCCGATTCAAGAGATCCTTACTCATTGCCGCCAGAGGTCCCAATTCCCGAACGCTGCAGTCCCATCCCGCCCGCTGGAAGCAATAACCCTCCGTCGACCAGCAATGAAGTTCCGGTTATGAAAGACGCCCAATCACTGGCTAGAAAGGCGATCGCCCTGGCTACTTCGGCGGGATTGCCGATGCGGCCCAAAGGATGCATCCTGATGCACCGATCGATCAGCTCTTCCGGCGAGCGGAACAAATTTGCCGACCAGCGCAGCATTGGCGTGTCGATCGTTCCAGGGCAAACGCAATTGGCACGAATGTTCTGGTTGGCATAGTCCAACGCGATCGAACGGGTAAGGCCCAGCAGCGCGTGTTTCGCCGCCACGTAGGCGGCGGAGTTCACGATTGCGGCAAGGCTTTGCACCGAACCCACAACAACGATCGCGCCGCCACCCGAAGCGAGCATTGCGGGAATACCAAAGCGGGTTACGTGAAAGCAGCCCCTGACATGAACATTGAAGGTCTCATCCCATACCTCGGAACTGGTATGTTCCACGTTCCCATAGCGCTGAATGCCTGCGTTGCTCACTAACACATTTAGTGCGCCATACCGCTGTACCGCGGCATCGATGGCCTCTTTCACACTGACCTCGCTGCTCACATCACAGAGAAAGAAACTTACCCGGCGGCCAGCCTGCATCAGGGCGTCAACGGTTGTCTGCGCGGCGTCCTCGTCACGATCGAGAATCGCCACCGAAGCGCCCAGTTCGCACAGCACTTGGGCTGTGGCAGCTCCGATCCCCATGGCGCCACCAGTGACTATGGCTGTCTTTCCGTCGAATCGAATCGTCATACCTCCCGCGCCCTTGCTCAAACCTGATGCGCCCACAGCGCCGATATACTGTCGGTCTTCATTGTTTGATCAGCTGCTGACCGGCGACTCCTATGTGAGTGCGGCAAATATGCCATCGCCCCAGGTTGGCGACGTACAAGTCGCCACTGCCAGGTGGACCGAACGCCAGGTTTGTGGGCGCGGCCAACATCAATTGTGCGAAGCAGGCGGCCGCTGCGGTCGACCTCCTGCAGCGCGCCGAGCTTGGGGTTGCAGACCCAAATATTCTGCTGTCGAGAAAATGTCGCAAAACCACCCAGCGTCGCGACCTGATCGACAGCGCCATCGCCATCGATTCGGTATAACTGCCCCAACTCTCCGCCGGCCCAGAGATTGTGGTCGCTATCGAATGCGAGTCCTTCCGGGTGGTCCAACACCTCGGCGAATATTTCGAAATCATTGATTGCGATGATGGGCTCAGCTGTCATAGGTGAATGCGCATGCACCCTTACTGCATTGTCCCTGCCGCGAAGGCTTCTTTGAGCTTCCGGTCGCCCAATTCGCCGACGGCATCGGCAGGCTGCTTGCTGAGCTGACCGTATAGCTGCCTGGCCTCTTCTCCTTTGCCGAGCGCCATATCGACCCGAGCAAGATTGTAAGTGGCGCTTCGGAATCCAGGATCCGCTCGATGGGCCACCTGCAAGTCTATGGCGGCATCTTTGGCGCGGCCTTCCTCCATAAGGAGCTTTCCGCGCAAAGTGCGCGCCGACACGGAAGTGTTGTCAAGCGCGATCGCACGATCCAGTTCCGCGATCGCCGCGTCGGCTTTCGCGGGGTTTAACTTCAACAGGCATTCCGCAAGCAAGTAGTGAAGGTCCGAATCAACCACCCCAGCCTGAATCGCAGTTTTCAATTCGTTCGCGGAAACTGCGTATTCTCCTTGCTTATAGTCGGACAGCGCCAGCAGGAAGTGGCTTGAGGCTTTCTCCGGCGCCAGACGAACCGCCGCGGCGAAATCGTCGCGAGCTGCGCTTGTTTCGCCGAGCAAGGAATGAGCTGCGCCGCGCACGACAAGCACATCGGGATTCCCGGGAAAAGCCGCCGCCGCCAGGCTCGCGACCTTCACCGCTTCCGCAAACTGCCCCGCGTCCGCGAGCAGGGTTATGAGATTGAAGTAAGCGAACTGGTCCGCGGGTTGGCGATGAATTTCGTCGGCGAATACGGCATAGGCATCCTGGTAACGCCCGAGCTTCGAATACGACACACCCAGCAAGTTCGCGGAATCGGGGTCCAAACGACCCTGCGCCTCCAACCCTTTCAGCGTCTCAGCCGCCGCCTTGTAATCTCGAAGTTCAAAATGGCCCAAGCCGATCGCATATTGGTGGGTTCGCGGGTCAGGCACATCGGGGCCAACGGACTGAAAGATTTCAAGCGCTTTTTGGAAGTTGTGCGCCCGACCATAGAGCCATCCCAGGTTGAAGGTCTCGAGAGACGACAGGTTATGGCAGGAGTACAGCACGCCGAGTATGGACTGCGCTTGGTCATATTGCTTCTGCTTTAGCAAAGCATCGGCTTGTTTGAAGGTCGCCGCCGAGTCGCAAGCTGCTTTGGTTGCGATTCGCTGACCGACAAGCGATGCCGTGGGCAGCCATAGAATCGTCGCCACGGCGAAAACGGCCATCCGTAACCGTTCCGCCGCATGGCCGCCGTTTCGCCTTGACGGCCCTCGTCTCCGGATCGCGCGTGCAAATACACCTATGCGTTTGCTCATCTACTTCTTCTGTCCGCCGGTCATCTTCAGCTTCGAGACAATACCTTTTCCCTCAACGATCGTCATCAGGCAATCGGCGGGTATAGCTTTCAGACGCTCTATGGCGCCGCTGGGCCAGAACACGGCGATATCGACGACCTGCGCTGCGCCTAACCCGAAATGAAGACGCGGGTCGTTCGCCGAATAATAGCTTGATTGGCTTACCAGAGACTGGGCCTGCTTCTTTTCGCCGTAGTGGACCAAAACACGCGCCCCGATCGCGCTGCGGTTGGACTTTGTGCCGATTAACTTCACCTTGATCCAGTGGTCTTGACCGCGAAGATCGTTGCGCAGGAGAGAAGGCGGCTCATTCATGTTCACGATGAGCATATCGACGTCGCCATCATTGTCGAAATCGCCAAAGGCGCAGCCTCGACTTGAGTGCGGCGCGGTGACTCCCGGCCCCGCTTCTGCGCCTAATTCCTCAAAGGTTCCGTCTCCTAAATTTCGGTAGAGGATGCGAGGATTTTTATTCGGATATTGAGGGAGCCGCTTTTCCACTTCCGGATAGACGCTTCCCGCTACGATGAAGATGTCGGGATGTCCGTCATTGTCCAGGTCGACAATTCCCGCGCCCCAGCATGTATAGCTTGATTCGATGCCAAGTCCACTGGCCCTGGTTACATCCGTGAAGTTCGCCTTGCCATCGTTGCGGTAGAGCACCGAAGTGTCTTCGGAAAAGCTTGTCTTGACGATGTCGAGGTGTCCGCTGAGGGCGTAATCCCCTATGCCGACTCCCATTCCTGCCTGCTCTTGCCCGTCGTCGTTGAAGGCGACACCACGCAGCACACCCTCCTCGCGAAAGGTCCCGTCGTGATTGTTCAAATAGAGGAGACTTGGAGTGGAATCGCAGGCGACATAGATGTCCTGCCAGCCATCCTCGTCGAAGTCGGCGGCCACCACAGTCATCCCATAGCTCGAACTGGGGCCGGTTAGCCTGGCTTTGTCGGTGACGTCCGTGAATGTTCCGTCCCGATTATTCCGATACAGGACATGGCGGCCAGGAAAGGCCGGTGGCAGCCCGCGAGGACCGCAGTTCACGGGAAGCCCTTTCCAGTTGCAATTCACATCCTCTCCCGGCTTTGGCACTGACGCGAGATCGAAGTGAAGATAGTACGAGACGAAAAGGTCGAGGTACCCGTCACGGTCGTAGTCCACAAACGAGCAACCGGCGCCCCAACTCGGCTTGCCCTCGGGCGACGCCAGACCCGCGCGCTCCGTCACATCGGTAAAAGTGCCGTCACCATTGTTTCGGTAGAGCTTGTTTTGCCCGTAGTAGGTGCAAAAGAGATCTTCAAACCCATCATTGTCGAAGTCCCCGACACAAACAGAATTGGCCCAGCCGACAAAGTGTAGACCGGCTTTCTCTGTAACGTCGGTGAACGTGCCGTCGCGGTTGTTCTTATAGAGGCGGTTTGTGGCGCCTGGCGGCGCGCCGCTGAGCCGCGTACCTGTGAGCAGGAATATATCCATCCAGCCGTCATTGTCGTAGTCGAAAAATGCGCAGCCGCATCCATCCGCCTCAAGGATGTACTCTTTGCGGTCAACTCCGCCATAGATCACCTGAGCGGTCAATCCGGCGCTCTCGGCAACGTCGACGAAGTGAGCATTGAACGGGCGGCCTGAAGGCGCCGGACGGGGCTGCTGCTTGAGATTGCGAGAGGCCGCGCCGGATTGCGCGAGCATGCGGGACGCCCACGCTCCATAGGACAAATGAAGAAATCGCCGCCGGGAAAATGGCATACCAGAAAATGATAGTCCGTGTGAACAGGGCTTGAGGAGCATCGCCGCGGCATCGCTGCCGGCGCCAGCGGCTCGGAGCATAACTCTCCCCAATTCCGAATCACCTCTCCGAGCCCGCAGGGCATCATTCGGTTGGACGTGTGATTGGAGATGAAGGGCGGTTACCACGGTCCTACCTTCCTGGTATCTTTGGTGCCCACTGGATGGCCGCTCATAACCGATGCCCGCTCAGTTTCTGGGCTTCTGCATACCGGTAGATCCGGTAACCCGAACTGTCACGATTTCATTGTGATGGATCGTGAACTTGAACCCGTTTGGTCCTTCCAGCGTCAGAGGACTTGTATTTCTCTCTACAGCGTCGGTCTGCGTCGCGTTCTTCATCTCCATGAGTGGAATCTGGACGGTGACCGTGCGCTCCGTGCCGCCGAGATCGAGGAACCTCAGAATCGTGCCATCTCCGTCTTCGGCCGCCTTCCATGCCTCCAGGAGGATGTTAGGATCGTCCACATCCACGAAGCTCTGTTCTTTGCCATCGAGACCGCCGGTCTGCGTGTTTTGCGCCGACGGGGGGAGGGCCTTGTCCTGGGTAGTGACCGTATCCACCTCGAACGGCGTGATTTCTTCCCAACCCATTCGGCTCAAGGAAGACGCATCTGTCGAGGGCGCGCTAGTTACGACATAGTGGAACTGAAAGTGACCACCTTGTTGCGCGCGATAGTTGGTGTCCCAGTAGTTATTCATTACATAAGAAAAGATCGTGCCCGGCCGCTTCCCGAACTGCTCCGGCCACTTACCGCGGTTGATATCGCCCAGCGTCACCAGGGACGCATCGAGCGGCATCACCGTTCCCGAAACTCCGTCTTGCTGTGCAGAGACCCAGTGTTGCACCGAGAACCATTCAAGGCCCGCCCCCGGATACATGTCTGTCGCCGGATCGACCACTCCAGTCTGTATCTCATAGTGGAACTGCGGCTGTTCCATCGCAAAAGGAAAGGCGAAATAGGCGGCCTCCCTCTTGAGAATCGAGGTCTTATCCAGGTCCTCCACGAGCTCGATCTTCTTTTCCTTATTCGAAAGCCGTATCTCGGTCGAGATGGAGGGAGTGTTGGTTGCTTTGCTTTGCAGGCGGGCCACCCAGCCATCGGGCGTGTCTTTAACCGACACCACCATACCGCCTTGCGCGAGATGAATAGCGAGATCAGCTTTTGGATAGACCCGGCTATATTGCAGCAGCCTGTTCGGCGCTTTATCTCCTCCGCTCACGTAGAGATATTGACCGAACCGGTAGGGGCTTTGCTGGTCCACTAGCTCACGGTGCAGTTGCTTGTCGTAGATGCTTCGCACTGCGCCAGTTTCTGCATCAAGCGCTACCTTGTAATACGGGCTTTCCAATGTTGTTTGTTTTGTCTCACGGTCGGGGGGACTTGTTGCCCCCGCTCTGACTTGGAAGACCTTATAGCCCATCGCCGGAACGTCCTGCGCCTGAAACCGGATATGCTGATAGTTATCGCCGCTGCCGAGGACCTCCGAGGGCACTGCTTTTCCGGTGGAGGCATCCATTATCTCAGTGCCTTTATCCAGATCGACTGAGACGGCGCCACTGCGCTTCCAGTTCAATGCGTTGAAGACGACCAGGCTACCCGTGTCGGCAGGGACCGAATTCACGATGCTTTCCATGGTATTGCGGGTCACGAAGTCGGCGATGGCCGCCGCATTGACGGCGTACTGATCCTTGACCGCCAGCTGCTGGATCGCCTCCAGGCTGGCCGGGTCCGTTGTGCTGTTATAAGAGTCCCAGGTGTGTTCGTCCATCAGGATGATGTTCTTCCACATCCGGTCCAATTCTGCTTTGTCCGGGACCAGGAGTGGATTGACCAGCGAAGACAAAGTGGCGAGCTTTTCTGCGCTCGGGGCGCGGCCTTCATTCCACTTCTCCATTCCCGCGTAGTAGGCGTCGGAGGCGATGCCGTCTTCCCAATAGGGGCCGCCATCGCCGTGAATGGTGGGAATCCCGTCGCCAAATTGCTTCTGAATTTCGTCGAGCGCGTCTTTGAATCCCGAGTATTGCAGGTGAGGGTACGCGTAAAGAGCATTCCACTTTTCAGCGAGTTCGGCCTGCTGCGGAAACAGATCGGTATTCTCCACTTGAGTGCCATACAGAATCGTGGCGTCGGCCTTATACCCGGCATGTTCATACATCTGCAGGAACAAAGGGAGCGTATCGTGGCCGGCGGACAACAGCGGAGGAAGACCGAACAGCATCTGCATCTGCTGGTAGATTCGCGAATACCACAGCAGCACCTTGCCTCCGTCAGGGCCTTCCCACCACATCGGCGACGCTTCGTTCAAACGGCCCTGCAGCAACACCGGAGCCCGGTAGTTGTTGCTGCCTCCCGCAAGGTCGTGGATACCCGCGGACGCCAGAATGGAGGCATAGGACCATGAATAAGACGGCACGTCGGTGATGTTGGCGTAATTAAAGGGCGTTTTGTGTACTCGGCTAAAGTTGGCGCTTGGATAGAGAGAGCGAATCAGCGTTTCTCCGGTTGGAAAACCGGTGAGCAGATTCGCATACTGCGCGGGAACATATAACTGATCTTTCTGGATTGCGGTAATTGCGCGCTGCTGTTGTGCGTCAGTGCGAGTTCTCAGGAACTGTTCGAGGTCCCATTTTCCGTCCAAGCTAAACCGATAGTCGGGGTGTTGCGCGGTCATGTCCATCGCTTCGTCGATGGACCGCGCCTGGATCGCTGCCACTTTTGCCTGGTAATCGGAGTAGCCTACGTCGACGTGGATGTGAGGCACCAGAAGCAGTGTCCATTTCTTTTTAGGATCAATGGATTGTTCCAGGTGTTCTGGATGTCCGTTTGCGTTCCAGACGAGCCGCGCCTGTGCCTTTGCGGAGAATTCAGCGACTTGGAATTCCAGCTTCTCTTCGCCGAAATCCTGGTCTCCACTCAGCGGCTTCTCGTATCTCTTGCCGTCAAGGGTAAGCTCGGCCGTCCCGCCTTGCTTGAGTGGCTTCTCATACGGGATGAACACGTCTACGATCTCTTGCAATGCACCGTTTTGGCGCTGAAAGAAGACCGTCGGCTTGATCTCCGCCGGTGAAGAAGGGGCGTTGAAGCCCACTGAGCAACGATCGAGTTCGATAGCATCATAGGTCAGCCCCGCATCAGGGACCTTCTGATCCGCCTCTTCAACGGCCTGCAACGCGATCGAGTTTTCACCCTGCCGTAGAAGCCCTGCCGGGATGTAGAACTCCACATCCGCATGAGAGTATGCGGGGTAGAAAGAATCGCCCTGGTCCCCATTGCTGTAATCGAGTTCGGGATGGAGATAGAACATTCCGTGCTTCCCGTTAACGTCAACCCGCAGAGTGGGCACGCTGGCGCTCTGAATCAAGAAGGATAGATGGAGCTTGTAAGTGAACTCTTTAAACGGGAGTGAGAACAGGATAACGCGAGGAGCAGCCGCAACCTCTGAAGTCTTCAAGTCGGGCGCTGAAATCAAGATGGCTGGTTGCGTCTGGTACCACTCCTTGGAAGCATCACTTTGGCCGACTACGAATTTGACCAGCTGTTTGGGACTGTCGGAGGCAAACTCGGTAGAGGAGCGGTCAAAGGTTCCGATGCGGAAGACCGCATCTGGTTTACCGTTCTGCGCCGAAGCCATGTTAGTCGAGCCACTTATAAGGAAGACCGGCGTGAAAATACAGAGCAACATAGCCTTCAGCTGCGAACCGGTCATGAGTCAATGTTTCCTTTCTTGTGGTGAAAAACCCAGACGGGAAGACCTTAGAATCGAAGTCGTATTGGCAGTGAAATGGGTGAGGTATACTCCCGGCAACATATCGGCGCCCGCATTCAAAAGTTGACCGCCGGTTGGAGACACTAAACCGACTGGCGCAACTGTCACGATCAAGCGATTCGATCCTATGTCCAAATATTCAGGGCATCGGAGTGCTATCCAACTCGCAGGATTGACCCGCCAAGTAATGACGGAACGGTCCATAAATATGGTCAAAAAACTAGTTTCAACGCAAACTGGATTTGGCGCCCGGGTCCGGCGGCACTCAGGATCTGGCCAAATGTCCCATCCTGCACACCGTTGTCCGGATTACTGTAGTTAGTTTGGTTGAACATATTGAAGAACTCCGCTCTGAACTGGAGGTTAAGGTTTTCGAAAATTGGGAAAGTCTTTGCCGCATTGAAATCGAAGGTCCTAAATGCCGGTCCGGCTAGGTCATTTCTTCTTTCATTGCCGTATGTATAAACAGTCGGTACAGCAAAGGCGGCCTTATTCAGCCAGTCTTTGTAGCTGCGCTGAAAACCACTGCCCGTGTAAGGATCAGCCCCGGTCCTCTCAGCTCTCTGGTTAGGTCCGCCCGTATTCGCGACATCGCCGCCGGCAAGCACGTTGAACGGGGCGCCTGAGTCGAGCGTGATGATCGTGCCGAGGCTCCAGTTGCCCGCCAGCGCCTGTGCCACTGCGTTCGGGTTGGACATAAAGCTCTTGCCCCTCCCGATCGGCAACTGATAGACGCCACTAAGGACAAAGATATTGGTGCGGTTGTAGTCGGACGGCCCCCAATCGCCCTTAAGGTTGTAGAAGTTCGGTTCCGCATTGACATAAGGGTCAGACTGCCAGTCAAGGGATTTCGACCATGTGTAGGATGCCAGGAAGAACAGGCCATTGGATAGAGTCTTTTGCGCCTGTACCTGAAGCGCATTGTAACTGCCCGGAGCCTCATTCCAAGAGAAGGAGAACGGTCCTCCATATTGAGGGAAGGGCTGCCTCGCGGAGATAGGCCCGGGGCCTGGGTAGAGAGCCGTGTTCGCCTCAGGAACTATATACTGATGCCGGCTGACGGAGCCTACATAGTCGATCTTCATGACCACGTTGCCGCCTAACTGTTCCTGGATGCCGGCGTTATATTGCATCGAGTACGGAATCTTGTTGTCCGGGTCGGCCCCATAACTCGCATAAGGCGCTAGGCCTCCGAGAAGCGAGGCGGCCGTTGGCAAATTGCCGAAATAAACGGTGGGAGTCGCGAGATCAAGGCTGGTCAGATTGGCGGCGATGCCGCTAGGGTAAGAAAGACGGATATTTTGGTTTTCCTGAACCAGGGTATTGTTGTGGTCGTCCAACATCGCGAACGCTGCGTGAAGCACAGTACGGCTCGTTGCCTGGTAGGTGAGCCCGAAGCGCGGTTCCCAACCGTTGTATTGAGGATTGAAAAACCCTTTCGGGCCTGTAGCCGCGGGGAAGCTCGGCGGAACAGCGCCAGTCACAATGAATTGCCCGTTCAGGACGTTGAGGCCGGAGACTATCTTGTGATAGTTGGGAGGAGAAACGTAATCCCAGCGAAGCCCGGCGGTGAGTACAAGCTTCTTTGTGACATGCCATAGATCCTGGCCATAAACGCCGTACCAGTTTACTGTTTGGTCAGCTCCAGTGTCTCCGACCCATGGGCCATAGCTGTCCATGGTTCCCAGGAGGAAACTCGCCGGGCCAAACCCCGTCGGCCCGGTCGTAGCGTACTGGGCTGTCGCATTTTGCGTAAAGTTCGTGCCGGCTCCCCAGCCGTCGTCATAACTGCGAACGTGATAGTAAAGGCCGCCGACGCCGATGGTGTGATTGCCGACAACCTTGGAAAGGTCAAGGTGGAAGTCCATCGTCTCTTGCGGACCCAGCGGTATGGCGAACTGGCCGACACCGCTATACCCATTCGAGAGACTGAGATTTGGACCCAACTGAATCCCGTCATGTTCGGGAGCGGCTTCGGTGAAGTCGATCGAGTTGGTGAACGCTGTGCCAGCGGGCTCATCGCCAGTTGCAAAATTGACGTAATTGTAGCCGTACCGGAAGTTGAGGATCGTCGTCGGATTGAAGACGTGAGTGTAGCCCAATGCCGCCTGTTGCCCATAGTTGCTGAGCGAGGAGGCGTACGACGGAAAGTCCTCGGGACTGATCCGGTGCTGGTTAGACCGGTTGAATCGAGCAAAGACCGTGTCGTTCTGGGTAAATTGATGGTCGAGACGAATCCCGAAAATATCACTTGCGATCGTGGTCGCCCCAGAGAATTGGTAATTGGGAAGGACTCCGTCGGCCACGTTTAAGTTTGGCGCCGGATAGTATTTTTGCAGAATTAGCGCGCTCGCGAAATTGATCCTGCCTGTCGGAATGATGTTGCCGGGAAAGGGATCTCGAAGCGACTCGCCCGGATTGGCCGGATCAGGCCTGCTCGTGAACGGGTCATAGATTTCGTTCGCATATTCCGGCCGACCGAGGCTGTCCGTTCCAACTTGTGCGCCCAGCACGGCGGAGAAGTCGCCACCAACCATTGAGGAGGTTAGGGTGCTTGCCAGGGTAGTTGTGCTTTGGGCGGAGCGAAATCCCTCCCAATAGAGAGAGAACCACGTCTTGTCCTTGCCGTCGATGACATGTGGAATCGAGACTGGGCCTCCAAAATAGACACCATATTGGTTTTGCCGGTAGGGCTGGCGCTGAGTCTCGGGGAACGTCTGGGCATCCAGGGCATCATTCCGGAAAAACTCCCAGAGAGCCCCATGAAAGCTGTTGGTGCCCGAGCGAGTAACCAGGTTGATGTTCGCTCCGGAGCTGATCGAGAATTGCGCGTCGGTGATGTGCGACTGGACGTTGAACTCCTGGATTGCATCAGGTGGCGGCGCAATGACCCAGGTATTGGTATAGGTTGCGTTGTTCAGTACGCCGTCCATTGTGAAGTTGTTCTGCTCTCCACGCTGTCCGTTGATCGACGGGCTGATGCCGCCAGCTCCCAGAGCAACCACGAAAGAGCTCTGCTGACCGTCTTCTTGTGGCGCAGCGCCTGGTGTTAGCAGGGCGAGTTGTGTGAACTCCCGGCCATTGAGCGGCAACCCCACGGTCTCGTCGTGACTCACGACGTCACTCAGCGTCGAAGAAGTCGTATTGAGTTGCGGCGGGGTACCAGTGACCTCAATCGTTTGTGCGATTGAACCCACCCCAAGCCGGAAGTCGAGGGTGAGGCTCTGGTTCACCTGCAACTCAACGTCACCTCGAGTCACCGACGAAAATCCCTGTTTCGTGACGCTTAGCTTGTAAATCCCGGGCGGCAATTGTGGGAGGATGTAGCTGCCGCTACTAATACTTGTTGTGGATCGATTCAGTCCCGTCCCCTGATTGGTGACACTGACCTCTGCGTCGGGTACCACCGCACCGGAAGAATCGGTGATCGATCCGGTGATCAGGCCATTCGTTGTCTGCGCAAGCGAGTGCGGCACAAGAAGGCAGCCCAGGAAAGAAGCGACGCTCACCGCTTTGATCAGGTTGCGCAGGTATGACAAGTAAGTGTTCCCTAAAAAACTCATCTATCCTCCTAAAGGTCAAAGCGCATTGCAGAGCTGAAGCGGTATACGGTGGTCTGTGGCGATCGGTAGAATCCGTATCCCCGTTCCGGGAGCCATGAGAGAACAGCCCATGGAAAAACAGCGTTCCACGAAACGTAGTCCTTCCTTTTTAATTCTGTCAAGAAGAAAGTAATCGCTTTTTTATATTTGCTATTCGACTGTTTTTTTGATTTAACTAGAGACTATCAGAATATTACCTTGGTCGTGTACCGTGATGTCGGCGTGGGGCAAGCGTCTTTTCCTGACATTTAAGGAGGGCCTATTGGGAACAGCGCCGGGTCGAAAATTCGTAAAGGGAACGAGCTCCTGAATGAAGGTTCTCTCGCTCGATTTGGGTGGAACGCATGCAAAGTGCGGGATCGTCGAGGACGGCAAGCTGCTTCGCTCGCAAGTTGTGCAAATCCAGGGCGATGGCAAGCTGGGGGCTGCACTGCCGACTGTCACGCAAGGCTTCGCGAACCTGTGCCAGCTCGAGCACCTGCAATTTTCTGACTTTTACGGCGTGGTGATCGGCTTCTGCGGCCTGGTCAATCGTGAAGCGAGACGAGTCGTCTCAACCAATTTCAAATACGAGGACGCCCCGAATCTGGACCTGCAGGCTTGGGCGCTTCAACAATTCGGCCTCCCGCTATGGATCGAGAACGACGCGCGGATGGCGCTTCTGGGGGAATGGTACGCCGGTGCCGCAAAGGGTAACGACGACGTCGTGATGGTCACACTCGGCACCGGTATTGGCGGGGCTGCCTTGATGGGGGGACGGCTCCTGATCGGCAAGCACTCCCAGGCCGGTTGTCTTGGTGGCCATTTCCCGATGCGAGTGGACGGGGAGCGATGTAGCTGTGGTGCCATTGGCTGTGCAGAGTCGGAGGTGGCCGGCTGGTCCTTGCCACGAACTTGCGGCAAGTGGCCGCAGTTTGAAAGCAGCATGCTGGCCGGCGAAGAGATCAATTTTAAATCACTCTTTCGCTGCGCCGACGCCGGCGACGCGGTCGCTTTGGGCGTCCTCAACTATTGCCTGAAGGTCTGGGCGGCAAACGCCGTGGCGCTTGTTCACGCGTATGACCCCGAAGTGCTGGTTTATGGAGGCGGAGTCATGAGAAGCGGGGACATTATTGTGAACTACGTACAGGACTATGTTGCGCGGCATACATGGACGCCATGGGGCGCGGTGCGCGTTCGCGCAGCGCTGCTGGGCGAGGATGCGGGCCTGCTCGGTGCCGTCCCGTTGATTCAAGAGTGTGAACGGAGCTCAACGAATGTACGATAGAGAACCGTATATCCCAGTTTCGTCCGATAGGGACCAGTGCCGCAAAGGATGGGAGGCCATTGGACACCTGCTGCGCGAATTCCTCACCGGGGATCGGCGCGTCGCTTGCGTCGAGTGCTATCCTGGCGTCTTTGTCGACGATGTGCGTGATCGAATGACGGCCATATTCACGCCATCGCTGATCATTTCCACCGAAAATCTGTTCCTGTCGCCCACGGAGTTGGATCGTCGCATGGCGTCGATGCTCACTGACGACCCCGTCTTCGGCGTGATGAGCGGTATGCAGATAGAGGACTATTTCGATCCGGAACAATTGCGCCTCGCTCGCCGGCAAGTCGACCGGACCACTGAAGGAAAGATTTTGGTTGTCGGCACGGGGGCTGCGTGTGTGGCTCCCCAACGCGATGTGCTGATCTACGCAGACTTGGCCCGATGGGAGATTCAAAAACGTCAACGCCGCGGGGAGATCGGAAATCTCGGCGCGGACAACTGTGACGAATTGCCGTCGCAGAAATATAAGCGGGCTTTTTTCTTAGACTGGCGCGCCGCCGATCGAGGGAAGCAGAAACTCCTTCCCCATATAGATTTTCTTCTCGATACCAACACTCCCGAATACCCAAAACTCATTACTGGAACCGCGATGTGGGCTGGATTGAGAGTCGCGGCGCAACGTCCCTTCCGCGTCGTTCCATTCTTCGATCCCGGCCCATGGGGTGGTCATTGGATGGAACAAGCTTTCGACCTGCCTCGAGATGTTCCCAATTACGCCTGGTGCTTTGATTGCGTCCCGGAAGAAAACAGCCTGTTGCTAGGCTTTGGCAGCGAACGGGTGGAAATACCCTCCATCAACCTGGTCTTCGCGCAACCGCGGGAGCTGCTGGGGGATTACATCTACGAGCGCTTCGGAGCGGACTTTCCAATCCGCTTCGATTTGCTTGACACTGTGGGCGGCGGCAACCTTTCATTACAGGTCCATCCCCTGACCAGCTACGTGCGCGAGCGGTTTGGCCTCGCCTATACGCAGGACGAGAGTTACTATCTCCTCGATGCCGACAAGGATGCCTGTGTCTATCTCGGCTTGAGGGAAGGCGTTCGTCCGGGTGCTATGCTGGCCGATCTGACTCGCGCGCAAGACCGGGGCACTGAGTTCGACGCAGAACGCTACGTCAGCAAGTGGCCGGCTAAGAAGCATGACCATTTTCTGATCCCTGCCGGGACGGTGCATTGTTCCGGACACGGCAGCATGGTGCTGGAGATCAGCGCGACACCTTTTATATTTACTTTCAAATTATGGGATTGGGGCCGCCTGGGGATGAATGGCCAGCCCAGACCCATCCATTTGCAGCGAGGCGCGGAGAATATTCAGTGGGACCGGACGACGACCTGGGTGCAAAGCTCTCTCATTAACCGCGTCGAGGAAATAAGTGCGGGCGATGGATGGCGCGAAGAGCGTACTGGATTGCATGAGCTCGAATTTATCGAGACCCGGCGGCACTGGTTCACAGGAACGGTCCCCCACGACACCAACGGGACCGTGAATGTGCTGAATCTGGTCGAGGGCGATGAAGTTGTGGTGGAGAGTCCGACTTCCGCGTTCGAGCCATTCGTCGTGCATTATGCCGAAACCTTCATTGTTCCCGCTTGGGTCGGCGCTTATACGGTCAGGCCGCACGGGAAAGCGCAAGGCACACAGTGCGCAACGATGAAAGCCTTTGTGCGGCAAGGGGACTGAACCGGGTGCCCAAGCTTTGCTTCTTGTCCAATATTGCGACGGGATGCCCGACGAGGTGCAACCTGTATAGGGCGACTTCCGCGCTGCTCTAGGATCAGGGCTGAAAGGAAGGCCATAAAGAGGCAACGAGCGCGGGATTCGAAACCCACTGCACCGACACTGGATCGCGCGCGAACTGCTCGTAGATTGGGATCGACCTTGACAGCCCCAGCTCGCTATAGGATCGCGCCTCGCGTTGCCTTAGCTCCGCGACATGATAGCGCGGATTTGGCTCCCAGGCGATTTCGTTGTGGTTGCCCATGATCGCGTACCAGGCCAAACCGCCTCTGGCCCGGACATCATCGTATACAAATCCATAGTCTCGGTCGCAGCAGGCTGCAAAGACCATGTGCGAGCTTTCATCCAGGTTCATGACGCAGTGGGCCCAGCCCGGCGGAACGACTACTTGGTCACCGGGGCCGGCTTCAACGGCGACACAGATCCCCGGCTCGTCCCCCAGATATTGCTGGGCATAAACGACCGCTCTTCCTTCCCATATTTCGAAGAGTTCAGGAGGGGACCAACCAGAATGCAAAGAGATCGCATGCACATGGCCCTGGCTGCGGACAGGCTCGCGCCCAAGACGCCCTGCGGCGTAAGCGACCACTCCAAAGAGCAGCTTGCGGCGCTGAAGCTCCGGAAGGTGCTCGCGGCGCCCGACATTCATGGCGATGCTGTACACCGGGTCGGGTCCGTGGCAATCAGGATCGCAAAGGCTCGCGCGAATCGCGTCTAGCCGGCGGTGCTCCGGCTTCGGGCCGACGACTCCCACACCATACTCAAAGGCCAGGCTCTCGTCACTCCAGCGTGCAGCGAGACCTGAATCGAAAGTCATTCCAGTTCTCCCGCCTCAACAGCTTCAACCCGAGGCTGTGGGCCAGGCTCCGGTTCGTCGGGAACGACTTCCGGCTTTCCGTTCCGTTGAAATACCCGGGCACTGAAGTGTCGTCTGGCGATGGTCTCATAATCGTGCCCGGCGTCACTTGGCCAGCAGGCCCAGAAGAGAAGAGGCGTAGCTCCGGTATTCACCGCTCGATGGGCCGTGTGCCCCGGTATATAGTGAAGTGATCCTGGAGACATGATCTCGACGCGCGTGCGGCGTTCTTCATCCATGAGTAGAAGCATCCCCTGGCCCTGAACGACGCAATAGTATTCGGCGCGGTCGCGCCTGGCGTGAAAATGTCCGAAAGTCATGAAGTATTCGCCGCCGACCTTCCCTGGCTCAATGCGCGTTGAGCCCCAGAACAGCCCCGCTGGCGTATCCTGCTTCACGGGTTGCTGCCACTCGACGCTGTAAACGGCAATACCAGGATTCATCGACAGCCAAGCCCGCTCGTCGAGAAAAAGACCGGCAAGGTCCCCGAGTCTCTTGACAGACCGCTGCGTAGCCGCGCTCTCCAAAGTGCCTGAGGACCATTCGATGCGAGCAACGTTTTCAGAAATTGTTCCGAAAGGAAGTGCCATACACTGAGCAAGCTTAGACTTGCGCCCAGCTTCACCGCAAACGCAAAGTAGGGATTGCGCTATCGAATTCATCCCATTGGATCATTTTTAGTTTCGAATGGCCGAATTCGATTGACTTTGCAAGCTCAGACCGTTAATTGGTAAGTAGCGAGGGTTCCCTCCCCCGATATCTTCGCTGCGAGTTTCGGAGGTCGAATGTTGAGGCACGCCAAGTATCCCACGCTCTCAGCAGTTACCCTTTCCTTTGAGTCAATGCGAATCTCAGAAGGCCGCCACAGAGTCCTCGACAGTCCATATGTGCGAGGCCGGCAATAGTGGGACGGCGAAGCAAGTCGGCAAACGCATCGCCTATTACGATGGACGTTCCCGCCGAGCCGTCTCCAGGCAAACAGCAAGTTCGGTTGACCGCCATTCTGGAGAAATTGCGCCAGTCGGGCACTGTCACCGTCGAAGTGCTGAGCGCCGAACTCGGCACCTCGGTGGTGACCGTCCGGAGAGACTTGGATCAGCTCGAACGCGATGGTTTGCTGCAGCGAACTCACGGTGGCGCCGTATCGATTGAGCCACTCTTTTACGAACCCTTCAAAAACGACCGCTCCTTCCAAGCGCATCTCGAAAAGTTTGCCGAGGAGAAGCGTCGGATTGGACGCGCGGCGGCCGCGTTGATACAAAAGGGCCAAACGATCGCGCTGACGCCCGGCACGACGACCTTGGAGATCATCCGGGGTCTCCCCCTCAATCAAGACATCACCGTCGTGACCAATACCGTGAACATCGCAATGGAGCTTTCCAAGCGCAAAGACATCAACGTGTTCGTCACCGGCGGCCATTTGCGCGGCGACTGGTTTTCACTAGTGGGGCCGACAGCGATCCAGAGTCTGCAGCCGATGTTGATCCACACCCTATTCGTGGGCGCGAATGGGATCGACAGCAAGTGGGGCGCGAGTTGCTTTAACTCGGATGAAGCCGATTTGAACTCGGCGATGGTCAGGCATTCACGGCGCAGGATTGCTGTCGCAGACCACAGCAAGTTCGGCATCGTCGCGGGCTGGCGAATCTGTGAGGCTTCAGAGTTCGACATTCTCATCACCGACACCGATGCGACCGACGAAACCATCGCTCCGTTTCAACAAAAGGGACTTGAGGTTTTGCGAGTGTGAAGAGGTCTGCGGAAGGACAGCTTCAACCCAGAGCAGGGGTGAGGCCTTCGCACATAGAGGACCAATGGACCAGATGGGAACTCGACTGGACCAGATGGAGCTCGACCTAGCGGTTCTGTTCCGTGGTCACGATCTGCCCCGAAGCCGGTTGAGTTCGCGGCGATCGCGCGCCGATGGATTACCCTCCCGCGACGCTTTGAATGCGGCAACGTTGAGCGCTCTTCCGCCAACTTCAGACGCAAATCCCGACTTGCCTCGGTCTCGCGGTACAGCTGTCGCGCTGTACTTAAATCGCGGATTTCACGTGGTGAGGGCACTTTCTGGCATTTAAATCGCATACGGAAGGAATCATAATTGGTGTTAAATCACGGACGAAGTGCGATGAGGTCGGTGGCCTTGGCTGTAACTTCATACCAGCAGAGGCACGCCAACCACCCATTCAGTTTCGGAGGCTGTCTTCCAAGACTGCCACTTTTGTATTACGCCGGGACTGATTTCATCATTGCCGAGGACGGCCGGATTGCCGCTGTTTATCTCTTTTTCGACAAGCTACCGTGAGCTGGACTCTGCCGTGCGACGTCCTACACGTAGGATTGGCAAACTGCGGGGGGAGGATGTTTCGCGGTCGCTCAAGCTGCTTTGCTTGAAGCGAAACATCGAAAATCTATCCGACAATCCAGGAGAAGAGGGGTCGTCTCCTTGGGCAACGCGGCAACGAGCGGTTTGTGGCCAATGCGGAAATTACCTACTGATTAACAACCAGTGCCACATGTTATTCATGTTATTAATTCCGCATAGGCGGTCCCTCGGCAGTCTCCCGCGTCCCTGCATTTTGCACCATCGTCCGCGCTGAAGACGGGACGGGTGAGGTCTGTGCTGAATTCTCAAGCATTTCGAACTGCTCGACATTCCGGCCGTAGCCTGGAGTGTCATTAAACGTAATCCCAATCATTTATTTTTAAATCCGGGAGATTTGAATGCTGAACAGGCGACAGTTTGCCGGCGGCCTCGCGACCTCATGGTGCGGAGCCATGACGCAAAAGACAGCATTTGTGATGTCGGCGCTGCGGCCTCAGACGGTAATACAACAGTCCATGCAGCGGTTGCAGCAGAACTTTGTTGATCTGCGCTTTGGCATGTACATCCACCTGAATATGGCAACCTATGAAGAGCGCGAGTGGGGCGATCCAAAAGCCTCTCCGGCAATCTTCAATC
>Ga0210386_10000240_pt1 | contig 49187 bp, 38 predicted proteins | sample IncBWH32OmetaG_FD_160091 | JGI IMG/M metagenome (GOLD analysis project Ga0210386, IMG submission 160091) | Forest soil microbial communities from Barre Woods Harvard Forest LTER site, Petersham, Massachusetts, United States - Inc-BW-H-32-O ...
CATTTACGAGAAACACCTGAAAGCCAAATTCTTCGAGAATGTCATAAATAGGAATCCAGTAGACTCCCGTTGACTGCATGGCCACGCTCTTCACGCCACAACTCCGTAGCCAGTTCGCCATCCGATACCGCGACTGGAGATGGGTCTCCTCGGCCCATGAAGCAGGCAGCCTCAACAGTATAGGTGCCGTCCTGGGCAACGATGTGGCGATCAAGGCCTACCGGGATGGGATGCTTCCGTTCCCGGACGGCACGATCATTGCTGCTTTGCATTACCGTTACGTGCCATCAGAGGAAAACAACAAAGTCTTTGGCCAAGCCCAATCTTTCGTTCCCGGGGCCCCCACGAACATTCAGTTTATGGTCAAGGACTCAAAAAAGTACGCCGCAACCGGCGGCTGGGGGTTCGGTCACTTCGCAGACGGCAAACATGGCGACGCGGCGTTTATGAAAAGCTGCTTCCCCTGCTACGAGAAGGTCAAAGCGACCGACTTTGTCTTTACTCACTATGCACCTTGATGCTGAAAGCTAGAGCAGAAAGAAATGGGACGATGGCCACACACAATCAAATCGAGTCGTGTGCCTGTAATGATTGGCGTGACATCGTCAACTCGCACTCAAAGATGTTGACTTTGGTTCATTCCTTCTTCTCGTCCTGCGGCGGATTGCGTTCCTTGCGCATGGACTCTCCGCGCATCTCGATGCCGTGGGCATTGTGAACCCGGCGGTCGAGGATGCCATCAGCGATGGCGGGATCGCCGATTTGCTCGTGCCAGCGTGAGACCGGCAACTGGGAAGTAAGATTGTTCGGCTTCACAGCGGAATGGTGTTCACCTTCGACCGGATTCCCCACCGATAACGCGCTTCTCTTCATTTGGCCGAATAGCCGGTTATACGGCCAGGTGGCTCTTGATTCTCGATTTTGAGAGCCGCTTCGAAATATCTGCCGCCGCCAGCTACTCATCGCCGCATTGGTCGAGGTTTCAGCATCCTGCCCAACTGGATCAGCCGCTATGCTGGCATCTGCATCACGTTCTGCCGCCGAGTAGTCGACCTCATACAAGCCACTCGCCCGCGAACTAAGCATCGGATACAGTGAACATTAGCGAGAGCAGCAACGGGCTGCCTCATCCTAATGACCCGACGTACCACGCGATTCAAGGCCCTCGCGCTTCTCGCCCTCCTCCTCCTCATCACCACCCGGGGTAACCCTTATTCTGTCCAGACCCACGAAGAGATGATCGACCTCGCCTGGAAGAACTCCATCCGTCCCATCCTACTCAAGCGCTTCCCGAACCTCACCGCCGCCCAGCTTCAGGAGGCCCACGCCTACGCCTATGGCGGTTGCGCTATCCAGGACCTCGGCTACTACCCCTTCGGCAACGCCTTCTTTTCTGACCTGACTCACTACGTCCGCTCCGGAGACTTCGTCCTCAACCTCCTCCGTAATGCCCAGACCCCGGACGACCTCGCCTTCGCCATCGGCTCACTCGCTCACTACATCGGCGACAACATCGGCCACAGCTACGCCATCAACCACGCCGTCCCCATCGAGTTCCCCAAACTCCAGCAAAGATACGGCGCCGTCGTCAACTACGCCGAAAACCCCCACGCACATGTCCAGACTGAATTCGCCTTCGACATCAATCAACTCAGCAAGCGCCGCTTCGCTCCCTATACCTATCTCAAATACGTCGGGCTCGAGATTCCCCGCCCTCTGTTACGCACAGCTTTCTACGAAACCTATGGGCTTAACCTCTCTGACATCATCGGCAGCAAAGAGACCACCGTCCGCACCTATAGCTACGGTGTTCGACGCTTCCTCCCCAACCTCGCCGTGGCTGAGGCACTCTTGCATCAGAATAACTTCCCGCAGGACGCGCCAAGCGACGACTTCAATGAACTCAGGGATGATCTTGTCCAGGCTTCCGCCGACAACGATTGGGAGAAGTACAGAAAGCACCCTGGCGTCGGAAGCCACATGTACGCCGGGTTGATCTACATCCTTCCTAAAGTAGGCACACTCAAGATGCTGGCCATCAAAGGACCAACTCAGCAGACAGAAGACCTCTATATCCGCAGCCTCAACCGTTCCATTAAAGCGCTGCGTCTGACCATCGCCAACTACGATCGCATCGACCACTATATCTCCAACCGCGACCTCGACACCGGCGAGAGCGTTAAACCCGGAAGTTATCGGCTCACCGACCAAACCTACGCAAAACTTCTCGCAGAACTGGTCAAGCATCCCACCACACCGGTCCCTATCCAGCTCAAACACGACCTACAGAATTACTACGCGGACCCTCTTGCCCCCATCACCACGAAGAAGAACGCAAAGGAATGGACAGCGGTCCAAGCAAACCTGAAAACCCTCGAAACCATGAAAACCCTTGGAGAGATGGACCCAATCTCAGATGAGATTCTCGACCCAGAATGATACGCGCGATCCAATGCGTCGTAGCGTTCGCCACTTCGAAGTGCGATTGTGGGGAACGTCCGGTGAGATTCAGCTCACGGTCAGCCATTCTGGCCTGGGTTTTGATACTGAAGCCGCAACGGCAAGCCGGGGGCTTGGCCCTCATCAGCATGGCGGAGCGACTTGAAATGCTGAACGGAACATTTTCCATCGAGTCGCGCCCCCAGCACTGTACTACGATCCACGCTCGCGTTCCTTTGAGCTTAGGCGAGGATTTCTTCCGTGCAGTTGATAAGGTACGCCACCTGGACTTGTTTCCGAGCCTACTTCGGTAGCGATCCTGATACAAAGTTGTGTCCCCACATCATTTCTTGAAGCGCTGAGATGATGGCGATGGAGAGGCGAGTTTTGTTGATGTAGCCGGAGGCCCCGGCGGTCGCGGGTAGTGCCTGAAAAACGGCGTACAGGTAACTACGCCTTGCCTAAACGCATTGCAGCCAGCTCACGGATTGAGCCCATGTCACCATCGGGAAGCGCGGCAAGCCTGGTGGCCAATGCCGTCTACAGCGGACCAATGGTGTAGGCTGCCATCGCCACGACGCTGTCGCGATGTCCTCTCACCACAGCGATCGCCTTCACGGCGACAACCCCCGGGATGGAAGTGGTCCCCCAGGCGAGTGGCTGCCGTTTGCCGCTCTTATTGCGGGATGAAATTCAAGATCAAAAACCGCATTGACGGCAGCTTCGATTAACCGGACGTTAACGCGGGTTTCACGTGCGTTTGAAAAAATCATCCGCGGCGTGCCAATCCCACGAGTGAGGCATTCACTAGGGCACGACTTACAGGAGATTCAGATACATGACAGCACAAGCAGCCAGCGGCGCCCGCAAGCGCCGCATGCAGAAGGGTTCCATCGCGCTGGCCGCGATGGCAACTCTTGCCCTTCCGCTCAGCCTCTCCGCACAAAATTCCGGATTTGGATTTCCACCGCCTGCGCAGTTCTTTCCCGGCAATCTGGTGGTGAGCCGCAGCGTTTACGACAACCTGGCCAGCAATGTAAGCGTAGGCGAAGCGCTGCCGCCGGATTGCCCGCCTTCCACCGATGCGTGCGTCACGGCGGTGAATAACGGAACGTATCCGTTTGTGTTCAACAATGCGCCGGTGGACGCAAGTTTCGGGATTACGTCGCGGATTTTTCTGGATCAGATGACGCCGTTCGGCCAGAGGCTCAACACTCTGGAAGTGCCGAACAGCCTCGATCGGGGTATCACGAGCACGAGCAACCAGATGGTGACCAGCTTCAGCTCGAAGTCGGAGCTGGCGCTGAACCTTTCGCTGGATGGGAATTACCTGACCTTCATGGGCTATAAGGCTCCGGTGAACACCGTGGACGTTTCGAACTCGAACACGCCGTTGGCGCCAGATCCGACGAACCCGGTGGGGCAGAGTTTTTTTCGCGTGGTGGCGCGGCTGGACCAGTTCGGGCGCTTCACCTTCACGGAGACGAACGCGTACAGCGGGAACAACGGGCGCGCGGCGATCCTGAACAACCTGGACGGCAAGAATCTATTTTACGCGGCGGGGAATGCCGGCAATGGCTCCAATCCGCAGCCGCTGAACGTGGACCTGGGGGCGGGAGCGCAGCTGATTGATCCCTCGCACAAACCGGAGAACGAGCAGGATCCGCCGTTGCCATCACCGCTGGGAAGCTTCTCCGTGACGCAGCTGGGCGATCCGGCGGACAAGATCGGGAAGGACGATAACTTCCGCGGGCTGACGGTCTACAACAACGTGGTGTATCTCACCAAGGGCAGCGGCAGCAACGGCGTGAACACGGTGTACTTCATCGATACGACGGGGAGTGCGTGCCCCAGCGGAACGGGCGTACCCTCGCCTTCGGCGAAGCTGCCGACCGACCCGTTGAGCTTTGTGGCGTCGACGGTCACAACGGATGGACTGCCGAGCAACATGTGCATTCTGTCGGGCTTCCCGACGCTCTCGAACAAAGCGAAGGGCGCGAACCCGGTAAATTTCCCCTTCGGGGTCTGGTTCGCGAATCCGACGACGCTGTACGTAGCCGACGAGGGCGACGGATCGACGAGCGGTGTGGGCACGGCTTTCTACACCCATGCGGCGGCGCAGACGAACGCGGGCCTGGAGAAGTGGGTGTTGGATGCGAGCAGCAACACCTGGAAGATGGCCTACGTGCTGACGAATGGGCTGGGGATGGGCACACCGTACACAGTACGAGGGTATCCGACGGGCCTGAATGCGGGGAGCGCCAACTCGAGCAATCCTGACGGGCTGCCGTGGAGCCCGGCGACGGATGGGCTGCGGAACCTGACGGGCCGGGTGAATCCGGATGACACGGTGACGATCTGGGCAATCACCTCGACGGTGAGCGGCGGGGGCGATACAGGCGCAGATCCTAACAAGCTGGTCGTGATCACGGACAAGGTGAGGGACACGACGGCGGCGGAAGCGGCGAACGAGAGGTTTCTGACGGTGCAGACAGCGGGGTTCGACGAAGTGCTGCGCGGCGTGTCATGGACACCGGGTACGCGCTTCACCAACATCGCCAGCGGCGAATTCGGCCGGTAAAACTGGCTGATCGAAGGAACTTTGAGGCCTCCTTGCTGTGGTTTCGCGGGAGGCCTCATTTTCATTACCGTCCGAGGAACGCTATACTCCCGCCCATCCTGAATTCCACAGGACGGAGCCGCTTATGTCCTCGCCCGTACCCCAGCAATTCACCGATATTCATGCCAAAGCCCTGGCCATCAATCTGGAGGCTTCCTGCTACGGCACGTTTGCCGAGATTGGCGCCGGACAGGAAGTGGCCCGCTGGTTTCTGAGCGCGGGCGCGGCTTCGGGAACGGTCGCGCAGGCCATCTCGGCCTACGACAAGACCGTCAGCGACGATACGTACGGCGCTGGCACGCGCTACGTCTCCAGGGAGCGCCTCCTGGCCATGCTCGACCACGAATATCAGCTCCTCCTCGCCCGGCTCGCCGAAGAGCGCGGCGCCCACACCCGATTTTTCGTTTTTGCGGACACCGTCGCCACGCGAAATTACCAGGGAACGAACGAGCAACACGGCTGGCTCGGTGTCCGCTTCCAAGCCGAACCCGATGGCCAGCCCAATCAGATTCTTCTCCATATCAATCTCGGAGATCCCACAGCACAGCTCCAGCAGCAGGCTATTGGCACGCTCGGTGTGAATCTTATCTATGCTGCCTATCACCAGCGGTCTTCCTCAAGGGGTTTACTGGCGGGTCTGTTCGACGATTTATCCCTGGAACGTCTCGAAATCGACGTTCTCGAACTCACTGGCCCCGTTTTCGCCAATGAAGATTCCCGCCTCTGGTGCCTGGACATGCTCCACACAGGCATGTGCCATGGCTTGGTCTTCGATTCCGACATCCAAGTGGTCGAGCCGGCTACTCCCCTTCACAAACGTCCCCTCATTGTGCAGCGTACTTTACGCGGCCATCCGGGCCCGTCCGCCGCCGAAGCCTTTCAGGTTGCCCGGCAGGACTTCCTGGCTGAAGGGATTGCCTCCGACCGCGAACCTTTAGCCATCCTGGAGGTCAACACTCCAGATCTTCAAGGCTCGGCTGCCTCTGATAATGCGGAACTGCTGGCCCTGATCGAGCAGCTTGCCCCTCTAGGCACTGTTGTCGTCACCGATTACCCGGAGGGTCACGAGTTTCTGAATTACCTTCGCCGCTATACCGCTGCACCCATCCGGGTGATTCTATGGATCTCTATGTTTCTTCAGAACATGGAAGATAGGGTGTATCAGTCCCTGCCGGGCGCCGTGTTGGAAAGCTTCGGCCGCTTGCTCCTCACCGACGTGACAGTCTATGTCGCACCCATGCGCAAGGAATCGTTGGTGGCCGCGCTCGGCGGCCTGCCGGAAGGTCTCTTGCGGGAGTCTCCCGGCCATGATCTCCTGTCCCTTGACGATTTCCTGCCCAGGCCGCCCCTGGACCACCTCTTCCGCTATCTTCGCGCCGCAGGCCGCATCGCTCCTCTGGAGGAAACGCGGCCCAAAACCTGAGAGAGATTGACATCTGCGGTCAATCTCCTCAGGCGTTCGAGACGTAGATGAAGCGAATGAGAAAGAGCACGGCCAGCAGATAGAGCAGCCAGTCCTGACGGCGGAACTTGCCGCCGAGGATGTGAACACCGGCGTAGGCGATCACTCCAAAGCCGAGTCCATTGGCGATCGAAGCGCTTAACGGAATCATGATCAGCGTCAGGAATGCCGGGATGGCGGAGAGCGGCTCTGTCCAGGGAATCTCGGTGATGGTGGTCAGCATCAGGCTCCCCACAATGATCAACGCGGGCGCTGTGGCCGCAGTGGGAACGACGCCCACCAGCGGAGCGGCGAAGAGCGCCAGCAGGAAGCCAAGGCCGGTGACGATGGCGGTCACGCCGGAGCGCCCTCCCACGGCCACGCCCGCGCTCGACTCCACATAACTCGTCACGGTAGACGTGCCGGCGACCGAGCCGACGATGGTCGCAGCGGCATCGGCGAAGAGAATGCTGTTCAGGCGAGGGATGTTGTCATCGGGTCCGATGAAGCCGGCCTTCTTGGCGACGGCGACAAGCGTCCCGAGATTGTCGAAGAGATCGACAAAGAAGAAGACGAAGACGATCTCCAGCAGGCCGATGTGGAGAGCGGAGCGAATGTCCAGTCGGAAGGCTGTCTGAGTCACGGCGGCGACGCTATAAGACGCCACTTTCCAGTGGACGAGGCCGAAGGGGATAGCGGCGATGGTGATGGCGATGACGCCGATAAGGATCGCGCCGCGCACTCGCCAGACCTGCAAGGCTGCGATGACGATGACCCCCAGCAGCGCGAGCGCCGTCTGCGGAGCGCGCACGTCGCCCAGGGTGATGAGCGTCTCCTTATAAGGCACGATGATGCCCGCGTTGTGCAGGCCAATGACGGCGATGAAGAGGCCGATCCCTCCCGCCACAGCCGCGTACAACTCGGCCGGAATGCTGCGCAGGATGAGTTGTCGGATGCCGCAGGCGGTGAGCAGCAGAAAGGCCACGCCGGAGATGAAGACAGCTCCCAGGGCGGTCTGCCACGGCACGTGCATCTTCAGCACGACGGTGTAAGTGAAATACGCGTTGAGACCCATGCCGGGTGCGAGCGCAATGGGATAGCGCGCGATCACTCCCATAAGGATCGACCCGAACGCGGCGGAAAGGCATGTGGCCGCGGTGACCGCGGGCAGGGGGATTCCCGCCTGCGCGAGGATGGCGGGATTCACCAGGACGATGTACGCCATGGTGACGAAGGTCGTAAGACCGGCAAAGAACTCCGTACGCCAGTTTGTATTCAGACGGGAGAACTCAAAATAGCGTTCGAGAGCGGCGCGCATGGTCCATCAAACCATAGGTATGGGAAATTCCAAACGAAGTTCTTCGCGGACAGCCAGCCGTCCAGATTATGTCGAATTCCTGTCGATGCCTTGACGATCTACAGATGGCAGTGTAGATAATCTAGGCATGGGCAAACCGAGCGATCTCGTGCAAGGCACTCTCGACCTTCTGATTCTCAAAACGCTTTCAACTGAGGCGCGTCATGGCTGGGCCATCGCGAAGCGCATCCAGCAGCTGTCGGGTGAGGTGCTGCAGGTCCAGCAGGGATCGCTGTACCCGGCACTGCACCGGCTGGAGCAGCAGGGATGGATCAAGGCGAAGTGGATGGAGAGCGAGACGGGACGGCAGGCTAAGTTCTACTCGCTGACGGCGGCAGGCCGCGCGCAACTGGAGAAAGAAACCGCGAGCTGGGAGCGGCTTTCGGGTGCTATCAACCTGATTGTCCAGGAAGGATGAGCGATGCGCTGGCTGGCCAAACTCCAGATGCGTGTAGCGATGCTCTTTCACCGCAACCAGGCAGGCTCGCGGCTCGACGAGGAGCTCCGCTTTCATCTCGAACAGCAGATCGCCGAGAACATCGCCGTGGGGATGAGTCCCGACGAGGCTCGCCATGCGGCACTGCGGGCCTTCGGGAATCCGGCGGCTCTACGCGACCAGGCGCGGGAAACGTGGAGTTGGAGCGGGGTGGAGTTAGTGTTGCGCGATGTCCGCATCGGAACACGGACGCTGCTGCGCACGCCGGGCTTCGCAGTGATTGCAATTGGCGTAATGGCGTTGTGTATTGGCGCAGCGACGTCGCTGTTCACGGTCGTGCGCTCCGTGCTCTTGAGGCCGCTGCCCTTTAAAGATCCGGAAAAGCTCGTGATGGTCTATGAGCATTTTCGCGATCCCAGCATGAATTCAGAGGAGTTCAACTACAACAGCGTTGCTCCGGGCGACTATTACGACTGGCGCGCAAAGACGCACGGTTTTGAAGACATGGCCGCGTGGCGCTGGGCCCAATTCAACCTCACCGGCGAGCGTGGAGAACTGCCCGAAAAGGTAAGCGCCCGGGGCGGGAGTTGGAACCTGTTTCCGCTATTGGGGGTGCAAGCAGTCTACGGACGCACCTTTACCGAAAATGAAGACCAGCCGGACGGAAGCGCCGTGATGCTCGCCTGGAACATCTTCGAACGGAGATTTGGAGGCGATCCGTCAATTGTCGGCAGGCAAATCCATCTCGACGGGAAGCCTTACACAGTGATCGGCGTGCTGCCGCAATGGTTCACCTATCCCGATGCCAAGGTGGAGCTCTGGGTTCCCTTTGCGTCGGGGATGCCGCCGGCGATTCTGCAGCATCATGACTTTCACTTCAGCCGCGTGGTGGCCCGCCTGAGGCCGGATGTCACTCTGGCCAGTGCTCTCAGCCAGGTGGGGGCGGTGCAGTATCAGGACCATTTGCAGAATCTGTATGGGCCTGTGGCAGAGGATGTGGTGTCAAGAACGCTCATTCAGGATCTCGCGCGGGACGTGAAGAAGCCATTGATCATTCTGCTTTGCGCAGTGGGTTGCCTGCTGCTGATCGGCTGTCTGAATGTGGCAAACCTGCTGGTGGCAAGGTCGGCAGCTCGGCAGAGGGAGATCGCCATCCGCAGCGCGCTTGGGGCGCGGAGGATGACGCTGATTCGTGAACAGCTGGTAGAAAGCCTGCTGGTCTGCGTCGCCGGAGGCGTGACCGGAGTGCTCCTATCGCTGGCGGCAACGAAGTGGCTGGTGGAAAGGTGGACGGACCTTCCCAGCGCGCAGGGCATCCATGCTGACGCTACGGTGCTGGCGTTTGCCTGTGCGCTCGTCTTCGCGGCGGCCATTCTGGCCGGCCTGTTGCCTGCGCTTTCCTCGACCGGCAAAGCGGCAATTACGGCGCTGCAGGCCTCGTCACGAAGCACAGCGGGAAGCCACTCGCGAACGGCGCTGCGCAAGACGCTGCTTACCGTGGAGATTGCGATGACGGTGGTCCTGCTGATCGCCGCCGGCCTCCTGCTCAAAAGCTTCTGGCGGCTGCGGGCAATAGATGTGGGCTGCGCGATCGACAACGTTCTGACGTTGAGCTACAGCCTTCCCGACAAGCAATACGACAGTCCCGAGAAGGTGAACGCATTCAACGAAGCACTGCTGGAGCGGGTGCGCGCCTTGCCGGGTGTACGAGCCTCCGCGCTGGGGTCGGACTTGCCCGGAGCAGGATCCGGCGAGGACGATGTCTTCTCGATTCCAGAGCATCCGCCGGTCTCGCCCGGCGCGGCTCTGCCTGATGCTCAGTACCGGACGGCCGACCCCGGATACTTCAGCGCATTGCAGATACCGCTTCTGAGCGGGCGTTTCTTTACCAGGGAGGACCGCGCCGGGCGGCCGAAGGCGGTCATTATCAGCCACCAGCTGGCGCAGAAGTATTTTCCGGGCGAGAATCCGCTGGGTAAGCATCTCGTCGTTCCTGCGCGCGATGATACCGGCAACGAAATCGTCGGGGTTGTCGCCGACACGCTGTATCAGGTGGGTCGGCCGAGCATGGCAACCATGTACTTCCCCCTTCTTAACGGCGAGAATCATCGGGCCTTCACCCTGGCTGTGCGGACGGCATCCGATCCGCTGGCATTTTCCCTCCCGATCCAGAAGCAGATTGCGGCGCTCGATCCCGAGCTGCCGGTTTCCGATGTGATTACCATGCAGCAGATCATCGCGAGGTCGCTGGGCAACGCCAGCCTGAGTGCGAGCCTGGTGCTTGCCTTCGCCGTGCTGTCTCTAATTCTGGCGTCCGTGGGGCTGTACGGAGTCCTCTCTTATCTGACGACTCAGCGCACTGGCGAGATCGGCGTTCGCATGGCGCTGGGCGCGCAACGGGAACAGGTTGTGCGGCTGATGCTGGGTGATGGGCTGCGTCCGGCGCTGTATGGGCTGGGGCTTGGCCTTGCGGCCAGCGTCGGCGCGGTACGCCTGATCGAGTCGATGCTCTATGGGACCAAGCCGCTCGATCCGGTGATCTTTGTGGCTGTTGCCGCGACTCTGCTGATGGTGGCGGCGCTGGCCTGCCTGATTCCAGCCTGGCGGGCTTCGCGGATCGACCCGATGCAGGCGCTAAGGACGGAGTAGCGCAGGGATCAGGGAACAGGGCTCAGGGTACAGGAGGCAAATGCACTGGCTGGACAAGCTTCGGATGCGGATCCAGATGCTTTCGGGACGCGGACGCGCGGGCATGCGACTCGACGACGAACTCCGCTTTCATCTCGAGCCGCAGATTGCCGAGAACATCGCCGCGGGGATGAGTCCCGATGAGGCGCGCCACGCGGCTCTGCGGGCCTTTGGGAATCCTGCGGCGCTGCGCGACCAGGCGCGGGAGACGTGGAACTGGAGCGGGATTGAATCGCTGCTGCGCGATGCCCGCATTGGTGCGCGAACGCTGTTGTGAGCGCCCGGTTTCGCGTTGACGGCAATTCTGGTCATGGGCCTCGGCATCGGCGCCAATGTCACGCTGTTTACTCTCGTCCGCTTTGTGCTGCTCAAGCCCCTGCCTTTCAAGGACCCCGGTCGGCTGGTGAGACTCTACGAGCACAGCACCGACGACAAATTTCCACACAACGACAGTGCCGTCGGCATCTTCTCCGAATGGCAGAAACAAAACCTGAGTTTTACCGATCTGGCGATTTCCGGCGATGCCGGATACAACATCTCGGCGATGGGCGGGCAATTGCCAGAAAATGTGCGAGCCTTCAACCTTTCCTGGAATATGCTGCCCACGCTCGGCATCGAGCCTGCGCTGGGCCGCAACTTCACCCCCGCCGATGACCGGCCATCGGCGAATGCGACGGTCATCCTGAGCTGGGGATTCTGGAAACGGCGCTTCGGAGGCGACCCCGCCATTCTGAACCAGACCATCCTGCTCGATGCGAAGCCGTATACCGTCATCGGCATCATGCCGGCGTGGTTTGCGTGGCCGGATCAGTCCCGCCAACTGTTCACTCCGCTCTTTCACGAACAACCGGCGGAGGTGGTTCAGGCATTGGATATGCACGACTCTATCGCCATCGGCCGCCTCAAACCCGGAGTAACAGCGGCGCAGGCGGTAGCCAAGCTTTCCCTCATTACGCGCCGCATCCACGACCAGCACCTCGATAATCCCTTCGTCAGCAAGGGCGCCGAGATCCGCACGCTTCTGGACTCTATCGTCGGCGAGGAAAAGACGCCGCTCTATGTGTTGCTGGCGGCGACCGGCTGCGTGCTGCTGATCGCCTGCCTCAACGTAGCCAATCTTCTTGTGGCGCGCACTGCGGCGCGGCGCAAAGAACTGGCCATCCGCACGGCGCTCGGCGGCAGCCGCCTCCATCTGCTGCGCGAGCATCTGATGGAGAGCTACCTTCTGTCCGCCGCGGGCGGTGTTCTGGGCTTTCTGCTGTCTGTCTTCGCCATCCGCTGGCTGCTGGACGCGCAGCGCGACATGGCCCGCGCCGAGGGCATTCATATCGACGTCTCCGTCGCCGTCTTTACCCTGGCTCTCATCGTCTGCAGCGCCATCTTTGCCGGCCTCATCTCCGCCTTTTCCGGCAGGAGCGCTCAGCTGCTTGCGTCGCTTCAGGAGTCGTCCCGCTCCCACAGCGCCGGACATGCCCGCGCTCGCCTGCGCCGCGTATTGCTGTCGCTCGAAGTGGGACTGACCGTCGTGCTGCTGGTCGGCGCCGGCCTGATGCTCAAGAGCTACGCGCACTTGCGCTCCTCCAATCTCGGCTGCATCACGCACAATGTCCTGACCATGAGGTTCGATTTGCCCGAGGCCCGCTATGCACAGGCTACGCAGCGTGCGAATTTCTTCGATACCCTGCTGGCGCGCGTCCGCGGATTGCCGGGCGTGGATGCAGCCGGGCTGGTCTATCCCGTAGTTCCCGGAGACGGGTACGGAGGCGACAGCGGTTTCCGCATTCCCGAGCATCCGCCTCTGCCTCAGGGCCGCGCCCAGTATTCGATTACACGCTTCTCCGATCCGGGACATTTCACCGCCATCGGCATTCCCATGCTGCGCGGACGGACCTTCGGCGAAAATCAGCAGCCCGGCCACCCGACCGAGGCCATCGTTAGCGGATCGTTCGTGCGCCAATACTTTCCCGGGGAAGATCCCCTAAGGCAAGCACATCCGCAAAGGTCCGCATACCTATGAAATCGTGGGTATCTGCGGTGACACGCGCTTCGAGGTCAGCCAGCCGCCGCGGCCCATCATCTACTTTTCTCTCGAAGCGGACGACGATACGAACGGCGCGGCGATGGTCATTCGATCCGCAGGGCGATCCGGCTCGGACGTGATGCAGTACGTGCTGCCAATTCAGCACATTTTTCAGGAGCTCGACCGCGACCTTCCGGTATCGGACATCCTGACCGTGGACCAGGTCATCGGCAGGAACATTGGCGACGCCAGCTTAGACGCCACCCTGCTGTTGGTCTTTGCCATCCTGTCGCTGATGCTAGCGGCGGTCGAACTCTTCGGCGTGCTTTCGTACATTGTCGCGCAGCGCACCACGGAGATCGGCATCCGCATCGTCCTGGGCGCGCAGCGGGAGCAGGTGGTCCGACTGATGCTGCGGGATGGCCTGCATCCGGCCATCGTGGGGCTGGTCCTGGGACTCGCCGCCAGCGCCGGACTGACGCGCCTGATCGAGTCGATGCTTTACGGAACGCAGCCGAGGGACCCCCTGGTTTTCGCCGCAGTAGCGTTCACCCTGCTGCTGGTCGCCATGCTGGCCTGCATCGTGCCGGCGTGGCGTGCCGCCCGGCTCGATCCGATGCAGGCTTGCGGACTGAATAGTGGTGCGACGCAGGCAGATCGCGGTCAGCTGTGGAGGCGGAGCCTGTGAGGCTCCTTGCTCGCAACCGACCGCGAGTCCTGGCAGCCCTGTCGAGACTTACTTTTCGGCGAACCGGACCAGGTTTGCCAGGCATCCATCCCAACCCTTCTGGTGGCGGTTCATCGACTCGGCCGTCTGGAAGTGCTCGTGAGTGATAGTCACTTCCGTTCCCTCTTCGACGTCTTTGAAGGCGACGGTCACCACGGTCTCCTCATTCCGGCCGCAATTGCCCTGCCATGTGAAGGAGAGTAGTTCGTTGGGAACGATCTTCCTGTAGATACCCTCGGTGCCGCCCTTGCGGCCGAGCTTTCCGTCGTCGCCGACGGCCGACGGGTCGTTGATATCGATCTTGTAGGATCCCCCGACGCGAAGGTCAGCGCTGGCGCTGGTCACGGTCATCTCTCCCGGGGCAAACCACTGGCTCATCAATTCCGGCCTGGTCCATGCTTCGAAAACGCGCCGGCGTTCGGCTTTGATCGTCCTGCTGAGCTGAAGCGTCAGGTCAGCGCGGGTGTTCTGCTCGTCGAGCACTAAAGTCTCACTCATGTTTTTCTCCTTCGAGGAATGTCTCGAGGGCGTCGAGACGCTGGTTCCAGTATTTTTCGTAGTAAGCCAGCCATTGCTCAGCCGGCTTGAGGGTTTCGGCTTTGAGGCGGACAATCTGAAAACTCCCCCGCCGCTTACGCGCGATCAGGTCCGCCGTTTCGAGAACCTTGAGGTGCTTCGAGACGGCGGCCAGTGAGACAGGGTAAGGACGGGCAATTTCCGTCACCGTCTTCTCGCGGGTGGCGATGTCGTGGAGGATGGCTCTCCGGGTGGGATCGGAGAGCGCGTGAAAGATCGAATCCAGTCGGGCGGCAGAGGAGTCAACCATTTGGTTGAATCATATAGCGAGAACTCCCCCGCTGTCAACCAAATGGTTGAATGTTTGGAAGATTATTATCTGGGCTCATACCGGCCGCGAACCGCCCTTTAAAAGCAGGCTCCTAGCTTTCACTAAAAAAGACGGCTTCGTTGTTTCCATCCTTGTCCGCATATCGGATCGAGATCTCGTCGCCGTTTTGTCCCTCAAATTTGTCGCCGTTCACCACGCCCATGGGAGTTTCGACCGCGGTTTTATTGCCAAGCTGAAAGGTCTCCGTCGCGCCCCCGGCAGTGTTGATCGTTACGACGTGATGATGGCGGTCTCAGTGAGTGATTTGCCCGGAAACAGACTTCAGTGGCATAGAACCCAGGTCCTTCACCGCAATCGCTTTGCGGTTTTCATCCGTTCCGAAGTAGTAAACGATGGCAGGATCGCCCTGCTTCTTGAAGACCGCGCTGCTGGTTGTCTCGGCTTCCAAGGCCTTGTCGAATTCGAAACGCGGATCGCGTTTTGCCCTCCTCCTGCAGAACGACCTGGGAGCCGGCACTGGTCTTAAGCGTAATGGTGTGCTCCGCGTTGTTGACCTGAGTGACCACCCCCGCCACCGCATGCACCACTTCCTGAGCGAGAACGATAGAGCAGCCAAAACCAAGCGCGATTCCGACGATGAGATACCTGGCAGATTTGAACGACATATACCACTCCTTTCAGGGACAGCCGTGTCTGCTGCGTGCATGCCAAGAGCGGCAGAGAAGAAGAGGCTAGCCCAGCCAGCGTTGTATGCCCCATTTCTGGCGCTTAAAATGTGCCGGATCCAGAAAATGTTGCCAATCCCGGTTCGGGATGGCATCGGCCAATCGCCGGGGCCTTGCCGGGTTGTTCTTTCTCTGCGACGCTACCGTCATGCGCTCTCGCATTGTCTTGCAGATCCTTCTTGCCGCCCTTGCTTTACCTGTCCATCACGTCACCGCCCAGCAGCAAGTTCAGCGCAATGTCGAGACGAAGACCTGCGAGAACCTGCCTCACACGAGCTTGCCCGGCGGCCATATCACGTCAGCCCAGGCCGTGGCAGCCGGACGCTTCGTCCAGCCAGGGCTCAAGCCCGACGAGAAACCGCCAGCCGTCTACGCAGCCACGCCCGCCTTTTGCCGCGTGACCGCTACGCTCACGCCTACGCCTGACTCCGACATCAAAATCGAGGTTTGGATGCCTCTCGCCGGCTGGAACGGCAAGTTCCGGGGGCAGGGCAACGGTGGCTTTGCCGGATACATTGACTACAAAGCTCTCGCCTCTGCCGTGATTGACGGCGATGCGAGCGGCGCAACTGATACCGGCCACGCCACAACAGACGCCGCCTGGGCGCTGGGACACCCCGAAAAGATCGTCGATTATGGCTACCGGGCCATCCACGAGATGACAGTGCAGGCCCGCAGCATCGTCCAGGCATTCTACGGATCTGCGCCAACCCGCTCCTACTTCGCCTCGTGCTCCAACGGCGGACGCCAGGCCCTGATGGAGGCGCAGCGCTTCCCGTCCGACTATGACGGCATCCTGGCCGGCGCCCCGGCCAACAATTGGACCCCAATGCTCGCCGCCGGCCTGCACGCAGTTCAGGTCCTCGACGGCCCCGGTTATATTCCTGGGGCGAAAGTCCCTGCCATCGCGAGGGCCGTGGTTGCCGCCTGCGACGCAAAGGATGGCGTCAGCGATGGCGTCCTCAACGATCCTCCACAGTGCCACTTCGATCCCCAGGTCATGCTCTGCAAGGGACCCGATTCCGACTCCTGCCTTACTGCACCTCAGGTCGCCTCCCTCAAAGCTATCTATGCAGGAGCTCGCGACGTCTCCGGCCATCTCATCTTCCCCGGCTTCCTGCCGGGGGCCGAGGCTGGCCGTGGCGGCTGGGCTACATGGGTCTTCGGTACAGAGCAGGGTAAGAGTGCCGGCACGTTTTACGTTACCGGATACTTCTCCAACATGGTCTACGATTCGCCGAACTGGAGCTACAAAACCGCGAATGTCGATGCCGCCCTCAAGCTGGCCAACCAGAAGACCGGTTCCGCGATGAACGCCACCGATCCCAATCTCAAGCCATTTTTCGACCGCGGCGGCAAGCTCATCATCTATCACGGATGGAATGACCCGGCAATCTCCGCCCTCAATTCCATTCACTATTACCAGAGCGTTGCCGAAACTCTGGGCGGGAACGAGACCGGCCGCTCCCTGCGCCTCTACCTCGTACCCGGGATGCAGCATTGCTCCGGCGGCCCCGGTGCGACCTCCTTTGGACAGGACGAGAGCGATATACCGCGCGATACCCAGCACGACATCTATGCGGCGCTGGTCGAGTGGGTCGAGAAGGCGAGCGCTCCGTCGACCATCATTTCCACCCACTACGCTCCCGCGGATCCAGCCACAGCAACCGCCAAGGTTCCCGACGCCGCAAGAACGGCCGATCCGCCCGCAGTCGAAATGACCCGCCCGCTCTGCGTCTATCCGCAAATTGTCAAATACTCCGGGACCGGCGACAAAAACTCCGCTGCGTCATTCTCCTGCGCCGCCGGCCCGAAGTGACCAGGCCTACTGGCGGCCGCCAGGCAAAGCGAAGTGTTAAGAACCTGTTATCTTTGCGCGTCTTCCCTCCTCGTTGAATTGACAGTCGCAACAAGACGGCTCTATAGTTTAGGTGTAGGTTCGCGTGCGGGAACTATGCGTGAGCCTGTGATCGCAGTTCCTTTCAAATCCCTGCCTGCCGGATACTCCACAGTGGAGGCCGACGTTGTGCCGGACCGCTTTACGCTGGCCACACGCATCGTCCCTCCTGGAAACCTCGCGCTGCGACAGGGTAGAACAGAATCTCGCGATCCCCGAATCTTCGCGGGACAGCCCTGAATCTGAAAGCTAACGGCGAAGAAATCTGCAGTGCTGAAGCTGGTGGCACGTTTTGACCAGCCAATCCTGAAGTCTGCAGGGCGGAAGTGCGGGACCGCCGACCGAAATCCCGGAGCTGGCAGTTATGGCAGACGTCCTTAATCCTGAACAAATCGAGAGCAATCCTCTGAACACCGAACTGGAAACCCCAACGCTGGAAGCTGCGACAGATCACGCTGATTCGTCGATCGAAATCACCCACAACCCGGAAGCCCTTTCCGCTGAACCAACCGAAGCTCTTGCCGCAGCCCCCGTAGAAACAACCCACACCCATTCAACCGACGAGATCGATTTCGGAAGCATGGAAGACTTTGCCGCGGCGCTCGAATCCTTCGACCGCGAACAGGCGGCAGAGGCAGCGGCGCAGGCCTTTGACGAGACGACTGTCGTGTCCGGAACCGTAATCAAGCTTACGGACAAGCACGTCGTTGTCGATGTTGGTATGAAATCCGAGGGGTTGATTCCCCTGGAGCAGGTCCTCGACCACACCGGTCAGCCTAAGTTGAAGGCGGGCGACGCGGTAGAGGTCGTGATCGAGCGCGAAGAGGCCGAAGGCGGCTACGTGCTGAGCTATGAGAAGGCTCAGCGCCACCGTGTGTGGGACACCATCGAGAAGGCTGCCAACGACAAGACTCCGATTACCGGTATTGTTCTCGGCCGCGTGAAGGGGGGATTGACGGTCGACATCGGCATCAAAGCATTCCTGCCCGGCTCGCAGCTGGAGATTCGCCCGGTGCGCAATCTCGATGCTTACATTGGCCAGCCGATCGACGTTCGCGTCATCAAGCTCAACAAAAAGCGCGGCAACGTGGTCATCTCCCGCAAGGAGATTCTCGAGGAAGAGCAGAACGCCAAGCGCTCGCAGACCCTGGAGCATCTCGAAGAGGGCAGCATTCTGACCGGCACCGTCAAGAACCTTACCGACTACGGTGCATTCGTGGACCTGGGCGGCATCGACGGCCTGCTCCACATTACCGATATGTCGTGGGGCCGCCTCACTCATCCGCGCGACTTGGTCAACGTGGGCGACGAAATCCAGGTGAAGGTGCTGAAGTTCGACAAGGACAAGCAGCGCGTCTCGCTCGGGTTTAAGCAGCTCACGCCTGACCCCTGGCTGGATGCGGTGGAGCGTTACCCGGTTGGCGCCCGTGTTCGTGGTCGCGTGCTGAGCGTGACCGACTACGGCTCGTTCGTTGAGCTGGAGCAGGGCATCGAAGGCCTGGTGCACGTCTCCGAGATGACCTGGTCGAAGCGGATGAAGCATCCCTCGAAGCTGGTCAAGCCGGGCGATGAAGTCGAGACGGTTGTGCTGAGCGTGAACCCGGCCGATCGCCGCATTTCGCTGGGCATGAAGCAGCTGCTCGAGAATCCCTGGGAGCACCTCGTGGCGCGCTATCCCACCGGGACCAACGTCGAGGGCAGGGTTCGCAACCTGACCGACTTCGGAGCGTTCATCGAGATCGAGGACGGCATTGACGGCCTCGTTCACGTGAGCAACCTGAGCTGGACCAAGCGCGTCAAGCATCCTTCCGAAGTGCTGAAGAAGGGCGAGAAGGTCAAGGCCGTGGTACTCGGCGTTGAGCCGGAAAACCGCCGTCTGTCCCTCGGCATCAAGCAGCTTCTGCCCGATGTGTGGGATACGTTCTTCTCACAGCATCGCGTGGGCGACGTGGTCCACGGCAAGGTGCTACGGACGGCACAGTTTGGCGCATTCGTTGAAATTGCCGAAGGCGTCGAGGGTCTGTGCCACGTGTCGGAAGCGACCGATTCGCATGGCGCTCCCGTCAAGCTCGAGCAGGGACAGGAACACGACTTCAAGATCATCAAGATGAACCAGGAAGAGAAGAAGGTGGGCCTGAGCCTGCGTGCGGTCGGCGAAGAAGCCAGTCGTGCGGACGTCGAAGCCTACAAGGCGCCTGTGTCCAGTTCAACGACTACGCTGGGCGATCTGATGAACTGGAAGCGCGAGCAGTAAAGACAGCCGTTAGGGATTAGCCATTAGCGAGTCCAGAATCCTGAAAACAAAGCGCCATCCTCACCGGGTGGCGCTTTTGTTTGCTTATGAAGTGTGTAGTGCTCTCACTCTCGCCATTACCGCAGGCTCGTCTTGCTAATGGCTAATCCCTGATGGCTATTTATCCGTCTTGATATGCAGATCGATCGTTACCTGCTTTCGCGAGTCGAAAGAGCTGATCGTCTTGGTGGGGCTTTTCGCGTCCTTGTATTTCGCCCACACCTGGTAGTCAACGTCCAGCGAAATCTGTCCGAAGCGATAGCTTCCGTCGGCGGTCGCGATAAAGGTTCGCATGTCGGTGCTTTTCGAATCCTGAAGGTAGACGATTGCGCTTTCCAATGGAACGCTGCCGTTCCCCAATACCTTGCCATCGAGCGTCTTGAATTTAACCTTCTGGGCAAAGGCCGAACTCGCTACGAGCAGAAAAAACAGGACTGCCAGTTGCGAGCGGCATTTCAATTTCCTCATTCTTCTTCCTCTTCGACAGGTTCATCCTCTTCGTCATCATAGCCTTCATCGACTTTGACGAGCTCAAGCGGATCGGTCGTGACGACCTCGTATTCAGAGCCACATTCGTCGCAGACGATTACATCGCCTTCTTCGACTTCATCGGCTTCTATAGCGAGTGCGGTCTCACATTCAGGGCAAAGTGGCATGGAACCCTCCCAGGGCCGGAGTAGTTAAATTTATACAGTGATCTTTTTTTACTTCAACTCCGTTAGTGTTGAAGAGAATCGCCCGGCGCGTCAAGCCGTCGGCGAGCAATTTACCGTTTCGCAATCTATCCTTCGTAATCCGAAATCTATTCTTGGAGCTGTGGAATGAAAACAAGTGTTTGCGCCAAGTTGAGCCTGTTGCTCGCACAACACCGTCTTCTGATTCTATCTACTTGCCTCGCAGGTTTTCTGGCCATTGCGGCAAGCACCACCGCCTATGCACTCTCTGACGCGCCAAAGCACGATCTGGATGCAACAGGTGCTCCGACCCAGCCTGCGCCTACCGACCCCGCCATTGCCGGCGTGCTCAACCAGATCTCCCCAACCCAGATCCGCCACACCATCGAGGCCCTGGTGGGCTTCAAGAACCGTAGCACGGTTTCCAGCATGGATAAAGAACTTCCACCCGGGCAGGGCGTGAGTGCCGCCGCCGACTGGATCACCCAGCGCCTGCAGACCTATTCCGGCGACTGCGGAGGCTGCCTTGAGGTCAAGCGCGACACCTTCACCGAGCCGCCCCAGACCGGGCCCAATCCTCGCATTACCCAACCCACTACCATCACCAATGTTTACGCAATCCTGCGTGGAAAGGATCCCGAGCAGGCGAAGCGGATCATCCTGGTCACCGGTCATTACGATTCGCGCAACTCCGACATCATGAATACCCGCGATCCCGCTCCGGGCGCCAATGACGACGCCAGCGGAGTTGCCGTCAGCCTGGAGTGCGCCCGCGTCCTCTCCCGGCTGAACCTGCCCGCGACCCTCATCTTCGCCGCTGTCGCCGGGGAGGAGCAGGGCCTGAACGGGAGCGCTCACCTGGCCAAGCTCGCGAAGAGCGAGGATTGGCAGCTTGAGGGCGTCCTCAACAACGACATCGTCGGCGGCAACACCACGCCGGACGAAACCATGCAGGACAAATTCGCCGTGCGAGTCTTCTCCGAGAGCCTTCCGGCCAACGCGGCACCGGAGGAGATCCGCCGCATCGTCGCACTGGGTTACGAGAGCGATTCGCCCTCACGCGAACTCGCGCGCGCCATTACCGATGTAGGAAACACCTATGACGCGGCCGTCAAGGCAACCAGGACTGGGCCGAGCGCTGAAGTCATCCAAATATTCCACCCCGTCCTTGAATTCCGCCGCGACCGCTTCCTTCGCGGAGGCGACCACTCTTCCTTCAACCAGGAAGGCTTCGCGGCCGTCCGCTTCACCGAGTGGCGCGAGGACTTCAACCACCAGCACCAGAACGTCCTTACGGAGAACGGTACCGAATACGGCGACGTGCTCAAATTCGTCGACTTCGATTACGTCGCCCGCGTCGCGCGGCTCAACGCCGCCACTATGGCCGTCCTCGCCTCTGCGCCGCCCCCGCCCGAAAAGGTGCGCGTGGTCACTCACAACCTCGACAACAACACCACGCTGCACTGGGACACTGGACACGGCGCACCCTCCGGCACTGGCTACGAGATCGTCTGGCGCGAAACTGCAGCTCCCAACTGGCAGCGCTCTCTCGCTACCAGGCCCGGCGAGCAGTCGATCACGCTCCCCATCTCCAAGGACAACGTGATCTTCGGCGTTCGCGCCGTCGACTCCGCCGGACACCGCAGCCTGGCCGTGGTTCCCATGCCGGAACGCTGACCTGAGTGAGACAATAGAGGAGCCTCGTATGCCACGCTCCTCCGGTATTCTCGCCTTCCCCGATTTCCGCGGATTCACGCGCAAGCTCATCCTGTGGAATCTTGGAGCCTTTTTCGCCCTGCTATTGCTGGGCGTCGCGTCAAAAGCCACTGCCTCCACGATTGTGTTCTGGACCGCGCTGGTACCCCCGGCGGTCCTCCATGGAGCCATCTGGCAGCTCGTGACCTACAGCTTCGTGCACGACGGCATTCTGAACACCGCCTTCGAGCTTCTTTCGCTCTGGTTCCTGGGCAGTTTTCTTGAGTCGAACCACGGTTCACGCTGGCTGGCGGAGATTTATTTTGTCTCGGTGATCGGAGCCGGCCTCGCGGCCATGGCCCTCTATGCAGCCATGCCGGCCGCAGGCGGCGGTCTCACCGGCTGCTATGGCGGAATCTTCGGACTCCTGATCGCCTTTGGAGTCCTCTACGCCGACCTTGAATTCATGATGTTTCCCCTGCCCTTCATGATCAAGGCGAAATACCTTGTCGCCGTTTACCTGCTCATCTCGCTGGCCATGCTGTTTTCAAGTCAACGTGCCTTCGCTTTTTCGCAGCTTGGCGGAGCCCTTGCCGGTTATCTCTACATCAAGATGGCACCGCGCCGCGGATTCGCTTTCGCCGGCAGCGAGCGCTTCTTCAGCCTGCGCAACAATTACTACCGCTGGAAGCGCCGCCGTGCCGCGCGCAAATTCGAGGTCTACATGCGCAAGCAGAACAAAGACGTTCACTTCGACAAAGACGGCCGCTACATCGATCCCGACAAGAATCCGAATGACCGCCGCTGGATGAATTGAGAAAAGCTAAGAAGCGGGTAGCCGTTGCTGGCTCAATGCGAGCAAATCACTCGCATGCTCAACGCTCCGCAGAAGACTCTTCGTCAGGACCAGAGCTGATACATATGCCATCGCATGCCAATGCGCTCTTTCGCTACCCGCTTTATCCCCTACCCGGACTTCAGCTATCCGCTTCACCAGCTACCCGCCTCTTAGCGGTTCGTGTATCGTGAACTTTGCGGCCCATTTGCAATCAGGGCCGTCTGACCGCTCAATTTTGTGAGGTTTGGGATTCGCGTGAAAGCCGTTGTCCGTTCAGCCGTTGTCCGCCTTTGGTGCGCAGCTTTTTTTGCCGTTCCCTTAATTTTCCCGATGGTTCACGCAGGCGCCCAGGTGACGGCGCAGGCTCCAGTGAGCGAGTCGCCGCAGTACACCAACCGGTGGGACGTCTACGGCGGAGTTCAGTATTCGCACTTCAATCCCAGCGCGGCGAGAAATTTTCCGGCGACCAATTTGTTGGGCTGGAATATATCAGGGACCGCCTACTTCCGCCCGGTCTGGGGCATAGAGGCCAGTGTTCGCGGTCTGTATGGGACGATCAACGCCCCGGCCAACCAGTTCGGCATCACCAACCCTAAGATGTCGGAGAACCTCTTCCTCTTCGGCCCGACCTTCCGGTTACGTCGGCGCGAAAACTACGCACTTGGCGCGCACGTTCTGATCGGCGCGGCCTACGGCTCCTTCGACAAGGATTTCCCCCCGGGTGTCTCGCCCGACCAGATCGGCGTCTATAACAACAAGCTGGCCTTTGGCGCAGCCCTCGGTATTTTTTACGACTACAACCTGTCGTCCCGGCTGTCGGTTCGCGTGATTGCTGACTTCCAGCCGACGCACTACGGCTTCACAACTCAGAGGGAGTTTGCCGGGTCGGGCGGCATCGTCTACAAGCTGGGTTCGCTGCACAAATAGCGAGCCCCTTCACTCGCCATGCATCAATCGTCGCCACGAACCTCACCTCGTTTCAAGCGCGTTCCGCCCGTAACCGGGCACAAATTCTTCCTGCTGTTTCTGTTTCTGCTGGGATACCTCGTCTATTATCCCTATGCCGCCGACGCCAGCGGTTTTCGCTATCACCTCTTTCGCATATTGGGATCATTGATCACTTTGCTCAGTGTCTATGCGATCAGCTTCCGTCGCGGCCTGATTTTCATCGCTGTGTTGCTCGCCGTCCCGGCGTTGCTGCAGCGCACGGTGTTTTTTCGCGCCGATGCCAGCATGTTGTCGCATCTCGCCATACTTTTCAGTTTCGCTTTCGACGTGTTCGTTATTGTGATTATCTTTCGACGCGTTTTCGCCCGGGAAACACCCGATGCCGAAACCATCTTCGGCGCCTTGTGCATTTATCTCATGGTGGCATTCAGTTTTGCTTCTCTGTACACCCTGGTCGCCACGTTGCGGTCGAACGCCTTCTATCTCGATCCGCTGACCAATAGCCACAAATCCCCCAACGCTTTCGACTTCGTTTATTACAGCTTCGGTACCATGACCTCGCTTGGCGCGGCAGGCATCATGGCCGTCTCGCCACAGGTTCGTTCCCTTTCTGTGATCGAAGCCATCCTCGGCGTGCTCTATCTCGCGGTGTTGATCTCAAGATTGATGGGCGCGTACCGGTCGAATCACCGGGGCCCAGCAGAGCCATGAGGATGTGGCGCGCGCAGTCGCCGAGGGGTACGGGGATGAGCGCTGGAGCTTGCGAAGACATGCTAGCTATTCGGGGGCGGATTCCTGTACTCTATATAGGCCTATATTGGGTCGGTTTGGGGGTGTTGTACATTGGCAGAGGTTCGCGTGCAGGAAGGCGAACCGCTTGAAAATGCGTTGCGCCGGTTTAAGCGGAAGGTTCAGCAGGAAGACATCATTAAAGAAGTCAAGCGTCATTCCTTCTACCTGAAGCCCGGTGAAAAGCGCCGCGTGAAAGAAGCGCTGGCGCGCAAGCGGAATCGTAAGAAGGCTCGTAAAGAGCAGGACTAGCTCGATAAGAGTGCGGTCACTAGCAGCAAAGTAGCAGTCAACTGACAAGCCGGCGATCGCGGGTGTCCCACGCATCCGGTGCCGGCCTGCTTTGCACAACGAGGGCGCGCGGTTCGAAGTCCCCTCGGTAGTGCAATCTTGAACGCGCTTTGGCTTCGCATCTGAAGCCAAAGGTTCGCCGCACTTCATTGCGGCCAGGGTCCTTTTCACATTTACATGTAACCGTTGGTCGTCTGATCAAGACCGGCTTTGCCGTTGGCCGGAGCCATTCACCACGCGAGTTGCGGTGGGGCAAGGGACGCGGGATGGACTACGTTGATAGGAATTTGAAGTGCGTGGATTGCGGAAGCGATTTTGTTTTCACTGCCGGCGAACAGTTGTTCTTTCACGACAAGCAATTCAAGAACGACCCCAAGCGATGCAAAAACTGTAAGGCGAAGCGCGCTTCAGCCGCAGGTGGTTCGCGTCCGGAAACGCGAACCACTTGTTCGCAGTGCGGTGCCGAGACTACGGTTCCCTTTAAGCCGACGCAGGGACGCCCGGTGCTGTGCCGGCAATGTTTCCAGCACAAGGGAAACGCGGTTCCGCAAGTGAGCCGGGGCGCGTGAAGAGCTCTTGGCCGCGCCGGTTACGGGGGGGCCAGTGTGAGTTCGGGAGGGCGGGTCTAACGAGCGCGCGCCAGCTTTCCGGAGTTCTTGCCAACCAGAGTTTTAGCGCGTGCCGCGACCTTCTTGCTGGTCTTTTTGTGAGCGACGCTCCGGACAGCAGCGGACACTTTCTTCGCGGCAGGAGCCTTGGCAGCGCCGGCTTTTTTCGCTGCGGGTTTCTTCGATCCCACACCGGCGGCCTGCAGATTGCGCTGTTGGCCAAGCCGCTTCTTATCTTCATGCGTGACCAGCAGAGCTTCGATCTGCACAAGCAGATCGTTGGTATTCATGGGCTTCACCAACACTTCGTCCGCGTCGTGCTCGTCTCCTTCCGAGCCGGGCATGGGAAAAGCGGTGAGCATGGCGACGGCGGGATTATAGGCCGACTTTCTCGCCGCCTGCACCACTTCGTGGCCGGCGCTGTCGCTCTCCATGCGCATGTCGGTGATGACCATGTGGTACAGGCTGGCGCGCAGCTTCATTTTGGCTTCGCGCGCTGAAGCTGCGGTCTCGACCTCAAAGCCGTTGATCTCAAGCACAGCCTGCAGGGTGAGCAGAATGGCTACTTCGTCATCCACCAATAAAATGCGCCGTTTCATATGCAGGATTCCTGATCTTTCGCGTGCGTGTATGAGTCGAAAAAGTGTGTTGCCCGAACTGGGGAAGCTTGCCGGGGGAATCCCTGGCAACGAGGCAGAATACCATGTTGGGAATTTCGCCTGCCGGCAGGGGGAAAGGACCGGCGTAATCGTCCCAGCTGCGCGGTCCTGTAATTGCATCCAAAGAAGTGTGAACCACGATATACTGAGTAGCTACGTGGCAACGCCACGAATTCTGGAGGACACCCATCGATAAGCGTTCGGCCAAGCAGTTTATCCGCATCAATGAAAGAATCCGCGCGCGCGAAGTGCGCGTGATCGACGACGCCGGCGAGCAGCTCGGCATTCTTCCCCCATTTGAGGCTCTGAAAATTGCCCGCGAGCGCGGCCTGGACCTGGTGGAAGTCTCGCCAACCGCGGTCCCGCCGGTCTGCCGCATCCAGGACTACGGCAAATTCCTCTACGAAAAAGACAAGAGCGACCGTGCCGCCCGGAAGAAGCAGAAGATCATCATCATCAAGGAAGTCAAGTTCTCCGTCACCGTCGACGAGCACGACTACCAGACGAAGAAGAACCAGGCCGTACGCTTCCTGACCGAAGGCGACAAGGTCAAGGCGTCGCTACGCTTCAAGGGCCGCCAGATGGCGCACCGTGAGCTGGGCTACGCCATCATCAACCGGCTGATCCAGGATATTGGCGATGCGGGCTCGGTGGAGTTCATGCCGCGCATGGAAGGTACCACATTGCATGCGATTCTCGCTCCAGGAAAGAAGGAAGCTCCCAGGAAGCCCCCGGCTCCCAAAGCGCCCGCAGCCGAGCATGTGGCGCAGACACAAAGCGCGCAATCGTAAAGTGTGCTTGCTCAGGACCAGACCAGCATTTAGGCCGATAGAAGAGTCGATCCCACCCTTAAGAGGCTGGGGGGTGGGATTCGAGCATATTTCCCGTGCTTGGAATTCCGGCGACCACTCCTCTTCGTAACCCCTGGTGAAAAGCTGCCGGCAGTTGTATACACTAGTGCATCCTGCGGCGGTTTCTTCCCGAGCAGGAAGAGGTAAGGCTCTTGTCCGGTGCTGCCGCCAAAGAAACTGATAGCGAAGTGAGCGAGCGCAGTTTGCGCATCCTCGTCGATGCCTCGGCGGCGTTGCTTGCTGTCTCCGATGTAAACACCATGCTGGGGCGTGTTCTCGAATGCGCCAAAGAGCTGATCGGCGCCGATGCCTGCGGCGTGTGGCGGAGCATTGACGGCGGCTACAGCTGGCGCATGTTGGCGTCGGCGGGACTCTCCGACTGTAGGAGCGGCAGCCTGCTCAAGGTTCCGGATCCCTCTCTGATACCGGAGGTAGCCGCGCTCGAAGATGTTCGCTCCCTGCAGGTTCTCGCTGACCGGGTGCAATGGTATGAGTCCGAACAGATCCGCAGCCTGATCTGCGTGACCCTCCGGATAGGAAACCGTCTCGCCGCCACTGTTACTTTCTACTATCGAAAGCGGCATGCCTTCTCCCAGGACGAAATTCAGCATGCGAAGTTGCTGGCGAATCTCTCCGCGTCCACGCTCCACATGTCCGAGCTGCAGGAAGCCCAGCAGCGCGAGCGCACCTCTCTGAAGTTTCTGGCGGAAGCCAGCGCCATCCTTTCCTCGTCGCTGGACTACCAGAAGACCCTCAACACCGTGGCCCGGCTGGCCGTCCCATTCCTGGCCGACTGGTGCACCGTGAGCATGTACGAGAATTCCAAACTCACGGCCATCGCCGTCGCCCATGCCGATCCTGAACGCGAGCGCATGCTCGGCCAGGTGCCCCAAGAATTCGGCGAACGGCTGCACGAAGCCGGGGGAACCGGGGCCGTTCTCTCGACCGGCAAGTCGCTGCTTCACGAGTCACTCCCCGAAGAGGAAATGGCCGCCGCGGCGAAAAGCCCGGAACACCTTGGCTGGATAAAAGCGCTGGGCATTGTCTCCGCCGTCGTAGTACCACTCAAGAGCCGCGATCGCGTGATCGGTGTGATGCATTTCATCACGGACCAAAGCAAACGCCATTTCACAGAGGACGACCTCCACCTGGCCGAAGACCTCGCCGGGAGGGCGTCGACGGCTGTCGAGAATGCGCAGCTCTTTCGCGAACTCGGCCTGAGCGAATCACGCTACCGTTCGCTGATCGAAGCCACGTCTTCGCTGGCCTATACCGTGGACCCGATGGGGAACTTCGTGGAACCGCAGCCAGCATGGTCGGCATACTGCGGACAGACGTGGGAAGAGTCGAAAGGATTCGGCTGGGCGGAGGCGATCCATCCCGACGACCGGCAGAGACTGGTCGCGGAAGTCCGCTGGGCGGCTGGAGTGATTGAGCCGCATGTATTCCGCGGGCGATTATGGCATGCCGCGTCGAAGGCTTATCGGCACTGCACTGCGCGTACCGTGCCCATGAAAGATGAGTCGGGCGACGTGCAGGAATGGGTGGGCGTGATTCTGGATATCCACGATCAGATTCTGGCGGAAGAAAAGCTGCGGCGCACCGAGCAGTTGGCGACGGCCGGACGCCTGGCGGCCACGGTCGCACATGAGATCAACAATCCGCTGGAATCGGTCACCAACCTTGTCTATCTGGCGCAGCAGTCGCCTGCGCTCGACGCGCCTACGCGCGCCTATCTCGATACTGCTTCCCAGGAGATGCAGCGCGTGGCGCAGATCGTCCGCCAGACGCTGGGTTTCTACCGCGAGAACTCCGCCCCGAAAGATGCCGACATCGGGGAGATTGCGGCGGAGGTTCTGGATCTTTATCGCCGCAACTTCATGGCCAAGGGGCTCCGTGTCGCGTCAGAGATCGATGCTCAGGCAATGGCCTGCGTGGTTCCTGGAGAGATCCGCCAGGTGGTAGCCAACCTCGTCGCCAACGCGATCGACGCGAGCGACGCGGGCTCGGAAATACGCATTAGCGTGAAAAAACAGGGCGAGGATGTGTTGATTCGAGTGGCCGATCAGGGCACCGGCATCTCGAAGGAAAGCCTTGGCCACCTCTTCGAGCCGTTTTTCACCACCAAGAGGGACCTCGGCACCGGACTGGGCCTTTGGGTAAGCCGCGGGCTGATCGACAAGCACGACGGCACCCTGACCCTGGAAACGAAGACGGGAGAACACGTTCACGGGACCACGTTCACGATTCTGCTTCCAGTGAATGCCAAGGGAGACGGCGTCAGCGCATTATCCTGCTGATTGCTCGATTCACGGTTCGACTGGTTCACGAACTTCCGCTCAATGCCCGACTTTCGCCCGCCATTTCGCGGTCAGCTCCTTATCCGCCAGCGCCTTCACATACACGCCGCCAACCACGCTGCGCGCCTGGAAACCGATCTGCTTGCCATTCTTTGTGTCATACCAGTCAGTAAGCGGCACGCGTGTCGGAGTCTCATCCATCCACTTCACAATTGGGTCCAGAAACGCGGCAAAGTCCGACGGATTCTTCGCCATCGTCGCCGTCCACAATTCCCAATCTAGCTTGGTGTAATCGGCGCGATTGTCGAGCGGCAATCCATAAACATTCAGGTGCTTCAGGTAAAAGGCAACCTCTGTCTCGCGTACCTTTGGAGCGAAAAGATCGAGCCCGAGAAGCGGATCCCACACCAGGTTGTACTTCTGGCTCCAGGTGCCGGCGCGGTCGAATGCCAGCTTGTAATGATCACCATCGCGAGCCATCTCTTCCCACTGCGTCGCCATCTGTTTCGCCGCCGCTGCATAATCGTCGGCGACTGCATTCTCGCCTAACCCGCGCGCCATCTGGGAATAAGCGCCAAGCCCCTCGATCGCTTTGATCGAGAGATTCGCATTGTGCGCCAGGTGGCCGGCAAAGTCATCCGTGCACAGCTGGTTTTCCGGATCGAGCCCTTTCTCGCGCAAATACTTCGCCCACTTGGTGAACTCCGGCCAGAACTCCTTCGCGACATGCCAGTCGCCTTGCGCCTGCCCGAGCGCCGCGCCCCCCTGGGCTTGGCCCAGGGCCGCTCCCAGAATCAGCAGATTGCCGCTCTCCTCGACCGGCATCTGGTTTTCTTCGTTCTGCTCGCCGCCGCCATACTCCTGTCCGTTGGCCAACGGATAGCGCCCCAGATCGTGCGGCGCGAAAGGAAACCTCCAGCGCGGCAAACTGGCGTATTCGAGCACCGGCCGCACCTGCGCTTCGAGCAGCGCCGGGTTGAAGAACAGGAAGAACGGAGCCGACGGGTAGAGAACGTCAACGGTGGCGATATCGCCGTTCGAAAAATTCTCCTTGGCGAAGAGCATCGGCTTGCCGTCGAGATCGGCGACCAGGCCGTGCGCGGCGAGCGTCTGTCGGTAGGCCAGCATGCCCAGTTGGCGATACCCCGCGCCGCCTGCGCGTGCGAGATCGCCGTCCAGCTCATCGTCGTATTTCCGGCCGCGAGCCTCAAGTGCCGTATACTCAGTTTCCGCTTGAGCGAGCATCGCCTGCACGGTCTCGCCATTGCTCTGCCAGTAGGGACGCAGCTTGCGGTTGAGATATTCGATGGCGTATTCCTCGGTGTACGAGAGAAGCACATGCTTGCTCGCGGTCTGCCCCGGTGCCACTTCTAGTGGAAGTACCACCGCCAGATGTGCGGCATGATCGCGCGGTGTCTGCGGCATGTCCATGTCATCGGACGCGGGCAGTCCTCCAGCCTTTAGAAATTCTCCGATCGCCTGCGAGGATGCAGCGAGGCTCGCCTGTTCGCCCTTCGGAACGGCGAGGTGAAAATATCCCCAGTCGATGCGCAGATCGTCTCCCGACCGATTCAGCACCTGCTGATCGCGCGACCCAATATTCAGCACGGTGAGTCCGGCAACCTGCGAACGGCCCCACGTTACCTGCTGATTGTCCTCGTTCACCGCGACGCGGCCATCGACATCCAGCAGCACCTCAACCTTGTGGCTTTTGCTGTCGCTGCTGGCGACGTTCCAGGTCAGATACGTCACCGGGCGCGACAGCAGATCTAGATCCTGCGGAAACGCCGGAGTGAAGAAGACGAGTTCCAGCTTCACTCCCCCCGCCTCGAAAACATAAACCGTATGCGTGGCCTCTACATTGAGCGAGTCCTGTTTCATTGCCGGCACCGCCCGCGGATAGCCGCCCATGTAGCGATAAGCGACTCCATCGATGTGCACGATCCCGGTGAGCGGCTGTTCCGCGCCTGTCCAGTGGCGCGTGGGCTGATCGGTGAGGTGATTCGCCATCGACCAGATGCTGAAGTACGGATTGTGGGTGATAAGCGGAACGGCAGGCGGCCGTTGCTGTTGAGCATGTGTTGCAAGCGGCAAAGCCAGCACGGAGACAACGATTGCAAGCAGAAAAAATCCAGATGTAACTGATTTCACGAATCCCTACGATCTCAACCAAATTCAGGCGCAGCTACGGTGCGGCCTTTTTATCAGAAGAGAGGAGCTGTTTCACTGGTTCGATCTAACTAGTGTGATCGAGAATAATGCGCCATCCGTCGGGTTCGCGTTCAAAGATCAGGGAGAAGATGCCGCTGGCTTCACCTCCGCCGCCCTCGGTTCTCGCCAGATGGTACTTACCGGTAACCACGGCATAATTTGCGCCCAGCATGCGCACGGTCAGGTCTGAAAAATCCAGTTTGCCCATAGCCTCCTTGGTGGCATACCTGGTCTTGTAATTCTCCAGAATCGGCTGATACCCCCGGCGCAGCGTTTTGCCGATGAACGTCGTATCCGGCGAATCCTTGTAGCCATGCATGAAGGTGTCGATGTCGCCGCGGTTCCAGGCCGTCTCCTGATCGTGGAGCACCTGCTCGATGGCCTTCTTGTCATTCGCAGGCTGGGCCAGCGCCGCAGCGCAGGCGAGCAGGATCGCGCAACCAATCCCCGCCGATTTGTGAACTCGCATGGATCTTCTCCGGATCGAAGTATTTCACAACGCCTGCATCTGTCAGAACGAGCTTTCACCGCCATCGCGCGGGACATACAATCGAAGTATGCCCACCCCGACCGCGCCGGCGAAGACCGTCCACACCGTCTGCTCGCACGATTGCCCGGACTCCTGCGGTGTGCTCGTGACCATCGACGAGACGGGTCGCGCAACGCGCGCGCAGGGAGATCCGAATCACCCCGTGACGCGTGGATTCCTCTGCGGCAAGGTTGCGAAGTATCTCGACCGGGTCTATGCGCCGGATCGTTTGCTGTATCCCATGCGCCGGCGCGCAGGCATAGCCAAAGGCCTGCTGGCACAGGGCCGCGAGATGAAAGCCTTCGAGCGAATCTCATGGGACGAGGCGCTGGACACGATCGCGGTGCGGCTCAAAAAAATCAGCGACGAGTACGGACCCGAATCCATCCTGCCCTACTCTTACGCGGGGACCATCGGCGTCCTCGGCTACGGGTCGATGGACCGGCGCTTCTTTCACCGGCTCGGAGCCTCGCAGCTCAACCGCACCATCTGTTCGAAAGCGGGTGGCGACGCCCTGCTCTCCGTCTATGGCCGCAAGCTGGGCACCGATACCGAAGACTTTCGTGAGGCGCGCTTCATACTTGCCTGGGGCGCGAACATCCACGGCAACAACATTCACCTGTGGCCCATGGTCGAAGAAGCACGTCGCAAGGGCGCGAAGCTCGTGGTGATCGATCCCTACGCGACAAGAACGGCACGGCTGGCCGACTGGCATATCCCCATCCATCCCGGAACCGACGCAGCGCTCGCTCTGGGGCTGATGCATGTTCTCATTCGCGACTCGCTCTATGATCGCGAATACGTTGCCGAACAGACGCACGGCTTCGAACAATTGAAAAAACGCGCAGCCGAGTACACGCCGGAGTGTGTTTCACGCTATACCGGCATCTTGGCAGCAGACATCGAGCGGCTGGCACTCGAATATGCCACGACCAGACCCGCGGTGATCCGTATGAACTACGGCATTCAGCGCGCTGAGAATGGCGGAACAGCTGCGCGGGCGGTAGCCATGCTGCCCGCATTAATCGGCGCATGGAAGCAGCGCGGTGGAGGGTTGCAACTCTCTACCAGCGGGGCCTTCTCGTGGGATGAGCACACTTTGCAACGTCCCGACCTGATGCTGGCTAGCCCCCTGAAGCGCGCAGCGCGGATCGTGAATATGTCGCAGCTAGGCCACGCGCTCACCGAACTTGACGCGCCCCGCGTCCACGCCATCTTCGTCTACAACTCGAACCCGGCGGCGATCGCGCCCGACCAGTCGCAGGTGTTGCGCGGCATGGCGTGCGCGGATTTGTTCACTGTCGTCCACGAACAGTTCTTTACCGACACAGCCGACTACGCGGACATCCTGCTCCCGGCGACCACGTTTCTCGAGCACAAGGACATACAGGGCGCGTATGGCCACTACTACGTCCAGATTTCGAACCAGGCTATCGAGCCATTGGGCGAGGCGCGCTCGAACGTATGGGTTTTCTCGGAACTTGCCCAGCGCATGGGCTTTTCCGAAGCGTGCTTCCGCGATAGGCCCGACGATCTGATCGCGCAGGCGCTTCACCAGGGCGGCGAGCAGCCCGTGTGGATGAAGGGAATGACCGCGCAGGCTCTCGACGACGCTGGCGGTCATATCCGGCTGAAGTTTGAAGAGGAGACGGCGGGCGGAAGCTTTCTGCCTTTCGCAGCAGGCGGCTTCAATACGCCCAGCGGCAAAGTCGAGTTTTATTCCGAAGCCCTCGCCGCCCAGGAGCTCGATCCGCTGCCCGGCTTCGTGCCGCCCACGGAATCGCGGCATGGCGCAAACAACGAAGCCCGCGCATATCCGCTGGAGTTTCTACCGCGCAAGGCCGATAACTACATGAACTCCACCTTCGCAAATCTGCCTGTGCATCAGAAGATGGAAAATGGCCACCATGCCATGCTCGAGATGCATAAAGACGATGCTGCACCGCGCGACATCGCCGACGGCGATCTCGTCGAGGTCTTCAACGCTCGAGGACAGATTCGGCTGACGGCGCGCGTTTCGACAAATGGACATGCCAGCGTACCCGCCGGCGTCGTCGCATCGCGGCTTTCCTGGAACAAGCTTTCTCCCGGCGGCCACAATGTAAACCTGCTGACCTCGCAGCGCCTTACGGATATTGGCGGAGGAGCAACCTTCTATTCGACGATGGTCGAAGTGCGGAAAGCCGCTCCCGAAGCGAGAACCTGAACCGTCTACTGAATATGTCAGGGAGCGAACTCTCCTTCGTTCCGTTAGACTAAAGCCTGTTGACGCAGAGGTGGCCATGCCCATGGGTCATTTTCAGAATTGTTGCCGCGTCTTGAGTGGAGTGCGGGTCTGGCACTCCCCGGAGTCGCGCCGACTTGGGGTCATGGGTTTCGGTCTGGGTGCCTTCTGAAAATGCCCTTGGCGGCGAGCTTCCAATGTGCTGCTTGTGGAGAGTGGAATGAAACTGTGGTGGATGAATCAGGCGGCGGCCGGCAATGCTACGTGGAAGATTGCCAGGTTTGCTGCAAGCCGAACGTCCTTGAGATCCGGTGGGGCAGCGAAGGGTTTCTCATCCACGCAGAGTTGGAAAGTTGACCGCGGTTCCAAGCGGTGCGCGGCTACTCGCTGATGGGGAACCGGACGTGGAATCAACTGGCGGAGTTGGGGTCTGCGGCATCCGTCCCATATAATCGGCTTTTACTCAAGATTGGCCTGATTTTTTGCAGTGAGGGTGTGCATATTTTTCCCGTCGAACGCGGGGGCGCGAGCTCCCCAATCCAACTGAGCCAGAGTTTGCGCCGCCGTTTCATTCGCCGCACACTGCAGTTTCTCTCCTTATTTTGCTGCCTGCTGGCACTCTCGGCGTGGGCACAGCAGGAGACCATCAGCCAGATTCGCGTCATTGGCAACCGGCAGATTCCCAAGGAAACCGTTCTCGCGCGTATGTTCAGCCGGGTCAACGATACCTACGACCCGCTGACGGTGGAACGCGACTTTAACTCACTGTGGAACACCGGCTACTTCGAGAACGTGCGCATCGAGAGGGAGGAGTCTCCCAAGGGCATCATCCTCGACGTCTACGTGACGGAAAAGCCGACCATTCGCGAGATCAATTACAAGGGGCTCAATTCCGTCACCCAGTCGGATGTGCTCGACCGCTTCAAAAAGGAAAAGGTCGGCATCTCGGTCGAGAGTAAGTACGATCCCACGCGGGTGGCTCGCGCCATCGCCGTGCTGAAAGAGTTGTTGGGCGAGCATGGCCACCAGTTTGCCGTTATCAAGGCCGATGTCAAGAAGATCCCTCCGGCCTCGGTGCAGGTGAATTTCATCATCAAGGAAGGACCGAAGGTCCAGGTAGGCAAGATCTCCTTCACGGGGAACGAGCATATAAACTCGCGCGTGCTGCGTGAGTCGATGAAGAATCTGCGTCCCATCGGCATTCCCAAGTCGATCTTCCTCGAGAACCTGTTTTCCCGCACCTACGACGCGAGCAAGCTTGAAGAAGACTCCGAGCGAGTTCGCCAGGCGTATCGCGATAAGGGGTATTTCCGGGCCAGCGTGGCCGATCCGCAGACGCATTTGCGCAACGAGAGCGGCCTGTCGCTGCTGACCTTCCGTCCCAGGAAGGGCAAGCGCATCGACATTCTGATGCCCATCGAGGAAGGTAGCCGGTACCGGCTGGGAGCGATCACTTTTACGGGCAATAAGGCGGTCACCAACGTCAAGGCGCTGCGCGGCCAGTTCGCCATGAAGGATGGCGATTGGTTCAACGCCACCCTCTTCGGCAAAGGCCTGGAAAACCTGCGGAAAGCCTACGGCCAGCTAGGCTACATCAACTTTGCCGCTATTCCGAATCCCGCCATCGATGAGACGAAGAAGACGGTCAGCTGGAACGTGGACATTGATGAAGGAAAGCCTTTCTATGTCTCCCGCATTGAGTTTCAGGGCAATACCGTTACGCGCGATTTCGTCATCCGCCGCGAACTGCTGCTCGAAGAAGGCGCCGTCTACAACAGCCATCTTTGGGAGTTGAGCCTGCTGCGCCTGAACCAGCTCGACTACTTCGACCCGCTGAAGGTCGATCAGGACTCCGAGACCCACCAGAATGCGGAAAACGGCACAGTCGATCTATTGCTGAAAGTCAAGGAGAAGGGCAAGAACTCGATCGGCCTCAATGGCGGCGTCAGCGGTCTGGGCGGGGCATTCGTCGGCCTCAACTACCAGACCAACAACTTCCTCGGTTTGGGTGAAACTCTGAGTCTGCAGGCCAATGCCGGCGATGTCTCGCGCACCCTGCTGTTCGGCTTCAATGAGCCGTATATTCGCAACCGTCCGCTGAACCTCGGATTCCAGGTATTCGATAACAAATACGACTACAACTCAACGAAGAACTACAAGATCGCAGGAGGCACTCCGGCCAATCTGTCGACCGCCACGCAATCGCTGTTGCAGAATTACAACCAGGCCTCGAAGGGCTTCAGTGTTTCGGGCAGCTATCCCATTCGCCACAGCTTCAAGAGGGTTGGCATCACGTACAGCTGGAACCACTCGAATGTCACGACTTTTAGCGCGGCGTCAAACAACTACTTCCAGACCCTGGCCTTCCGCAGCGGCATTCAGGGCCAGAACGCCCTCACCGGCATCATCAATAGTCAGGCCTCCTTCAGCTTTTCGATGAACAAGCTGGATGCCGCCTATCAGCCGCATCACGGATACGAATTCTCGTCCGCGCTGCAGCTCGCGGGCATCTGGGGCACCGTGCGTTACATCAGCCCCATCGTCGAGTATCGTAGTTTCCACCCCATCAAGGGTCTCAAGCTCAATCCCGAGGGGCGCAACGTTCTTGGCTTCCGTGTGCAGGGGGCCTACATTCACGGCCTCGGCGGAGACGTCGCTCCGCCATACAACCGCTACTACTCGGGCGGCGAGGCTGATCTGCGTGGCTTCGATGTGCGCTCGGCCACACCCTACGGCTTTGTTCCGACGCGCGTGCTCTTCAACCTTACCAACCCGGATGGATCTACCGTACCTCGCGATCCCACCAATCCAACCCTCGGTCCCATCCAGATCCCCATCCCGGTCTACGGCATCGCTTCCATCGGCGGAGATACCAACTTCACTGGAAATCTCGAGTACCGCATCCCCATCTATGCTCGCACGGTGAGCTTTGCCCTCTTCGACGATTTCGGCCTCGACGTAGTACTCGACAAGGGCCAGTTGCGCCAGAGCCCGGAAGGCGCCGCGATCCTCAATTCGCCACTGTACGGCTGCCCAAACTACGTGAACGGCTCATGCCAGGGTGGCGTTCAGATTAATTTCGGCAATCTGATCCATCCCGTCTACGGCACTAACCTCGTCCCGCGCATGTCCACGGGCGGCGAGATCGACATAATGATGCCGATCATCAACGCACCCTTCCGTCTCTTCTATGCCTACAATCCGCTGCGCCTGGACAAGAACTTCTTTGCCCCGGACCTGATCACGCGCAGCATGTTCCCCGCCGGAGGAGCCGGCGACTACTCTTATGCGCAGGCACAACAGGCATATGGGGCGCAATACCAGGCTCGTGAGCCGCGCAAAACCTTCCGCTTCACGGTCAGCACTACCTTCTGATACTCATTTGCGTCTAAACACCCATCGGCGGCAGGAATCGATGCGGTTTTGCCGCCAATTTGTTTCAAGGTCTTGATTGACGGACATGATTGACGGTCCGGGGCCCCCAACCTATATAATTTGGCTCAGTTCCTGAATATGTCTTCTGATCGTGTCTCGTCACTGCGTTCCACGCCTCTCCGGCTTGGAATCTGCCTCAACGAACAGCGCAGCAGGTAGATCAGGAAGCGAAGTTCGCTTCCGCAAGTGCGGGCGATCTCACTCAAACCGGAGGAATTTTTGATTTCCATGAAGCGTGTCATGTTAGGTTCGTTGCCCCTCGTTTGCCTGCTTGCCTCGGGGATTGGCGCGAGCGCCTTTGCCCAGAGTGCCGCCGGCGCAGCCGCCGCCCCCAGCCCGGCATCCGCAGGCGCCACCAAGGTCGCGGTCATCAACTTCCAGGCTGCCGTCGCCCAGACCAACGAAGGGCAGCGCAATTTCGGCGAATTGCAAAAAAAGTTTGACCCCAAGCGCGCGCAACTCAAGAGCCTTCAGGACGAAATCGATAGCCTGAAGAAGCAGCTCCAGGCTTCCGGCGACAAGTTGAGCGATGCCGAGCGCCAGACCCGTCTCAAGACCATTGACGAGAAGGAAAAGGCCTATCAGCGCACCGGCGAAGACGCCACCAATGACTTCCAGCAGGAGATGCAGACTACCTATGGGCAGCTTGCCGAGAAGGTATTTGGAACAGTCCAGTCTTACGCGGAACAGAACGGCTTTACCGTGGTGCTGGACTCCACTCCGAGCCAGCAACAGGCTCCCACCGTCCTTTGGGCCAGCAAGGGCACCGACATTACGGTGGCCGTAGTCCAGGCGTACAACGCCAAGTCCGGTATACCTGCGCCAGCGGCGACTTCGGGAGTGCCATCGGCTCCAGCCCCAACCCGTACCACCACGCCGCACACCACGACGGCTCCTCCTAAGCAGTAGATTTTGCTCTTCCGGCGACAAACCAGGCCCCAGTTATCGGGGCCTGTCGCCATTTTTGGAGGAGTGTTTGTTTCCCCCGGCAACCTGACGCTTGCCTGTGGAAAAAAATGTGGAAGTTTTGCCATTGCTAACGGGAACCTGCAGTGTTATTGCGGCATTCTCGCCGTCAATCCCTCATGCTATGCTTCTAAGCTATTGATTCCATGTTTCTCTGCGCAGAGATGGCTGCGGTGAGAACATCCTTACCTTTAGTAACTTTCACAAATGCGAAAAAAATGCTTTCCACAAAAGACATTACAGGGCGATGACCCCTCGGGCGCGCAAGCCCCTCCCTTGGAGGGAAAATGCCGTCGTCTGGCGCACGTTCTTGAGCTAGTAATAAGATCGCCACCTTTCCTTGAAGCGGCACTTCAGCCCAGACACGCACTCGACCTTCCTCTTTGGCGACAGAACTCCTGTTCTTCCTCTTGACAATCTAGATGAACAGGGTGTACTCCTATTGATTATCTATGGGAGAAGTCATGCCCGATAAAGCCAGCGATCTGGTCCAGGGAACGCTGGAGATGCTGATCCTGAAGACCCTTGCTCTGGAGCCCATGCACGGATACGGCGTGGCTCTTCGGATCGAACAGGTCAGCAAAGGAGTCTTCCGTGTAAATCCCGGCTCCCTCTTCCCCGCCTTCAGCCGCCTGGAGCGTTCGGCTCGGATCCGCAGCGAATGGCGCGCCACTGAAAACAACCGCCGAGCGAAATACTATCTCCTGACCGAAGAGGGACAGAAGGCGCTCGCCGACGAAACCCGCGAATGGGGTCGGCAGATTGCCGCTATCACCCGGATTCTTGAAGCCTGAATGGAGAAACGAAATGGGTGCATTGCGAACTCTCATGGCCGGGCTCAAGGCGCTTTTTGGCATGGAGCGGCGAAACGCAGAGCTGGACGAAGAATTGCGCGGCTTCCTCCACGATTCGGTAGACGAGAAAATGCGACGCGGCATGAGCCGCGAGGCCGCTCTCCGCGCAGCCCGGATGGAAATCGGCAGCAGGGACGCGGTGAAGGAAAACGTCTGGTCGGCAGGCTGGGAGTCGGCCTTCGAAAACCTGTGGCAGGACCTGCGCTATGGCATTCGCATGCTCGTCAAGAGCCCGGGATTTACCGCGATCGCCATCGTGTCGCTCGCTCTCGGCATTGGCGCGAACACCGCAATCTTCACCCTCGTCAACGATCTGCTCTTCAAATCGCTTCCCGTGCGCGATCCGCAGCAGTTGGTCTCTTTTGGCAACGGATTCGACAGAGGCCAAATGGATGGCATGGGAGCTGGCCCGCTGGACATCTTCACTTACGATTTCTACCAGCGCCTTGAACATCAGCAGGGTCAAGGCCACACGCCCTTCACCGGCATTTGCGCCTTCGGCAGCTTCTGGAACCAGGTCAGCGTGCGTATCGGCTCGGGAGGAAACGGCTCGGCGACTCAAGCCGTCGGCCAGCTCGTGTCTCGCAATTTCTTCAGCGTACTCGGAGCCGAGCCATTGCTGGGCCGGACCCTTACACCCAGCGACGCCAGCACCCCGGAAAGCAGCCCCGTCGCCGTGATCAGCTATCGCTACTGGCAGCAGATGTTCGCGGGAGATCCGGCGATCGTCGGCCGCTCCATCACCATCAACCGAACCCTCTTCACGGTGATCGGCGTCATGCCGCCGAAGTTCGAGGGAGTCACCGTGAACAAAGAATCCATGGATATGTGGCTGCCCGTAACCATGCAGCAGGAGGTGATGCTCCAGCCCTCGCTACTCGAACAGCACGGCCTTTTCTGGATGCATATCATGGCGCGCCGCGATCCGGCCGTCCCACTCGGGCAGGCGCAGGCATGGGTCATCAATCAGGTAAAGCGATTCATGATCGACCGTGAAGGCGCCCAGATCACCTCTGACCGCAGAAAGGAGATCCAGAAGATCTACGTCGACCTGCTTCGCGGTGACCACGGCATCTCCGACCTCCGCGAAATGTATCAGCAGCCCCTGAACATCCTCATGGGCGTAGTGATGCTGGTACTGCTGATCGCTTGCGCCAACCTCGCCAATTTTCTCCTCGCGAAGGCTGCCACGCGCGAACGCGAAATAGCGACGCGTCTCGCTCTCGGCTCCAGCCGCAGGCGTATCGTCCGGCAGATTCTCCTGGAAGCACTGCTGCTCTCCTTCACCGGCGGAGCCCTCGGCCTCGCTCTCGCCTATATGGGAACACGCGCTCTCATCGCCTTCGTAGCCGACGGAGCGAAAAACACGCCACTCGAAGCCCGGCCCGATCTGCACGTCCTCCTCTTTACTCTCGCCGTGTCGCTCTTCACGGGAGTCCTTTTCGGCGTTGCCCCGGCCTTGCGTGTCTCGCGCATCAGCGTCGCGCCCTCCCTCGGAGCCAGCGCCCGCACTGCCGCCAGCTCCGGAGGCTCTAGCGGGCGCCTTCTCCCCAAGCTCCTCGTGGTTTCGCAGGTCACGCTCTCGCTCGTGCTGCTCGCAAGCGCGGGACTCTTCCTGCGCACACTCCGCAATCTCGAGAATCAGGACTTCGGCTTCAACCGCCGCAACCTTCTCCTCGTGAAATTCAGCGCGAAGTTTGCGGGCTACAAGCCCGAGCAGTTAAACGCCCTGTATGCTCGTCTCATGGACCGGATGAACGCCCTGCCCGGCGTCCGCTCGGCCACCTTTTCCGGACAGCCCGCCCTGATCCAGGGCAACTGGGACTCGCCCATCCGCATTCGCGGTTACCAACCCGCGCCCAATGAGGATATTGGGACCTCGCTGAATCGTGTTGGCCCGCGCTACTTCGAGACGATCGACATGACAGTCGTCCAGGGCCGTCCCATTGGCGAGCAGGACACGGCCTCTTCGGTCAAAGCCGTAGTTGTCAACCAGACCCTCGCAGACCATTTCTTTCCGCACGGAAGCGCCCTCGGTCATACCTTCACCGTCGACGATCCCTCCGTGAAGGGGGAGTGGCAGATCGTCGGAGTGGTCCGCGACGCCAAGTATCACGGCCCGCGTGAAAAGCCGGAACGCATGAGCTATCTCGCCATCACGCAGCTCACCGGCGATGACGCCTATGCCTATTGGCTGCAGCTTGCGACCGTTGGTGATCCGGCAAAAGTCGCGGGCGAGGTGCGTGCCGCAATGGCCGAGATCGATCCCAACCTTCCCATCCTCGAATTGCGAACAATCGCCGAGCAGCTCGATCAATCCATGGGCCAGGAGACGCTCATTTCCGAGCTCTCCAGCTTCTTTTCGTTTCTCGCCTTGTCACTGGCCTGCATCGGCCTCTACGGCGTAATGACCTACACCGTGATGCGGCGCACCAGCGAGATCGGCATCCGGCTCGCCCTCGGCGCGTCTATGGCGCGCGTGCTCTGGATGGTCCTCCGCGAATCCCTGCTGCTGCTCGCCACCGGCGTGGCGCTGGGCATTCCGCTCACGTTCGCCGGAGGCCGACTGGTTCAGTCGCAGCTCTTCGGACTGCGATCGTGTGACCCCGCAACGCTTGCAGCCGCAGTACTGGTGATTGGCGCAGTGACCATGCTGGCGGCGTATCTCCCGGCTCGCCGGGCAGCTCGGGTCGATCCGATGATCGCTCTGCGCTATGAGTAACGCCCCGGGCGCTTGACATCCAGGATCAGGACGCGTTCCCTGGCCGCTCTCACGAGATACTGACACGCAGAGCAACAAGCTCGCGGTCAGAGTCTTAACCGTTCATCAAGCCTATTTTGCGAGCATCGCCTGTCCGAAGTGGTATGAAGCGTGATTGGTGCGGCTCATCACGACTGCAAGGCGGTTGCGCGTGGGATCTTCCGCGAACTCTTCGTCAGTGACTGCCGTGTGCTTTTGCAGCCAGTCTTCGGGGGTAAATCGCTCGAAGGCGGCGGTGAGTTTGCGATTGACCTCAGTCCATGCTTTCCTGAGGTCGGAAGCCGAAAATGGATCGGTAACCGCTCTGTCCGGGTTCGTGATGTAGGGCGTATCCAGCCCGGGATAGAGTCTCTTGCCAAGGCCAAGCATCGGAAACATGCGATCATGCACGGCGGTCAAATGGCCAACGAGGTAGAAAAGGCGATTCTTGCCGGGAGCGACCTGTTTCTGAAGCTCCTCGTCGGCGAGCATATCGAGATGCTTCTCGAACCGGCCGATTACGAGCTTCCATGAGTCGAGCGCAGTCATGCCGAGGAGCTCTTCGTTTGTCACCTTGACCTGCTTTCTGGCGGTGTTGTGGTCGTTCCTTGAGGCGGCTCCTCGCCGGAGTGCTCGCGCACCATGTATTCGGCATACCAGTCCGGCCAGTTCTCGTCGCGCCACCCGCCCGTTCGCGCCTCGTGCTGCCCGTGCGCGGCCGCCGCGCGCCGCAGCGCCTCCGACAGGTCGCTCGCCGACGCGTACGTTGTGTCGCCCGCGACACGCCCGGGCAGCCGCTTCGTGATCTCCTGGAACAGCCAGCCGCTGCCGTCCGGATCACGGAACGAGGCGAATGAGCGGTAGCTGCGATGCTCGGGATCCAGACCGTCGACTCGAGTCCGTCCAAACAGGTAGGGCTCGTCCGGGCCAGCGTACACGCCGTCGTTGTGGAACACCTCACTCACCCCGACGCCGTGACCGAGCAGCTCGGCGCGGGTGGCCGCGAGGTCGGAGACGATCAGGTACAGACCCTGGGCGGAGCCGGGTGCTGCTGCGGATCCAGGCGGCGTGAACTGGATCACGCGGAAGTCGCTACCGTTGTCGTAGTCGGCGTCGAGCCGCCACCCGAGCTTTCCGCCGTAGAACTTGGCGCGGTCGATGTCGGAGACGGGGATGACGACGATCTCGAGCTTCGTGTCGACTCTCGCGCGGATCTCGTCGTGACTGGGGACTTCGTCTGTGCTCATATCTGCCCCTTTGGTCTTGTGTGGATGGAACCGTATCACGACATTTACGTGTTGATCAAGCGGTGCTCACGCATCCGAATGTGCGACGAATGCGATTCAATATTCGCGATGAAACGAGGTCACCACCTCGGTTCCCGCTCAAGCTTTCGCTTGCCGTGGTCCACTACTTTTGGCTAAATTATCTTGCTGTAGAGCTCCCGCGTGCCTCCATCTCAGGAGATAGGCAGGTCGCCTTTATTTCGAAATTACTGCGCCGCACGATAGACAGTCTTGCCGGCCACCATCGTCCACAGGATTTTCGACTCTCGCATCTCCTCGGGTGAATCGGTGAGCACGTCGCGATCGATCAGGATAAGATCGGCGCGCTTGCCGGGAGAAATCGTCCCCATCGAATCGAGCATATTCATCGCTATCGCGGAATTGCGCGTGTAGGCATAGAACATGGCCAGTCTCGGCATATCCTGGGGTGCATCGAGGATCCCCTCCGAGCCTTTGCGCGTCTCAGCCTGATAGATCGCCTTAAACACGTTAGCGCTTGAAACCGGCCAGTCGCTGGCTCCGGAGATGATCCCTCCGTTATCCAGAATCGACCTCGCCGGATATTGCCATTTGTAAATTTCCGGGGCGAGATATGGCTTTACCAATTCAATCGTGTCCGGGCTTGCCTCCGCCCACAACAGTTGCAGGGCGCTGATCACTCCGAGTTCGCGGAAGCGGGGAAAATCCGGCGGATCGATGAACTGTTCGTGGGTGATCGTATCCGGCAGGCCGGAATTCCCATTCGCCTTGCGCGCAGCGGCGATCCCGTCGAGAGCTGCTTTCACGGCGCCATCGCCTATGGCATGAACATGAATGATCAAACCCGCCTTGTCGGCAGCAATGCACAACTCGGCAAACTTTTGTGGATCGAAGAGGAGTTCGCCATTATGCCCAGTGTTCCTGTAAGGCTGCGTCAGGTTCGCCGTCTGCGACGGAAATTCCACCACGCCATCGGCAAATATCTTGATGCCGGTTACGTGAAGCTTGGGAACATCCTTGTAAGTCTCACGGATCTTCTGCACTTCGGCGAGTTCTGCCGTTGGCTCTTTCGACAGCACCCGTGGAAAGGCTGCAATCTGAGAAGTCAGTTCTCCGTGGTCGGCCAGCAGCTTATAAGTTCGCAACACATAGGGATCGGCCAGTGGATCGAGCCACGCCGTGATCCCCAGGCTGTAGTTATACTGCAGAGCCGCACGTCCTGCCGCCAGGAGCTTGTCGTCGCCCGGCTTGGGAAGAAGCGCGGTCACCTTTTCGACTCCGAAGTCCACCAGGAAACCGTTAGGTTGAAAGTCCTTGCCCACCCCGTAATAGTGGCGCGCGTCAGCCGACAGGCCCTTCAAGAATGCGGGAGTAATCCCTGCGCGCTTGAGCAGCGCGACATTCGCCCAGCCGGTATGCCCGTCCATGCCGCGAAGAAAGACTGGCTGATCCTGGTATGGGCCTGTACTGAATCGCGTATTGAGATCGTCGGTATGCGACCAGAACTCGAGCGGCATCCCATCTACCTCGAGTATGTCGCCCATCATCCCTTTCCCGGAGCTCTTGGCTTCGGCAACGAAAGGTGGCAGCTGATCGATCGATTGGACCTTATCGCTAACGTCGGCGGAGATCAGCCCCAGACCTCCATCCACCGAATGGCTGTGCGAATCGATGAATCCGGGAAAGAGCGTGCCGCCCCGCAGGTCCACCCGCTCTGCCGCCGCTGAGGCCGATTTCAGTACTTCCGGAAGAGTCCCGACCGCGAGAATCTTGTCGCCGCGAACCACCACCGCGCTGGCAAATGGAGCCATCGGATCGGCGGTGAAGACTTTTGCATTGAAAAAGACCCGCTCGCCGGTAGTCTCCTGGGCAAGAGCAAGTTGTGCCGAATAGCGGAGGGACAACGCGGCTAGAACAAAACAGCAGCGAACAACTGTTCGTATGGGCATGATCGAGATCGGCTCCCGGCGCAACAGTTTCTGAATGGAACACTTGTTGGCTAATTTACAGGTTGCCCCCGATTTCTACTCATCTAGATTCGGGTACAACGAGAGGGTTGCCCCATCCGAAGCCTGCCCTGAGCGCGGTCGAAGGGCGCGTTTTTCGCTGTGGCGCCAGCCGCTCCGCCCGGGTGGTTCGCCATCGTAATCATCACCGCGGACCGAAAGAAAAGGGGCGCTCAATTCGAAGCGCCCCAACCCGTTTTTTTCATCTAGGAGTTACTAACTTGGATGGGATGCGATTGATCCCGCAAAAGGATGTGCAGGGGGCAAAGAACGTAGACGCGCAGCTGCCACCAGACTAGAAACAATGCGATGATGCCCGCCCCGATGTGGGCAATCCATTGGCCTGGCGTTTTCGGTCTGCTCAGGCTAAACACTCGGAAGTGGTAGCACTTGCCAGGTTCCCTGACCGGCCCTTCCGCAAAATGAAAGCACCCGCAGACGATAAATCCGCGAGTGCCAGTGAGTAGTGGCCCTCCGCCGAGGTCCACTCCATTGATGTGAATAATGCGCTGCAAAGGTTCGGCTGAAAATCCCCCGTCGGTTTCCACCGGTTACTCTTCGGTAATCGTTACCGCGGACCGAGAGGCTACGGCCTTCGCTCTGCGTGGTCCATATTGCTCAGACTAAAACGCCGCCCCCTGCTGTTGGCCGCGAGGAAGGATCATGCGCCTCCTCATCACTTCTTTCTCGACACTGCTCGTGATCGGAGCCGCTCGTGTGTCGGGTCTATCCCGGTTGACGGTCTGAAACAGAGACTCCATGCAGGCGGATCCTCGCCTGCGCGACCACAATGCGCATCGCTTTGCCGAGGCCACGCCAGCGCCAACTCGGCGGCCTTGGCTGTTCGAGCCGTTCGCTGAAAATCAGAACGGCCACGGCAGCCATCGCGACGACGTTTCCCCGTGGCAGCAGCATCGGGAACAGCATCAACGCCCAGCAGGAGCCGGCGCACCACATCCCATGTGTCGTCCCGAAACGAAGCGCGTCAAAATCCGCCGCGGCGCCAAACGCAGCTAGTTCGGTATGAGCGTGGCAACGATTGAGACAACGCTGCTTGACGGGTGAGAACTGCCAGACTAATGCGATGAGGACCACGCCTGAGGCTGGCAGATACGATTGCGGTGCAAACGACTTGACCGCCAGCTCTATTGCCAGCAGCACGCCGCCAAGCGCCATCCAGATCGCAGCATAGCCGGCTAAAAAAAGCGCGATGGAGCGCGCGCGCCGACGCGTGAAGCTGCACAGGCGGATATGGCGGATAGGCTGGATCAGCACCGGCGACATCATTGCGACCAGCATCAGCGCCCAGCCCGCTGCCAGAGACACCGGCGCGTTCGCCGCCAGCAGCATCTGAAACGACAACGGCGTTGCTCCAGAGCTCGCGACTGGGCAATGAGCAAACATACCCACCTTGCCAGGCTCGACCAGCAGCAGGATCCAGGTGACCGCGCTGATCAGCAGCACAGGGTTGCGGACCCGCGCGTCATCCCCAGGGGCGGATATCATCGTCAGACCTTCGGTCAGCTACCCTGACGATAGATGCTGACTCGTCCAATGGTGATTTGCGCCTGGTCGGGAATCGCCCGATAGGGCACAATGCTCACTTGGAACGAAGCGGCATTGAGCGCATTGTTACGGTGCAGTGCGTCAATGATTTTCGTGATTTCCAGCACAAAGTTCAAACCCTGGCCGCCATGTTTGCCGTCCTTTAGACTCGCCCGGCTCAGACCGAAAAGTCCAACGCTCCCAGCCAGGAGCTCGGGATGATCGCCCGGCTTTGCGCCCTTCGGCAGGTTGATATAGACGCTAAGTGCGGCGGCGTCGTGCGTTCCGCGGACATTTTCCAGGTTCAGGAAGACGCGGTCCGGCGGGGCAGTTTCAGAAGGCGCGGCAAGACTCGCGGAGACCCTGCGGCGGACGACGGGATCGAGCTTGACGGTGGTGCTGGCCCCCGAGCTTTTGATCGGAAGAGCTTGTTGATTGGCGCCGACCAGTTCGACATTTCTGCCTGTGGTCACGGCAGCTCCTTCCTTTACCCTCTTCGCGGCAGCGGTCGCTCCTAACCGCGTAAGCCTTTGAATCAACAGGGCCGGGACTGCAGCAGGCGTAGGCAGACTGTCATAGGTGTAATTCAGCTGGCTCAACCTGCTCACTTGCTGCGAAGTGTACACCCAGGAAACGCCACCCGGCATTGGCATCACGAATTTGCGATCGCCGGTGGCAGTGGGACCATTCATCCAGTTGGGGTCTGTGGGGTTGGTATTTGCGGAGTTCTGATTCCACACCGCCCACATCCGGTCGATATTGGCATGGTGCAAATAGAAGATCGGATCTAGTGCTGCAAGACTCGGATTACTCATCAAGCCATCCGGGCCATTCTGAAGGCTCCCTCCGACAGCACCGTGCACAAGGTTATGCGGATTGTTTTCAAGGAGGCCGGACGTTCCCCCAAAATGCAGGAATCCTGTCACCGGACCGCCGAACTCAGGGTTAGTATCATCGCCCGTATATTTGTCGCTGGTCATGCAGTCCTCGGTTACCGTGGCAGTAGCGCCAGGGTGTTGCTGGACACCTGCAGCAGTGGGAATGTAGATATTTCCGTCGCCATCGGGTCCGTAACGAGCTTTGACGTAAAGGGGATTGGCGCTGCCGTCAGGCAATTTCTGCTGCGTGAAGGCCGGGGGAATATTAAACGCATTCCCCGATCCAAAATAATTCCAATACGGTAAGGCCCAGGTCGAGGGACCGCCGAGCTTGATCACATCTGCCCGGACTTGTGCTTCTAAAGCAATCAGATATCCGCGATGCCATGGGGCAAAAAACCAACTTTGGTGCTGGCACTGGTCCCAGTAAAGGCCCGAGACGGTCGTGGCTGGCAACGTGGTCTCCACGGTAGGCGGGGTCGGGATGCTGCTCCAAGGGACAGCGCCAGTTTCTGCTAAGCTCTGGGGCGTCACATATTCCCCATGTATCGCGGCGAAAAACCACCAGCTGGATGAATCATTTAGCTTCCGCGACTGCATTGCGCCGACAGCTTTCGCGTACCACAAAAGATCTGTGTTGGCGAGAGTGCCCCCGTTGTTCCATGCGTCCGCGCGTATAAACCTGGGACCACTGGAGCTGCTGCTGGAGCTACCACTCGAGCTGGAACTGCTACTGGAACCAGAGCTTCCACTCGAGCTAGAACTGCTACTGGAACCAGAGCTTCCACTCGAACTGGAACTGCTGCTGGAGCTCGGCTGAATGCCGGAACTCGAGCTACTGCCAGAGATCACACCACCGCTGGAGCTGGATGAACTCGGCTTGGACGAGCTGGAGGACGAAGAGCTGGGCTTTGCCGAACTCGAGCTGGACTTCCCAGTGCCTGAGCTTTGTTTTCCAGAGCTTTTGCTGGAGCCGGAACTCGAACTGTCGCCAGAACTGTCACCCGAGCTATCTCCGGAGCTGCTATCCCCCGAACTGTCGCTGGAGCTATCTCCAGAACTGTCGCCGGAGCTATCTCCAGAACTGCTGTCACCCGAGCTATCCCCAGAGCTGTCTCCGGAACTACTGTCTCCAGAGCTGCTGTCGCCGGAGCTACCTCCAGAGCTGCTATCCCCCGAACTGTCTCCAGAGCTATCTCCAGAGCTGTCCCCAGAACTATCTCCAGAGCTACTGTCCCCGGAACTACTGTCGCCGCTGTCGCTCGAACTACTGTCGCCGCTGTCGCTCGAACTACTGTCGCCGCTGTCGCTCGAACTACTGTCGCCACTGTCGCTCGAACTACTGTCGCCACTGTCGCTCGAACTGCTGTCGCCGCTGTCGCTCGAACTAC